>Ga0099364_10011467_pt1 | contig 12119 bp, 11 predicted proteins | sample TergutTh196P3_FD_73070 | JGI IMG/M metagenome (GOLD analysis project Ga0099364, IMG submission 73070) | Microcerotermes parvus P3 segment gut microbial communities from Pointe-Noire, Republic of the Congo - Th196 P3 | ecosystem: Host-associated > Arthropoda: Insects > Digestive system > Gut ...
TTTGGGAATAAGAAACTGTCCCGTCGATTCTCGGAAATCCTTCACAAAACAGTTTAAGTAGGGATTGTCCAGCGGTCGGGCAATCGCATGGGAAGGATAGGACAATACACCGAGAGAAAAGCCGCCAATCTCGAAATTGCCAAAATGTCCCGTAACCAAAATGACAGGGCGGTCTTGATTCAGCAGACTTAACAGCGGACCGGCATTGACCAGGCGAATGTGATCCGTCCAGTTATAGTCCCAAATTTTTCGCCGGGCGAGTGCCACTTCGATTCCCATCAAAAGCAAATGTTCCCACATTGTCCGAATGAGAATTCGGCGTTGTTTGCTGTTGAGTCCGGGAAAGGCAATTTGTAGATTTGCGTGAAGCAATCGGCGGCGAATAGGCAGAATTCGAGAGAAAACGAAGGCAAGTCCTTGGGCAAAGGATTTCCCGGCTTCCAAACTCAACGATTGGACAACGCAGAACAAAACCCTGACCAACAGATAAACCAGATAATCGCCAATCTTCCTGACCATAGCGTTTCCATTGTAACAAAAATTTGCCTACTGATTCAATAGGGATCACTGTTCGGCGGGCGACAAGGGGCAGTCCGATAACAAGTTTTAAATTTTCGTCATTCCCGCGCAGGCGGGAATGACGGTTTTTTGGAAAACTTGTTATCGGACTGTTGCGGAGCACTCACGCCGAGCAGGCTCGGCGGCTAACATTTTCCGAAACTGCCCTTGACCGATTGCGGAAAATTCGCTACACTACGCCGCAATCTACCGATTGCGGCTCCGTTAACCGTTAAGAACCTTTTAACTTTTCAAGGAGAAAACAATGCAAGGAACAGCAAAACCAAAAGGACTCGCAAAAATCTGGCGGGAAGTCAAAAGACCGTTTAGGAAGATATTTGTTCGAACGCCCCCGTTAACATATAAATCGTACTTTGATCTTTCTTGTGACCTCAGATCTAATATGGGCAAGATACCCAAGGATATAGATTTAATCGTTGGTGTCCCCAAAAGTGGTATGATTCCTGCAATGATGATAGGATTGAACCTGAACACTTCAACAACCGATCTGAGTAGTTTTCTTGAAGGGCGGATTTATTCTCATGGTTATTCTCGAACTCACAACAATCAAAAAAGGAGTATTTTTGATTGCAAAAAAATTCTGGTTGTCGATGATTCAATTTCCTCGGGTGTTTCAATGCGACGAGCTCGTGAGCAAGTTGAACAAGTTACACAAGGGCTTGATGTTCAGTTGTTTTTTATGGCAATATACGCTACAGAGTCAGCAAAAGGATCCGTAGATTTTTATTGCCGTATAATCCACCACCCCCGAATTTTTGAATGGAATTTAATGCATTCTTGGACATTGAATCATAGTTGCGTGGATATTGATGGTGTATTGTGTACAGATCCAACGGAAACGCAAAACGATGATGGAGAACGATACGTGGAGTTTCTAGAAAAAGTGTCGCCAATTTTTGTACCAAGCCGTCCTATTAAAATGTTGGTTACAAATAGGCTAGAAAAGTATCGACCTCAAACAGAAAACTGGCTTACCAAGCATGGTATTGTGTACGAATCGCTTGTGATGTTGGATCTTCCTTCGAAAAAAGAACGAATTCGATTACAAGCACATGGAACATTCAAGGCAGATGTTTATAAAAAAACTCAATGCATACTTTTTATTGAAAGCGACAGAAGCCAAGCGGAAACTATTGCAAAAATTGCTAGAAAACCGGTTCTTTCTGTTGAAGACCAAAAACTATTGTCTGCTTTTGACTAACTTCATTGCCATAACAAGCATTACCATCATACAGACACAAATGACCATGCAACCCGCCGTAACGATCATCCTTCCCGTGTACAATGTTGAGCCGTATTTGCGGCAGTGCTTGGATTCCGTCGTCAACCAAACGGAACGGAACATACAGATCATCTGCGTCAACGACGGCTCGACCGATGGTTCCCGTGCCATTCTTCAAGAATACGCCGATGGGGACTCTCGCATCGAAATTATCGATCAGGAGAATCAAGGTGCCGGTTCCGCCCGCAATGCCGCCTATCCTTTTATCAAAGGCAAATATACCTATTTTGCCGATCCCGATGATTGGCTGGAACACGATTTATGTGAAAAAGCCGTGCGAAGAATAAAAGAAACCGATGCCGACGTGGTTTTCTTTCGATGCAATCGGTTTTGCGATGCTAATATTTCCGAAAGGCGAGTGTTCGATCCCCATTTGCCGAAAATTCGATATTCTTCTCCACAAGATAAAGCGGACTTGCTCCAGTGTTCGCTAGAACCTTGGTGTAAGGTATGGAAATCGGATTTTCTGATTGCCCATCGGATATTATTCTGCGAGGGAAAACGCTCCTGTAACGACGTAGTTCATCATTGGCACGGAATTGTGCTTGCAAAGAAAATGGCGCTCCTTGATGAAACCTTGTATGTCTATCGTATGCGTCCCGGCTCCTATCAAACAATCCGAGACAAAAGTCATTCCATTGCCTTCAAATTAATGAATGATCTAGAATTTTTACTCAAAGCCTTGGGGCTTTTTGCATCATACGAATCGGATTTTCGCCAATTCAAATTGGGATTTTTCCATAACCGTTATTTACATGTCCTCTCGGGCTTGCAACAAGAATTCCGTGCATTGATTCTTGCGAACCTTACCGCAGACGACCGCAAATTTTACCGCACCGGAAAGGCAGGAAAAGATATTGCCCGGTTTTATGAAATCGAAATAGAAGGTAATCCGATAGCAATCATAAAGGAACATGTCCCTAATATCGTCAAATCGCCGGAACGATTACTCCGCCACTGGGTTATCAGACCGCTCAAGGCGTGGCTTGCGAGTCGAATGAACGCGAACAAGAAAACCAATGATGCTGAAATTATTTCTTTTCCCTTACAAGAATCCGACGAATCCTCCCAACGCCATGTCGCCTAGATCATTCCTACCTGTGCAGGAATGACGGGTTATGCAACAGGTCTAACATGAAACTTTATCCACAGATCACACAGATTTTCACAAATTAGCGTATTTTTTAGAAAATCTGTGTCAATCTGTGGACAGTTTTTTGTTTTCACATGGGTCTCACACCGGAGTTTCCGCACCGGGCTCTGTGAACTTTTATCCGCCGGGCATTTGATCGCGGATTACTTAAACATCGGCAACGCAATCGCCGGCAACTTTTCTGCAAACCCGCGCTCCGAAGGCATATCCGCTACCTCGCCGTTCGCGTAACGTACATATTGCAACCAACGGTTAATGTCGTTCCCGTAATCCTTCCTCGTGATCTTTTGAAGAGACTGCATCGCCTCAAAACGAACAGCCGGAACCCGGTCATGCAATAAATTGCCCAATTCCAAAACAACCGAATCTTGCAAGCCTTTATCATCGACACTGAAAACGCGGGTAACGACATTGCTCTCGTTTTTCGGAGTAACATCGCCGAGAATACGCACCGCAGTTATTCTAACGTCTTTATCCGAATCTATCTTCATCCGGTCGATGAGCAATGCTGTCAATTCATCTTTGCCGCCGCTGTACGTTGTACCCAGTGCTTCCAACGCCGACATGCGGACAAACGGATTGTCGTCCCGTACAATTTCTTGTAAAAACCGATCCCTATCCGGGTGAGGAATCTTCGCCAGTGCGTCCACCGCCTCTCGCCGCATGTTCGGATCAGGAGACGTTTGGTACTCGTGCATCAGTTGCGCCACGAGAATTTCTCGTTCCGCTTCGGATGCCGTCGCCCCTTTGGTTCCCTTTTCCCGAATAATTTTTTTCCGCTGATGAGGCGGATCAAGACCAGGAATTACATCAGTTTTTGCCTCAAAAAGCGGCAGTTTAGCAATGTGGGGGTTGTCGACGGCGCAACCGGATAACAATACAGCCAATCCGCCGAATATCGGCAACAACGTTTTCGCTATTTTGCCCTTCATTCTTATATTTTCGACCGGTTTACGGTACAATGACGGCAGGATATTAGCGATTTTTGCCGATAAGGACAAGGTGAGTTTCCGATTTTTTTCGCTTATTTTTCTCGTTCTTGCGTTTTTTCTGTCCGCCGAATCCGCTTCGGCACTGGAATACGTCCGGTTCCGGCATCTGGGAAAGGAGCGAAACGAAGAAGGGCGGGTCATTCTCGAAGCACCGGACGGTATCGCCTTTGAATCAAGGGATGGGCAGTTATATGGCATTACACTCAGGAATCTCCTTACCCGAAGAAGCGATGAACTCCCCTTTACGCCTTATACCAAGGCAGAAATGCTTGAACGGCTCAAGGAAGAATTTCCGGCAAGTGAAGGATACGACTATATGCTCCAGTACGGTCCATTTATTGTCGTTTATGCAACATCCAAACCCTTCGCAAACTGGTACGGTAGTCTTTTGGAGAAACTGTACAAAAACTATGTTCCGCACTGGAAAAGGCTGGGCGTTGAACTGACCGAGCCGCAATTTCCGATGGTGGCCGTCCTGCTTTCCAGCGAAGAACGTTTTCAGCAGTATGGCAGGCAGGATGAGGCATTTCTCATACCGGGACAGTGCGCCTATTACAACAAATTGACGAACCGCATTGTCATGTATGACATGTCGGGACTGCAAGTCTTTCAGGAAGGGAATCGCCGACCAGCGGCAGCGTCGGACATTCAGCGGTTTTTGGCGCACCCTCAGTCGAACAACAACATTACGGCAGTGGTTCACGAGGCGGTACACCAAGTGGGTTATAATACAGGCATGCATCCTCGGCACGTTTTTGCCAACCCCCTATGGCTTTGTGAGGGTTTGGCAGTGCTTCACGAAGTTCCCGACCCAAGGAATAATCTCGGATGGACTCTCGGACCGCACATCAATACACGGCGGCTGGAGCAACTTCGTCGGCACTTGGACAATCCGCAGTTGGTGTCGCCGATTCAAAAGATGATTCAAGACGACGACTTGCTCCGAAAACAGGCGACCGCTCTGGACAATTACGCCCTCGCTTGGGGCGTTACTTATTATCTTGTTAAGAGACGACCGAAGGAACTGGCGGCTTACTTGACGTTACTGCAAACGAAAACGCCTCTGTCAGACGATGATGCCGAGATTCGAATGAGCGATTTTGAATCTTGCTTCGGCACCGACTGGGACGCATTTTATAGAGATTTTGCCGCGTTTGTGCGGCGGTTGTGATGTCCGCAAGATACTCAAAACCAGCGGAATAAAATGTTCTTTTTAACATACACGATCACTTCGTAAAACAAAACGTAGCCGAGCGGCTGCATACCGCAGTCGATCCTTGCAGTGCATGCCGCGCCGGAACGCAATATGTGTTGCAGCGATTCCTGATCGTCCAAGGCAACCTTGATCGCCACCGTATTGGTGTTCTCCGGGTTCTGGCGAACTTCCGCCCGGTCATGAATCTCCGTAACCGTGCCGTAATACTTCTTTTGAGCCGGATCCGCTGCCGAAACAAACTCGACCCGCAGAGGAACCCCCGGTTGCCGCTCCTGCTGTTCTGTAAGGTATCCCATCCGGTTTTCCGGCATCAACAGTTCCAACTGCCACGGTCCCTCTAAATCGGCAATTTCCATGACGTACTGCATCCGGCTGATCGGACGCTTTTCCACAAGCCGGGTTTTTATATCGCCTGAAATCACCACGCCGTCCATCGGCGACGTGATAAACAAATTCGGCTTCTGTAATTGGTAAAAAATATGCCGTTTGTGCTGAACCGTTTTGAGTCGGGTTTCTGCCCGGCTTTGCTGTCCGAGGTATTCGGCACGTCTGGAATCGGTCATCTGACGATCCTGATCCATCAAGATTCGGGTCAGTGAGGCGAGTTCCTCGTTGATCTCTTGTTCTTCGCCGTACAGTTGGATTTCCAGAGCGTCCAAATCGGGACTGCGGAGCGTCAGGAGCGTCGTTCCCCGATAGCCGTCCGAAGGTCCTGCTACCGGCGTGTTTTGATCGACATGGAGTTTCTCTATTTCCGCATCGAGCAGTGAATAAACCCGCTGGCGGTGAATCGGCTCCAACGAGCCGTTACAGTGTACACGAAAGGGATAGGGCAGAAAGACAAGCACTGCAATCAGGGCAACCAGCAGCGCGGTAACGGCAACCGTTTTGGGCAACGTTTCGCCGACAACGAGTTTTTTCGATTTCCCCAGCAATTTCCAAAGCGGCAAAAGGAAAATGCTTTGATGTTCCAAGGCGTTTCCCAGCGCAGAACCCGCATGTTCGGCAACGATGTCGATCCGCTTCCGTGTCTGCTCCGTAACTTGACTGTCTTCAATTTGCTCAGCGATCAGCACGCCGAACGGACGTTGCCGTTTGCGGCGTTTGGCGGGGTGCTCTTCGTTTTCCTCTCTTTGACGCTGAAAAAGCGGATGCAACGCGATCATTTTGCTGTGCGACTCATCGACGTATTTTTCGAGAGTCCGTTCGATCTGCGGCGGGAAGTCGGACGTATCGCCGGTGTACAAAACCGGCTCTCCCGCTTTGAGAACTGCCGCTGCCAATTTACCAAGAAGCCGAACCGTCGTGGAGCGCTTGTTCACGGTGTCTTGTCCGCTGACAGCCGTTATCGGACATGCTCTTCCGCTGCGCAGGGCAACGCTGACCCGATCACAATCAATGAGTCGGCGACCCTCATTGGCAACGCTGTACGCTGTCCGCTTTGAATCAAGATTTTGGTGAATCGTTCGGGTGAAGTCTTCGAGTACCGTCCAAAGATTTTGCCGTTCGCCGAAGTGCCGAAGTTGCCGGTTCTTGTAGTAATCGGTCGCAAACCGGCACGTTTGGGCGAGAAACTGTGTGAAACTTTTTTGGACGGCGGGAGGGGCATCGGGACGGTGAATGATTTCCACGAGTCCGACGGTCTCCAATTCGGTGCGAATCGGACAGAAGATCAAGAGATAATCGGTCGAGTTGCCCGATTCGTTGTCTCCTTCGGTGCCGGAGTGGGGGGGCAACAGTGTCGCAGTATCGGAACTACGGAGCAGTTGGTAGAGCAATCGGGTATGTTTTTCGGCATCGTTCCCTTGCAGTTGCAGTTCCTTGAAGTTAATTTGATAGGCAATGGAGAGGGCGTTTTTGTCGAGAATCCAGAGTGCTCCTCCGACGGCACCGAGGGCGGCGACGGCTCGGCGGAGAAATTCGGCGTGAAATTCTTCGGGAGTAATGTCGCGTTGGGAGAGTTGCGCAATTTCTCCCAACAGGATACGGATTTGCATTTCCGACTGTGCGACTGCCGAAGGGTCGAGAGGAACACTCATGCGGTTATTATACTACAAACGGGAATAAATGGGACGTTTTATTGTCCCGCCGTTTTGAGCATAGAGAAAATCAATGCGACAATGAGGTAACCAACGCAATCAGCGGCATGAATAAAGCAGGCAACACGAAACTGAACAAAGTAAACGAAATGACAATGAACAGCGGCAGACTCATCGTTTGCAACAACAGAAGAGAAACGTTTTGCTGCTGTTCGACCGTCTCGGCAGTGCGGCGCAACGATTGCGGCAACGTTTCCCTCGCATTCTCGGCGGCAACTATTGGTGAAAGCCAAGCGGGAAAGAGCCAATAATAACGCAACACAATTTCTGCAAAAGACATTCCCTTACGGGCGGCGGCAGCGGCGGATCGGCAATCTTTCCGATAAGCGGAGTTACGCATCGTCTTGCCGCACTCTTCCAAAGCCTCCGGCAGGGGAACGTTAAGCGACACTTGATTTGCCATCTGACGCAACATCCGGGCGGTGTAAAGATTACGTCCGATCTGTCCGAAGACCGGCGTACATAACCAAAACCGGGGAAACAACAATTTTGCGGCAATGTATAAAACAACGGCAAATACACCAAGTCCCAAGGGAAACAACGGACTTCGTGCCATGTGCGAAAGTTGGATCAGTCCTTCTGTCGTCGCAGGCAATCGTGTGTCGAAGTCCCTGTATATTGCCTCGAATTGCGGAACAGTGGAAACCAGGATGAGACCTGCACAGAGAACGGCACCGATCAATAAGAGGATCGGGTACGCCAACGCTTGTACAACACGATGGATCACGAGCGAGCGGCGGATTTCGAGTTTTGCCAGTTCGTCGAATGTACCGGCAAAGTCATTACTATTGAGGGCGACATCGAGCATACCGACGACCGGCTTCGGCAGACCGGATTTTGCGGCGGCGGCTTTCGGCTCGAGTCCCGTGTCCAGCAGTTGTGCCAAACGTTGGAGCGGCGCGTGAGCGCGGTCTGGTCGTTCGCCGATGGTCAAGCGAATCGCCGTTGATAGCGGAATGCCCGACTTGACTGCCTGGGCGATAAGTAATAGTGTTTCGTGCATAGGGCTCCCTCCTGTCCCGCTTCATTGTACCAAAACGTGAATAGTACCGCAACCGCATGGGGCGTTTTCGGTCTCACACCGGAGTTTCCCCTCCGGGCTCTGTGAACTTTTATCCGCCGGGACAGTAAAGCAAGCGGCATTGCCTTTGTGGACACAGACGTTTTGATCCGTTTATGCTATAATTGTCGGCATGAACTCATTGATCCTTTTTGCGCAAGCCGGTGCAGAGCCGGTGCGCGATAGTTTGCTCTACTGGTATCTCACCTCTTGCGGTTTCTTTTTTGGCCCGCTCTTCGTCCTCATTTCGATTATCTTCGTAACGCTCACCATTATGAACTGGCTTTCGATTTCCCGAAATGCCATCGTGCCGCCGGAAATGATCGAACAATTCCACGAAAAATTAGAAACCAAAGAATATCAGGAAGCCTACGAAATTGCCAAAAGCAGCGATTCGTCGCTCGGAAAGATTTTGGCGCTAGGACTCCTGAAAATGTCCGATAACGTTGCCGTTGCCGAACAAGCGATGAACGATGCCGCCGAAGAGGAAATCATGAGTCTCGAACACCGATTGAGTTACCTCGGCACCGTATCGTCCGTTTCGCCGATGGTCGGACTGCTCGGAACGGTCTGGGGAATGATTCTGGCGTTCAGTGTGATCGCTCTCACTCCTGATGCGGCACCGAATCCCAAAGATTTGGCAAAAGGAATTTCAACCGCTTTGGTAACGACGCAAATCGGTCTGATGATTGCCATTCCGGCACTGGTACTTTTTGAAGTATTCAAGAACCGGCTTGCTCGATTTGTACTCGAACTTAATATTCAAACGGAGAATGTTTTGAAACGGTTTAAGGAAACTTCTACAAGTACCAAAAACTGACAACCTAATAATGCACGCAAAACATATTGAGCAACGTAGAGAGCGAACTGCTATTGCCCTCTTGAAATATCTTCGTAACCTGGCAATCGACGACGGGACCCTTATCAGGACTGACTAGAATTTTTGTCAGTTGACTGCGCAGTTTCATGAACGGCTCTAAACTGGGACGTTTCAGGTCGGCAGGACTCTCTGCTATCAAAACGATTCTGCGTAACCGGCAATTTGTAATCAGTTGAGTCGTCGGAAGTAGTTGATCATTCTTCTCGGAAAAGAACGCATCAATCTGAAATTTTGCTTTCTGTGCGTCCACTTGCCCGTCTCCCATTCCGTAGAGCATAGCAGTGTCGGCAAAGGGTCCTCTGTTCAGTTCGTCAAAACTGGTCATGAAACTGCTAAAACCTTTTTTGACGACACCGATGTCCACGTCGAAAAGGATGGTTCCTTCCTCGACGCGTATTTCCGCATTGAGTCCCTTGCGGTGTCCTACGTGTCTAATGGCATTCCGAATATCGCGAAACCGGTCTGTTCGGACACCGTTTGGACCGGTGATGTCGAAAAAATCTTCCGTGAACACGAACGTGAACTTTTTATTTCCGCGTGTAAGCCGCTTGACAAAATCTTCGATACTCGCCGCCATAGTAATTTTTAACGCAACAAACGGCTGACCGCTCCGTCCGTCGTTCGGCAATAATATAGCGGATGTTTGCAAAAAAACAAGCCCAGGAAACGGACGGATGGGATTGTGCGCAGCCGCAAACAGAACTTTGCGATCCTTGCGTACTTTGCGGTTGAAAAAAGGACTTAACCACAAAGGGCGCAAGGAACCGGCGGATAAAAGTTCACAGAGCCCGGCAATTCACAGAGCCCGGAGTGGAAACTCCGGTGAATCGAATCCCGATGCGGGCTCTGTTTGTTCTGCGTTAAAATTTTCCCGGCAGGGCAGTATTCGTAACAAATATCTTTCTCGGCTCCGCAGTCTTCCTCGTGTACCGCTTAGCCGTAATGCGTGTTTTGTTCCGCCGCTGGACGGTTACGAGGAAGCAGGCGGCTCCGTGAAGCCGATTTCGATTGCCATCGGTCCGAAGTCCGTCTGGAAGGGAATGGAAATCGGACGACATCTTTCGGGAAACCGCAACTCGGCATCCTTACCGTAAATGACGTTAGGCAGACTCAAACTCAACTTATAATCTTCGAGTTGTGCCTTGGCATTTCCTGCGATGACATTTGTCAACTCACCGACGGCATCGAAGACATCGGCATCGAATTCTTTGTACTCTTCCATAAGCATGGTCGAAGCACATTTCAGGGCGAGTGCTTCGGACATTGTCAGGACGACGGTCCCTACGACAACACCGGAGAGTCCGATGATGCCGCTGACAGGATGCAGAGCCGACCTTCCCGTTTTGACCTGCGGCGGTTCGCGCACAACTTTACAACCGACCATCGTTTCCATCGTTTTGGAAACGGCAATGATGAAGGGATTGATGAATTCGACACGAATGGCTTGCGACATGACTATGACGGGACGTGATTTTAAGCGGCGCGGCGACTTTTCCTTCGCCGATTGGTTTCCCCCGCCCATTGTAATCGGGGCGGGAGTCTATTTCAAGCCCCATGCTTGGATGATGTCGTCGGCACCGGGAGAGAGTTTTTTGAGTTTTTCGACGATTTTCGCTTTTGCCTCGGCACTTGCCGTCGGCAGTTTTGCTTTCATTTCGGCATAATTTTTCCGTCGATTTCTTCGGCGGCGAATTTCTTTTTTACGTTCACTAATCGACACAGACAAACTCCTTATTCTTTTTGTGGAACAGGGTCATTTTAACCGATGCCGGTTTTCTGTCAAGTCTCTGTCTTCAGGAAACAGACTAACGGCAAATTTGAAAAAAGAACAGAAATTTATCCACAGATTACACAGATTTTCACAGATTCTTGTCATTTGGAATAATCTGTGTCAATCTGCGTAATCTGTGGAAAAAATATACCGCAAACGGGATACAGGTTTTGGTGATTTTTTTGCGTCCTTTGCGTACCTCGGACGCGTATCAAAATAACCTTTCCATTTTTTATTTGTATCATCCACCCGGAGATTACGGCGGAGTACCGCCTACATCTCCGGCTCTTTGCGCATGTTATTTTTGTACAGTTCCCAAGCAAGACGGCGAACGGCGTTATCCCGTGAAGTAGATATAAATCGCAAGGATAATCACGATCAATCCCGCCGAAGTGATCACGTCGAGCGATGTCCAACTCTCACGCGTTATCCGACGCTGTTCCGGCGTGGCATTGCCGTAAGTGATCCCCGCCAACTGCTCCGGGCGAGGCTTCGGTGTAAGAAGACTCACCCCCACTATCAATACACAGCAAATCAACGTCAAGTAAATACACACGAACGTGAAACTCGTCGTCGCAAACCAAAGAAGGAAACTTCCTTCGGTGAACAACTCCGGTGCCGTACTGGTATTGTTCATCACTTCGACAGTCAAACGCAACATGCCGAGAATGAATCCCGCCACCAAACCGGTCATGCACCCGTAAATGTTGACCCGCTTGTAAAACACACCGAGGAAAAAGACCGCAAAAATCGGCGGAGCAATGTACGCCTGTACACTCTGCAAATAGCCGTACAACGTCAGCGGCATGTGCCGGATTACCGGTATCCAAAGCAAACTGAGAATGACCATCCCGGCAGTGGCAATGCGTCCCATCAACACAAGATTCCATTCCGAAGCCTGCGGATAAAACTTTTTGTAAATGTCCATCGTGAAGAGCGTCGAACTGGAATTGAACACCGACGCAAGCGAACTCATCAACGCCGCAAGCAGGGCGGCAACGACCAGTCCTTTCAAACCGATGGGCAAAACCTCTTTGACCAAAATCGGAAACGCTTGATTCGGATCGTAAAGCACCTCCGGTCCGAT
>Ga0099364_10011468_pt1 | contig 12118 bp, 7 predicted proteins | sample TergutTh196P3_FD_73070 | JGI IMG/M metagenome (GOLD analysis project Ga0099364, IMG submission 73070) | Microcerotermes parvus P3 segment gut microbial communities from Pointe-Noire, Republic of the Congo - Th196 P3 | ecosystem: Host-associated > Arthropoda: Insects > Digestive system > Gut ...
AACAAGGAAAACCGAGAATGGAGTACGTTCTATAGAGATGCAGCGATGAATTGGGGAGAAGGCAAATATGAGATGGTACAGGTTTCAACTATTACTCCTTCAATGCTATTCTATGAATATGGCATCCCCGATTATTTGAAAGTCGATATCGAAGGATTTGACATATATATTGCAGAGGAACTTAGGAACTTAAAGCAAAAACCTCAGTTAGCAAGCTTTGAAGCAAATAACAGAACATTGATGAGAAATCTTCTCCTTGCTGGTTACGATAGCTTTAAGATTGTTGATCAATCTCTTATTGGGGAGCAAAGCTACTTAATAAACGACCATATATATACATTTTCAAACCATAACACGGCTCTTTTTGGCGATGATGCAAATGGATTATGGTTGAACTTTGAGAATACCATGTATTTGTATAATCGATTTGAGAACTGCTCTTTTGGAACTTCAGTCAAACCAGGTCATTGGTGGGACATACATGCTTCAAGTGGTCGTGAGGCTCCATTCTATGATCAGATTGACTACATGAGAATGTTTATTAATTCTCTCGACAACCACTGCGGTATGCATGGTGATGGTAAGCCCTGGTGTCCCGCTTCTAAAACTGATGGATACAAGTCGATGGAATTGTATGAATCGCAAATCAGGGATGCACAGCAACAGAACGTCCTTCTCAACCAACAATTATCAGATATCTACAGCTCTAGAACATGGAAAGTGGGGAAAGCACTTCAAAGAGTATTCAGATTCTTGGTTCCACACCGTTGATATTCAAGTGGTAAAGTTATCGACTTACCAATATTATGACGACAGGGAATATTGGACTTCTGGCTTTCTGGATATATATGCTTGACACTTGAAGCAATCAATTCAAAATAATCGGTAAGAAAGTATGACAAAAGGTACTTGCGCGGGGATAATGTTGTATAACCCAGATATTGAGCGTCTGACTCAGAATATTAATGCTGTTTTACAGCAGGTAGACATGATAATTTTTATTGACAATGCGTCTACAAATACTGACGAGCTGCGCAAAACGTTTGTCGATGGACGCTTTGCGTGGATAAATAATAGCGAGAATAGAGGAGTATCTGGAGCACTGAACCAACTTGTAGAGTTTGCGGCAAAAAATGACTTTGAGTGGATACTGACACTTGACCAAGACAGTATATGTGGAGCAAACCTTGTTAATGAGCTGTATGGCTTTATCCAAAACTTCGATAACGTTGCTATGGTATCACCTCGCATAGTTGACAGAAACCTTGAACGCATAGGTGTTACATATGATATACCGAGCTCTCAAGTTGAAGAGATATCTATGTGCATAACATCTGGTTGCCTTACTAGTGTGAAAGCAATACTAAATCTTGGTGGCTTTAACGAGCGACTGTTTATCGATCAAGTCGATCACGATATGTGCTTGAGGCTAAAACGTTCGGGATATCGTATTCTCAGAGCAAATACTGTTGAGCTTCTTCAGGAATATGGGCAAGACACAGTGCGAAGAAAGCTGTTATGGAAGACGATTATTTATCATATCTATCCCCCAATGCGTATATATTATCAGACACGCAACCAACTCTTTATGGTACGCAAATACTCTCATGAGTTCACAGAACATCCTTTCAAATATGCTCTTTACCTGTTTATTCGGTTTGGAGTCACATTCATATATGAACCTAATCGATTAAAAAGGCTGTCTGCTTTTATCAGGGGGTACGTCGCTGGGCTGTTAATGAAGCTCTAGTCATAGACCGCCTGTATCTGAAACACCCTCGGTTTTGGAGTCATAGTTCAACAGTTTTTCTGCTTGTCATTCAGCTGGAATCTTTCTGCTGTCCCTTGATAAACTGCGCTTAAAGGAGGTCTATCGTGGAGAATAAAGTCGGAATAGTAATTTTAAATTATAACGGAAGTGAGTACTTGCATATAACGTTGGATTCGATACTCCGGGCAAAAACGGAAGTTCATCATGCAGTCGGAGTTATCGACAACGGCTCTGAGAATGAAGACTCTATCCAAGCAAAAAAGCATTTCGACGAGTTTCAACAAAAGTCTAGGAATAGAGGGGATTTCTTTGTTTCATCGGAGAGCAACTTGGGTTTTAGCGGTGGTAACAACCATTTGATAAAAGCGTTTCTGGATGATCCAGAAATAACGCATATCTGTTTGCTCAACTCTGATGTGATAGTAACTGATTATTGGCTCGACTACCTATTAGCCGAGGGCTTTGAGATGTCAGCTCCGGTGACAAATGCCGCAGGAAATGAGCAAACAGTCGCAATTGACTACCAGGTTAGCTTAAGCACTGACGCATTTGATGCTGTTAATGAGTATGCGAATAAAAGGCGAAATTCATACAGCAATTACCATACAACCTCTGATTTTCTGGTCTTTTTTTGCGTGATGATTAGCAAAAATATCATCGAAGACATAGGGTTGCTGGACGAACAGTTCTTTCCAGGGTCGTTTGAGGATAACGATTATTGCTTACGCGTTCTACAAGCGGGATACACAATGCATATTATAAGGGGATGCTTTATTCATCACTTTGGATCTGGATCATTTTCAAAGTTAGAAATGCCAAAGAGACTAGACATTGCTAATACAAACAGAGTAAAATTCGAGCAAAAATGGGGAGTGAATTTTCAAGATCAAACATGGCGTTTATTAGAATCCTGTGAACAAGATATGCTATATGCCATAAAAAGCAATGACCAATGGCAAATTGATAACATTAGACAATCTATTGTTGAGCTGAAAGATTTGATAAAGAATTGGGCAGCAGCAATATCCTTTTACCAAAGTGAGCAGTATTTTAGCCATATCTTGGCTCAACATGAAAATGTAGAAAATGAACGAACACTTCCACCACCGATGCACACGTCATACTTTCTTGAAAGCACTTCGGGTAGGGATCTTTTAAAGATGGCATGGAAAAAGCTTATTATTAAGATCAAACGCTTGTTAGGTATTGGGAAAAAAAAAGAAAAAATCAGTCCATACAACAATATCCAGAATGAAGCCATTTCAGCCATAGATGAATATATCAACCAAGGAAAAAAATGTGTTACTGTTTTTGCACCAATGTTCAATGAATCGAATATTAGAGATGGATATATACAACGGGTTAGCGCAATCGATAACTTGGTATTGGATAGTTTTTATCGAATCTACATACTTGATGAAGGTGTCAAAAAAAATAAAATAAGCATTGATTTCATTGACGCTCAGCATTTACAGATAGTGTTCAATAGTCATGATCCTGAGCAAAGAGATTATGTCTTTGAGATTGTAAGAAAAACTCACTTCATATACATTCATAGCCTTTTACGATTCATGTCTGATGTAACAAATGTTGAGATGTATCAAGTATTCCAATTCGATGGAGTAATAAAAATTTGGGATGTCCATGGAGCCGTTCCTGAAGAATACTCGCTCCAAGGGAGCGATGACGGATGTCGCATTGCAAATGAAGTAGAGAAGTATTTTTATCAATTTGTCGATATTATTGTTGTTGTAAGCGAATCAATGAAAGAGCATCTACAAAACAAACACGGCAAAACAGAAGCAGAGTTCATACGTCTTCCGATACTCTCTAATGGCTCGTTGGAACCTAAAAACTGTGGGGATGAAAAAAAATATTATGATAATGAGTTGCCTATAATTATTTATTCTGGTGGTGTGCAAGTATGGCAAAACGTGGAGCTAATGCAACATATAATCAGGTTGACTATGAGCCAATACCGTTATAAACTGTTGGTTCCTGAACCTGCTGAACTAACGAACTGGATTAGCAATGAGGGGATTATTAACACAACCGTTTACTCAGTTTCGCCAGATGAAATCGGTGACGAGTATAAGTCAGGACATTATGGTTTTGTACTACGTGATGACATTGAGGTAAACCGTGTTGCATGTCCAACAAAAATCATCGAGTATCTACAGTATGGTATTGTGCCAATCCTAAAGGCTGAAAGAATCGGCGACTTTGTTGCATCTGGTATGCGATATGTACCATATGAAAACCTGTTAGATGGAAATATGCCGGATGAGGAAGCACGATTAAAAATGGTAGAAGAAAACTATAATGTTCTTGCAACGTTCAAGGACATTTTCATAAGCGGAAAGAATCAACTTGAAATCAACGTAAAAAAGGGAGCATGAACATGGGATTGCTAGACAATATGAGGAAAAAAATAGGAAATAAAAATCTTGAAAAAAAGATGAGATTGTATAAAGCTGTAAATAAAGAACGCCCTGTTATAGGACTTGTTGTTACTACTTTTGACAAAGGCGGTTTAGAGCAGGTTGTCTTAAATCTTTACTCCGGATATAAGAAAAAGGGATACACAGTTTTCCTCCTTTGCCAAGAAAATATATTAGGAATCATGGCAGAGTCAATAGAAAAAGATAATCTATTTGTATTCAATAGCGATGAGTTAACCTTTGTTGAACTTATAGCCAACCATTGTATTACTGTTCTTCACTACCACTACAATGTATTTATGATGAAGAAAATGAAAAGCATCGGAGTCAAGGTTATCTATACGATGCACAACGTATATACATGGAAGAGTAGCGCTGAAATTAGAGATTACGCTACTTTACTTAGTTCAGCAGATTGCGTTATTCCCGTGTCGGATTTTGTTTCAGATTATTTTGTAAGCCGATCAGAATACACAAGTGCCAACATTAAGGTGATTTACAATGGAATAAGAGTTGAAGCTCTTGTTGCAAATAATGAAAATGAAATGATATCACGTTCTGCTCTTGGGATTCTTTCTGATGATATAGCAATTGCTTTTATTGCTTCGTTTTACCCCGTAAAGGCGCAAATCGGAATGATAGGAGTTATGGAAAAGATTGTTTCGATGCGAGATGACATTAAGTTGTTATTAGTTGGGAACATTGGAGACCCAGGATATTACGAAAAATTTCAGGAACTATATGAGCCTTCTGTTGCAAAGGAGAGTATTGTGCTTGTGCCTTATTTCGATCACAAATATATGGGGTACTTTTTACGTAATACCTGTGATATTTTTATTCTACCAACACTTCAAGAAGGTTGCAGCAATGCAGTATTGGAGGCTATCATTTGTGACAAACCCTCGATTATTACGAATGTCGGCAATGCAATGCAAATTATCAACTTATCAAGTTGTATTGTTGTTCCAACTGCATATGACGATTTAACCTTGTTGGAGAATAATGACATAACACGAATCTCATTAGAAAAAAATATGCAAAATCAACAAGAAATTGTGAACGCAATTGAAACCATTGCCAATTCGATTGAAGATTATAAAGTAAATGCAAAGCTGTCCGAAGAGGAAAAAGACAAGTATAGTGATGAATATATGATTAGTGAGTATTGTCATGTAATTGACAGTTTGTTTAGTACAGAACGGAATGCAAAATATGTTTAAGACAGTTTATTTTGAGATTTCTGGAATCTGTAATGCTCATTGCAAGTGGTGTGCAACAGGTCGCTCAAATCTCGATAGACACATGAATACACAACCATCTAGTTTTATATCACCAAGTGATTTTGAAAGAGCAATATGCTATTTGAAATTCAATAAGCTAATTTTTTCCGATGTAGTTTTTGCGTTATATAACTGGGGTGAACCATTACTTCACCCTAGCCTTAACGAAATTGTTAATATACTTAACTCGTATAACATGAGATATTCTTTAAGTACAAATGCTTCCGCATATCGACCATATGATGGAGATATTGATTTTTCTAACCTTGATTCGATAATAATTTCTATGCCTGGTTTCAGTCAAAAGTCTTATGATCGAATACATGGATTCAATTTCGAAAGCATAAAAACGAATATAGTTAGAATGCTTTCATATCTAAGGCACAACGGTTTCCATGGAAATGCATTGATTTCATACCATCTATACCAGTTTAGCTTGTCAGAGATTGATGATGTTTTGCAATTTTGTAGAGAAAATGGTATTTTGCTCATCCCAAACTATGCCTACTTTGCTTCGATGAGTTTATACAAAGAATACCTTGAATTGCATATGGATCAAAAAATACTACGAGAAGCATCACAGGATTTATTTCTATTCTATCTGGATGATCATATAAAAGAACGACCTATTGAATATGCGTGTCCACAAATTAGTGAGGTTCTAGCTATTGACGAGTTCTGTAACGTCTTAACTTGCTGCTGTATAGAAAAAGGACATCAAGACTATTCATTTGGAAAGCTTTTTGAGATGACCGCTGATGAAATTTATATGAAAAAAAGAAGTCAAGATTTTTGCACTGAATGCCAACGCTTATCACTTGATTGGCTGTTTAATTGCTCATATCCCGTGACTCGCCTGGGTAGTAGTGAATTGCACAATTACGAGGCACGAGATGATAATGGGCAGTCTTTACAATGCTTAATGTGTATTGATTCTCCAGTAGCTAATGAATGTGTTTCAAATAATACATTTTTAGTGCGCGGATGGTGTGTTGATGGTGTAGGAGTGAAGCATATCGATATTCTTCTTGATGGGGTTTATCACGGTAAAGCACAAAAAGGATTCTTCCGTCCAGAGGTCCAAAGTACTTTCCCAATGTATTTAAACCCTTACTCAGGATTTGAATACATTATGGACTTGTCAAATACTCATGATGGAAAGCATATAATCAGCATTGTATGCTATAACAAAAACGATGATTTTATGAAAAGCAGTGAGATTGTTTTTCATCTTAGTAAGAATATTGACTAACAACAACGTTAAATTAATTATGATGTAGGAGTGGTTTCAGATTGTATAATAAAAGGCTGGGGTTGTCAAATGTATAGGCATTGGGAAATGCTAATAAAACCAGCACTTGACTGTATCGATTTGACTCATATCGTAGAAATCGGCGCAGATAAGGGGTTAAATACAGTAAAACTAATCGAATACAGCATAAATAGAAATGCACGGTTGACTTCGATAGACTGTTTTCCGAGTACTGAACTGCTTGCGCTGTGCGAGGCACATAGGGACTATTTCACACTAAGTGACAAAATGAGTCTTGATGCTCTCCCGAGTATTACTGATTATGAAGCAATACTCATTGATGGAGACCATAACTGGTACACTGTATTCAATGAGTTGAAGGCTATTGAAAAAGTGTTTTCGGAAAGCAAAAACTTCCCGTTAATCCTGTTTCACGACGTTGCATGGCCTTGTGATCGTCGCGATATGTACTATTCGCCAGATAATATCCCTAAAGAGTTTCGGAACAACCATCGTAAAGCGGGCGTTGTTCCAGGACAATCTGATCTAGCACTTGAATCTGGTTGGAGGGATGAAAACATCGAATGGGCTGTTACTTACGGCGGGGTGCGAAATGGTGTACTCACGGCTATCGAAGACTTCATAAAGGAATCGATGGACTCGTATCGATTTTCAATGATTGATGGATTCGATGGGATTGGTTTTTTAGCTACGTCAGAAATGCTTAATAGATTTCCCAAATTATCAGCTTTTTTTGACAACGTAGATTGGGCATCAGCCATTGGAAAGGCTATGCAAGGTGTAGAGCTTGACAATGTTAGAGCGCAAGCTGAGTGCGTGAAATTGCTAAACGACACTAGTGCACTATATGCTGCGTTGGAAGAACGTAGCGAGGTAGAAAAGACGCTTTATGCTGCACTAGAAGAACGCGGCGAGGTAGAAAAGATGCTTTATGCTGCACTAAAAGAACGCGGCGAGGTAGAAAAGACGCTTTATGCTGCACTAGAAGAACGTAGCGAGGTAGAAAAGACGCTTTATGCTGCACTAGAAGAACGTAGCGAGGTAGAAAAGACGCTTTATGCTGCACTAGAAGAACACGGCGAGGTAGAAAAGACGCTTTATGCTGCTTTAGAAGAATGCAGCAAGGTAGAAAAGACGCTCTATGCCGCACTAGAAGAACACGGCGAGGTCGAAAATGTGCTTTATGAGGAAATACAAAAGGTAACAGATGAGTTGCTCGACATTTCGTCTCAGTTGAACATAATCAAGAACACGAGATTGTATAGAGCATCGCTTACAATTAGCAATATATTCAAAGGCAAGAAGCATTAGTATGTAAGGAAAATAGAGGCTGGAATGTTAAAGTCAAATATTGATAGTTATTTAGAGAATTGGAAGACATACTTGATAATAAGTATACTGCCGTGTTTTACTTTTTTTGTTTTTGGCATGTTACAGATGTATTTAATGAACTCTGCTATTTTTTGGTTTGGACTAATCGATCTAATCAAAATATCTGTTCCACTCTTTCTATTTTTCTTGGCTATAATTACAATTATTGGAATACTCTTACCAAGCAGAAGCAAAAGTTATTATTTTGCTTTTGTTTGGGGATTTGGAATTGGGCTTTATCTTCAAGGAAACTGGATGAATAATGATTACGGCTTACTAGATGGAACAGTAATAGATTGGAGTCGATATCAAATAAGGGGAATCGTGAGTGTCATTATATTCGCAATTACTACTCTATTTGCTTTTATGCTTGTAAAATTCAAAAAAAGAGTCTTTTATAGAGCATCATCACACGCTTCTGTTCTAATTTTAGTGATGCAACTGGTATTATTGAGTGTTTTGCTGCTGAACAATGCAAGTCCATTTATAAGTGGAAATGACTATTATCTAAATGATGACGGCTTATTTCTACTATCTACAAATGAAAATTTCATAGTATTTTTAGTAGATGCCCTTGATGCTGCATACTTTAATAATTCTGTTGTAGAAAAAATGCCGTATAGTCAACTACTTTTCAAAGATTTTACATACTTTAGTAATGTACTAGCTGCATATACATATACCCATCCATCTATCCCCCATATTTTAACAAACAACCTGTACCTAAATCAGACACCGTATAGTGAGTATCTAGAGACAGCATATGCTAACTCTGCGCTGTTGAACTTGCTTGAGGAGAAAGGATACAGTGTTGGTATTTACTCATATGAGGGTATGATTGGCAAATCAAAAGTAATAAATCAAATGTATGGAAAACCAGAAATAAACTCGATTACCCGCTTTTCATATTTATACAGTAAGCTCACAGCTTTTCGTTATATGCCACAGTTTCTGAAAAAGTACTTTGTTGTTTACACTGGTGATTTCGATATGCTCAAATCGACAGATCACGAAGAGGTCTATATGATTGATGATGCATTGTTTTATGCTAAGTTGATAGACAGAAGCATTGTTGCTGTCGAGGAGACATCTGTATTTAGATTCTATCATTTACAAGGTGCTCATACGCCTTTCACACTAGATGAAAATGCAAAGAGACAGCTAGATACATCGCGCGAGCAGCAGATTTATGGCTGCTTAACAATTCTAAATGAATATATAACTCAGCTTAAAGCATTGGAAATATACGATAACACAACAATAATCATAATGGCTGATCACGGGTCTTTGGGGTTATATACAAATCCTGTTTTTCTAGTGAAAAAAGCTGGCGCGTCACATGAGTTTATAATTGATGATACACCAGTTTCATACATTGATAACCTACTGCCTACACTACTATATGTATCGGGCTTATCAGATGATATACGCAATTCCTTTTTCGCGCCCGATACATCAGATTCTCGTATAGTCTATATTCTGGGACCACGGCAAATTATAAACGGAGAGATTTTTAACGAATTGCATGAGTACGCAACTGATAGTCATGCAGGTGATTCTTCAAGCTTGCATCCCACGGGAAATATTTTTTCAAGAAAGGAACAGCATGGGTATTATTATGAGCTTGGGACAATACTTGATGCAACTCAATTCAAGAATATTGATTATTTTAGTTTTGTTGGAGAGAAAAACATATATAGTCAATACCACTCATCAATGACGTTTAATATCGGACACATCCCTGAAAGCGATTTGTTACTCACACTAGACATTAGAGAAACTCGAGTTTGGAATAATGACATATCACTTTTCATTAATCAGAACTATATTGCAACAAAATCATTGCAAAGTTATAACGGGCAGATGTCATTCATAATACCACACGAATATATATTGAATGAGTTTTTTACAATGTCACTCTATTTTCATGGTCTAGACGAAATGTATAGCAATGATAGAATCTCGCAGGTTATTTATCCATTTAGCTGGAATTCATTAATGATTGAGAATATCGGTATGCATGATGATTATACTGAGTGTGCAGACAGAAACACAGTGAGAAAAATGAGATTGAACCCAAGCATACTGAGATATGGTGAAGTGCTGTTGAATAGCCATGTGATTCTAGAAAAAAACAACTTAGCACATGGTTACTACATACAAATGCCTGAAGGAGTATATAGAGTTACTATATATGGAGAAAACCTTAATGATGCTTTTTTCAATATCGCGGGCAAAATGATAGATGGCTTTGAGCATGGAGTAGATAAGATAGAGCTAGACTTTTCTGACGATTACAGAACATTTGAATTTATGCTGGAAGACACATATGTTAGTGTGGATTTTGTTATTCTTAATACTGGAGAAGACGATATAGTGTTTTCACATTTTATGCTTGAGGAAGTTAAGCAAAGCATTAATTGATTTTGAAATATACTCTGTACGGTAGTTATGACATGAAATACGGAATAGTTAAATCAATCTCAGCTCTATATCATAGAGGCATAAGGAAGCTAAAAAAAGAAGGGTTTACTGCTATATCTAAGCATCTACATCGCTTGGTCATTTCTTTTTTTAGTGGCTTTCATTTGAAAAAACCGGATGATAGCTCATGCAATATCCTGTTCGTAATTGGCTGCTTCGAGGGTGAAAGCAAGCGTTACCGTGTCTATAATATAATAGAGGCGATTTCGTTATATGGAATAAACGGTCAAGCAGTCTATCAAGAGAGTTTACCCTACTTGAGTCCGACTGGTTACTCAGCAATTGTGTTTTTCCGTTGCAAAATGAACTCATTTACGAGAGGCTTTGTTACGAAATGCAAACGTCGGTCTGTTCCAACGATTTATGATGTTGATGATTTAGTGTTTGACGAAGCCATAGTTGACAAAAACAGAGCAGAGGAAGGTATGACTGCTAAACAGTATCAAGTATACCTCAATGAAGTAAAAAACTATGTATCTATGCTTAAGGTCTGCGATTACGCCACTTCACCAACAACATTTCTATGCGATTATATGCACAATCTATCTGAGAAACCAGTATATCGTATACCGAATGGATTGAACAATGCGCAAATTGATATTGCAGCAGAAATATCTAACAAACAATCGTCTGATCTTAGAATTGGTTTTTTGAGCGGAAGCCCGACGCATAATCGTGATTTTTCGCAAGTCGAGGATGCATTGGTCTCCATTATGACAAAACATGAGAATGTTTCTCTCGTTGTTGTTGGTTACCTGAGTATACCCGAAAGCCTTGCTCCTTTTATTAATAGGATAATAATTCAACCTTTCCTGGACTACCAACGATTTCTACGATTTTGTAATCAACTCTATCTTGTAATTGTACCTTTGGAGTATGATACTGCATTTTGCAACGCAAAAAGCGAGTTGAAATACTTTGAGCAAGCCCTAATTGGATTACCCGTGATTGCGAGTCCAACCGATACTTACAGAGAATGTATAACGCATGGTGAAAATGGGCTGCTGGCGGCAACTAAAGAAGAATGGGAACATGCACTGGATTTGCTTATCAGAGATAGGGCTATGCGCGATACTATAGCTAAAAACGCACAATCCCAGATTCGAGGAGCGTACTATCCCGATATAATTGGAAAAATAGCAAGTGATTTCTATATGAAAGTTATATCATAGTACAATGTGTTTTCTAAATCTTTACAATTAGCCCAACAGTGTTTTATAATGGTGTCATCTTACACGAAAGGGTGACTCCACATGAGAGGAAAACACATTAAAATTGAACTCAGCGCAGATGAACGGAGCGAACTGGAAATGTTTACCAAGACTGGGAAACGGGGTGTCAAGTTGGTCAACCGAGCAAAAGTAATACTTGAGCTTGATGAAGCTGACGGACGCAAACCTTTGACACAAGCGCAGATCGCGGAGAAAATTGGGGTGTCACGCCAAACCATCAATGACACTAAGAAAGCGTTTATCGAATCGGGAAACATCTCTGAATT
>Ga0099364_10011469_pt1 | contig 12118 bp, 9 predicted proteins | sample TergutTh196P3_FD_73070 | JGI IMG/M metagenome (GOLD analysis project Ga0099364, IMG submission 73070) | Microcerotermes parvus P3 segment gut microbial communities from Pointe-Noire, Republic of the Congo - Th196 P3 | ecosystem: Host-associated > Arthropoda: Insects > Digestive system > Gut ...
GACCGGGACTGAACATGGATAAATCTTCCTTGAAGTCAAGCACAACGAGCGAAGTATGACAATTTTTCAGATCTGTGTCAAGAGAAATTGTACCACTTGGATGCTACACTCTCAAATTTTTTGGGAGTTTTTTGCATTAAAAGACTCTTTTGGATTGCAGCACTGATTGTTTTATGATAACATTTTGCCGCCAACCCCTAGACAAAAAAACATCGACGTAGAAAACGTTATGTCCAAGATGCTCTCCCCATTCGAAGAAGCCAGCCGATTGCTTCATGATCGAGTAAACCTTGAGCAATGGAAAAGTTTTACATCCCAAGATTTGGAAGGACGCCTCGAACGATTACAGAATATCCTCGATTCGCTGGGTAATCCCGAAACCGGCTATCATACCATACACGTTGCCGGTACCAAAGGGAAAGGATCAACCTGTGTGATGTTAGAATCGCTCCTTTGTGTATCGGGCTGCCGAGTAGGACGATTCACTTCGCCGCATATCCATTGTTTCACTGAGCGGTTGATGGTCAACGGTCTTCCCTGTCCGCATCACGAATTTGCGGAACTGTTCTTTGATGTGTACAATAAAGTAGAATCGGCACTCTTCCAATCACTGACCTATTTTGAATTGTTAACTCTGCTTGCATTTCTCTATTTTGCCAAAATGAATGTTGACATTGCAATTTTTGAAGTCGGGCTCGGCGGCAGACTCGATGCAACAAACCTGTGCAGGCCCAATGTCTCGGTTATCACGAGCATCAGTTTCGATCACATGGCGCAGTTGGGAACGACGCTTGCCGAAATCGCAGCCGAAAAGAGCGGTATTATCAAGCCCGGCGTTCCCGTTGTTACGGCGGTATTGCATTCGGAGCCGCTCAAAGTGATTCGGGTAAAATCTCAATCGGTCAGTGCACCGCTTTATGTCTTGGATGAACATTTTTTCATTCAACAGACAACGCCGCAGTACACTTTTCGTTATGAAGCGAAGCCGCCGCAATTTCCAGTCGAATTGACGTTAGAACATCTTGCGTTGACAATGCCCGGGGTACATCAGATACAAAATGCATCGACAGCAATCTCCGCATTTCTTCTCATACAAAGGCACAAAGAACAAAAAGAAACGAAAAGCAGAATCCGCACTGCCATACAAAACGCTGCTTTGCCGCTTCGTGTTGAAATTGTTCAGCACAATGAGGAATATCCAACGTTGATTTTCGATGGGGCACACAATAAGGCATCGATACAAGCCCTAATGCAAACGGTCACAGACTTGTTTCCGAATCGCCGATTGTTTTTAATGTTCGGTTCTTCGCTGGACAAAGATGTTTCGGGAATGTTCGCTGAAATAAAAGGATGTTTTCACCATGTTTTTTTAACGCAGTCGTCCCATACGGGACGGTGTTTTCCGCCGCAGGAATTGCGGGTATTACTCGCCTTGCCGGAAAGTGAAGTCAGTATAATCGAAGATTATAAAGATGCATGGGAACGGTGCCGGCGAATGACAAGCAAAGAAGACGTGATTTGTATTGCAGGGTCATTATATCTTGCAGCGGAACTTCGGACACACATTTTGCTATAGGGTAGGGCATGGTGTTTCTTTCAATAATTACAACACGCAATTACATTGCCCCAGAGCGGCTTGCATATCAAGCATTTCAAACATTCGATAAGTTTCAAGACAAAGCCCTATTTCCAAGCCGGGGTGCATGCGTTTTGCCGTTTGTATCAAATGATGATAACCTTTTGCACGCAATTCATCAGGATAACGTGTACGCCCATCTTCTGTCTTGATCCGCTGCATGTTTTCGGCAATCACATTGATAGAACCAAGTTTTCGATTCATTAACTGGTACGCTGCCTGATACGAACATATCGCACCGACGGTCAATCGTTGGATCGGAATCGATTCTAATAACTGCACCAAAAAATCTTCATACATATCAAGCCAGCCATCGACAGGAATCAACGGCATCAACACTGCACGAAGAGGATACCCGGCCTTTGCACATCGTTTCATTGCACACAGTCTATCAGCAATAGCCGGCGTGTTCGGCTCGAATTGAGATGATATATTCGGCGGTTGAAGAGTCCACGATAAAATCGTATGCCCATTGTGATCCAGGTCAAGTAGATTATCGACGTCGGTAGATTTTGTAAGTAGTATCTGTCTTGCAAAAGGATGTTCTGCAAAAAACGGTATCAACTTCCGTGAATAACCCGTCAATGGATCTAGGGCAAGACCATCTTGCAATTTACCGTGATAAAATGCCGTCGGCTTAGCGAGTTTCCGTGCTTGTTTATCGACTTCATTGACAACTTCGTCGATGTTAATAAAAATTTTGACGGACGGTGAAAACTTCACGCCGGGTGTACCGGCAAGATAACAGTAAGTACAACCGTAAGGACAAAAACCGTAAAGCGAAAAATGCCAATAGTTCGGGCATGTGTTGCCTTCTTCGCTACTCAATCGCACCGCACTCCGGTGTTCACCAATTACAAGAGTTTGCTTGCCGGCAATGTGTTGTTTGTACGGTGTTGGTTCATTGAACAAGATTTTTGGATGAGCAGTATTTGAGCAATCTTCCGGCAGTATGTTTGGATAAAGTTGCAGAATTTTTTTGGTTAAGTTCTGACTGTATGTTGTCTGATTCCAGCCTCGGGCAAGTACGATTCGTGCAGGTGCAAAGCAACTGACGAGTCTTGGTTGATAGACATCGCTGTTTGAATGGAAAAGACCATCAGATTGTACTGTCGGGTTAAACATGATGGCTTTGATTCTATCTTTTTCGTCAAGATACGCAACATGTTTTTAAACTCTTCTAATTCTCCGTAAAATGTTTTCTCCGTAAAAGATGATGATAGTGCTGCGCAAAACGATGCGACTCGTCCCGAACATATTGCAATAGACGAAGCGCAAACGAGCGGCGGTTTAACTTGAACGGCTCCTCTTGTCCCTGGACAAAAATTTCTTCCTCTTTCTTCGCCAACGCTATCATAAGTCCCGGTTTGAATGGACAATGTTCCAATGCCGACATCGAGGCATTTAACTGTCCCTTACCGCCGTCGATGAGCAAGATGTCCGGCAACGATTGTTCTTCGCCATCGTGGTCATGCGAAAACCGGCGCATGATGACCTCCGCTATACATGCATAATCGTTGACCCCGGATACACTCTTAATTTTATATCTTCGGTATCCCGGCTTGAAGGGCAGTCCGTCAATGAATCGAACGAGCGAGGCGGCCATATCGTTACCGCCAAGATGAGCGATATCGATTCCTTCAATAATTCGCGGTATTTTTTCTAACTTGAAGACTCTCTGCAACCCCAAAACGCCGCGTCTTGGATCAATGGCAAACAATTCGGGTTGCAAATTCGTTTTTACGTTGCCGCGTTGGTCGAGCGTCGCAAGATTATGAATTTGGTCTCGGATTTCTGCTGCCGTTTCGTAGTGTTTCTCTTCGGCGGCCTGTTTCATTTCCCGATGCAAGTCTGCAAGAAGTTGTGTGCGTTTCCCGTCCAATACACGAACAAGCCGATGGATGTTTTTACGGTATTCTTCGGCGGTTTTTCTATAATGACATGGAGCAGAGCACTGGTTAATCGAGTGCAAAATACAAGGACGAAACCAACGCCAACGTTCATCATTCGGCTGTATGTCGAGCGTGCAGGTACGAAACTTGAAGATTTTTTGCAATGCTAAAAAAGCACCGCGAAGCCCGGCGGAGTTGGTAAAGGGGCCGAAGAGTTTAACACCGTGTTCTTTGGGAGTCCGTGTGATTTCAACTCGGGGGAAGGGATCACGCATTCGGATTTGCAGATAGGGGAACGTTTTGGAATCTTTTAGGTCGCGGTTGTATTTCGGTTGGATATCTTTAATCAACCGGGCTTCGAGGAGCAAGGCATCGACTTCGTTTTCTGTTTCGATGAAGTCGATATCTTCAATTTCGGTAACGAACGTTGCTGTTCGAGTATCTTCCAGGGCGGCTTTGTGGAAGTATGAACTGGCTCGGTTGCGTAGGTCTTTTGCTTTGCCGATGTAGATAACTCGTTCGGCGTTGTCTTTCATCAGATAGACTCCGGGAGCGTGCGGCAGGGTTTTAACTTTTTCCGCTGCCTTGGAATCAAAACCTGTTAAAGGCGCAGTTTTCATATTGGGGTATGATACATGAAACGTTGCGAAAATCCAAGTTGCAATCAATGGTTATGATGCGATGGTCACCGAACAACTTGCATTTACCCGGCGTTTAAGGTACATTTCCTTTCCATGAAAGAACTGCTTTTGGGCGTTACCGGAGGCATCGCGGCCTATAAGTCAGCCAACATTGTCAGTCGGCTCACACAACTCGGCGTCCGTGTAAGCGTCGTCATGACCCCGTCCGCAACCAAGTTGGTCTCCCCGCACACATTCGAAGCATTGTCCGGCCTTCCCGCGCGTTATTCGATGTTCAGTGCCAAGATGGGGCATGCACACATTGAACTTGCGCGTTCCGCCGACTTATTTTGCATTGCTCCTGCTACGGCGAACATTTTGGGCAAAGCGGCACACGGCATCGCCGACGATTTGGTGAGTACGCTCATATTATCCTTCGACGGCCCCATCCTCTTTGCACCGGCTATGAACACAACGATGTGGAACAAACCGTCGGTTCAGCGGAATGTCAGGCAGTTACGGGACGACGGAATGTTGTTCATCGGCCCGGAATCGGGACATTTAAGTTGCGGTGAATCAGGAATCGGCAGAATGGCCGAACCGGAAACAATCGTCGAAACAATTATGCAACACTTACAGGCTTGGCATACTACGGATTGAGCGATTGCGCAACATCCGTGCGATACGCGACGACAGCCGGTAAATAACCGACAATCGACGCCAATAGGATCAAACCGGGTATCAATATCAACTCCGCCGCCTGAAAATGCCAAGGGTTCACAACGACCATTACGGCTCCTGCTATGGTTGGTGCAACAACGGCAATCAAACCATGTCCAATGACCATACCGATGACTCCGCCGCCGAGCGATAACAATATCGACTCCAATAAGATGATCAGCATCACCGTTCCCCGGCTCGCTCCCAATGCACGCATAATCGCAATTTCTTGCCGGCGCTCATTCATTGAGTTGTAAATGCTGACCATCATGCCGATCGCTGCCACGATGACGACCATCACGGCAAAAATCATCAACACAATTTGAATTTGGCCAACAATCATTTCAAAGAGTCGGGTAATCTCATACGTTGGGCTTGCAACTTGGACGTCCAGTTCGGCGATGAGGCGGTCTCCGAGCGACATTGTAAGCGGATTACGCTCCGCCCTGACAAGTTCGGGTTCGATGTGAACCTGCATTTGTCCGCGTTCATTTTCCCAAACAACCGGTTCGACGTCTCTGTCCTTCGTCAAGACGAGCACGGCAGAAATCCTTTGGTCGCCTCGACGCCGCAATGTCCGGTCAAGGGCCGTCTCCCTCGCATGATTGTTCATCACGAAGAATCCTTCGAGATTGATAAACATCGCTTGGTCATTCGGCGTACCCGTCGGGTCAAGTATTCCAACGACCGTAAAGATGTCCGGTTCGGGAAACTCTTCGGAGGGAGTATGGATTGTGTTCGACGCTCTGAATGAGTCTCCGACATTGAGTCCGGTCATTTTGGCGGCGGTGTAACCGAGTACGGCTTCGAAGTCGCCGTCCGCTCCAATATTTCGGCCTGTGCGAAATGTGTACGGAAACTTGTCAAGATAACGCAGTTCGGAGAAAAACTTCGGTGTGGTTGCGATGACCTGCATGCCTTCGATTCGGTCTGCGACGGCAATCGGAATGGCGGTTTGGACTTCGGGGGAGAAAGGGCCGGTCTCGATATCTTGGAAATACCTGTACGGGATGGTATCACTTAAATGATTGGAATAGAAGACGGCCCCGAGTACGATTTCGAGGGGGGAACCTTTTGGCGGTCCGACGACGAGGTCGTATCCTTGGGCACTTCGTTTGAATGTTTGGTCGAGCACTCCGTAGATCACGATGACGGCGACGACCAGTGCGACGCCGAGTCCCATCGAAAACGCCGTTAGGCCGGACGCCAACGAGCGGTGTTGAATGCTGCGCCAAGCAATTTTCCAAAGCGGCATAAAATAAAGAACGAAAACCGATGACCTGCGTGAGGCGTATTATACACGTTGTCCGGTGTCTAGACAAGGACAGACTGCCCCTATTGGGTGGGGGTGCTGCGAAGCGAGCGGGGGGCTCATGCCCCCCGCTCGCATGAAAATGCTCGCTTCGCGGTTGTTGCGCCGACAAAGTCGGCGACTCTCTTTTCGTTGCGCCGGCCCGGCCTCCTGTCCCCCTTGTCAATGCTTATGGTGCTTGTAAAATATAGACTACCAATTTGGTAGTCTATCTGCCGAAGGGCCGTCCGGAGGGTTCGGCGCAGATCGAACACACTTCGTCCTACACCATCTCACCGCTTAGGAAAAACACTATGTCAACAGAACTCAATGCTTTGAATAAACTACAAGCCTATCAACTGGCGGATATTACGAAAACACCGCCGCAGTTCGGTTCTATCACGCCGCGCTGGCTCACTCGATTTCTCGAATTCAAAGGGCTTGATGCCGGAGTCTATCGAGTCAACAAAGTCGTTGAAGGAGAGACGCCCCTTGATGTCCTGTGCTCCTCCGAAAAGAAAAGTACCGAGATTCCCGAAGGGTACGTGGAATATCAGCAAAAGCCGAGAGAGTACATCCTCAATTCGATTTCGACTATCATCAATGTCGATACTGCCGTTGCCGATGTGTTTTCCTCTCCCTTCGATCAAACCAAAGAACAACTCTACCTTGCCATCGAAAGTCTCAAGGAGCGTCAAGAGAGTCAACTCATCAACAACGATGATTACGGTCTGCTCAAAAATGTTTCGGATAGTCATCGTCTTACACCGATTAGCGGTGCGCCGACGCCGGATGATCTCGACGATTTGATTTCTAAGGTTTGGAAGGAGCCGTCGTTTTTTTTGGCGCATCCTCGTGCGATTGCGGCGTTTGAACGTGAGTGTACCAAGCGCGGCGTGCCGCCGACGACGGTTTCTCTTTACGGCGGCACTTTTATTCTGTGGCGCGGCATTCCGCTTGTTCCAACCGACAAGTTGTTGGTGGACGGCGTGAAAAACCCCAAAGGAAAAGGGGGCAAGACCAACATTTTGCTGATTCGTACTGGCGAGGCGCGTCGCGGGGTTGTTGGATTGTATCAGTCTGGTTTGCAGAATGAGCAGTCGCGTGGTCTTTCGGTGCGTTTCCGTGGGGTTGATAACAAGGGACTTGCGTCTTATCTTTTGTCGCTTTATTGTTCGGCGGCGATTCTTGCGGACGATGCCTTGGCGGTTCTCGAAGATGTGGACGTCGGCGAATATTATGATTATAGCAAGCGAGACAGATAGTACGTACCAGCTCTTTGGAGGGCGGGAACGTTTGATGAAGTATTATGATTGCGGCTTTCCAAACACCGTGATACAATGTATCCATGCTGGGAAGCGAAATGGCCGAAACAATTTTTCGATGGGGACGAATCCAACATAACAGCGATTGGCTGCTTCCCCTTATTGTCTTCGCTCTGTTGCTCGTCTATTTCGCACACCGATATAAAATTGATGCTGCCGAACTCAGACATTGGCAACGCACCCTGTTGCTCACGCTCCGCATCGTCGCCCTCTGCGGACTGCTTCTCTATTATCTCCATCCGCAATGGGAAAACCTCATCGGCTCTTCCCGAGTCGCCGTGCTAATCGATACCAGCGCCAGTATGGCGAATAGGGATGCCGATGAAAGCGATGTCCAAACACGTCTTGAAGCCGCACTCGATTGGCTCGAACGAAGTCAACTGCTCGAACGACTCAGTGAGCAACACGATGTTGTGTTGTTTGGGTTCGATGCAACGTTGAGTGCTCCGCAGGCGGAGCGTCTAACGGGCGGTTTTGTACCCGATGGTGTCGCGACCGCACTCGGCGATGTACTGTACGACGTTTTGCAACGGGAGCGCGGACAACCGCTCGCTGGGATTATCCTGATTTCCGACGGCGGACACAATGCCGGTCGAAGTCTCGATGTACCTTTGGAGACGGCGGATCGGTTGCGTATTCCGATATATTCCGTCGGAGTGGGTCTTTCGTCTCCGCCGCTCAATTACCGCGTCGGCATCATCGACTTGCCGGAGCGTGTCGTGCCGAATGATCCCTTTATTGTAAGAGTCCCCATCGAAATGACCGGCGGCGTAACACAGACATCGGACGGCATACGGCAGACAGCAGCAGAACACGTTGTCCAGGCCGAACTATCGCTTGACGACACCGTCATTGAAAGTCGTGAGATAACTTTCGCCGCCGATGGAATCATTGAGACATCGTTCAACATCCGGTTGCCCGAGTCAGGGACATATCGGTTAAGTGTCGAAGTCATTGCGCCGGACATGCCGCAGACGGAACGGTTTACGGAAGATAACCGGCAACAAACCGAAGTTCATGCGGTTGACCGCAAAGACCGGGTATTGTTTTTTTCTTCCTCACCGACTCGTGATTATCAATTTATAATTGCCCAAATTTTCCGTGATCAAACGATGGAGGCTGATGTTTATCTTCCTTGGGCTCAGTCCGGTATATCACAGAGTGCCGACCGTATCCTTGACCGTTTTCCTTCTTCCCGAAGCGAGATGGCGGAATACGATATTGTGATTGCGTTCGATCCCGACTGGCGTGAACTTTCACCGGAACAGATTGATATTCTCGAGCATTGGGTTGCCCGACAGGGCGGCGGGTTGATTCTCATTGCGGGGTCAGTCCATCAATCCGACACAATAACCGGTTGGGTGATGGATCCTGGTATGGATTCGATTCGTGCATTGTATCCCGTCGATTTTTTAGGCCGTGCGGCGGCGTTCGATCATCGCTTTCGTAACAGTCCGGTGCCCCATCCGCTCAAGTTTTCAAGGGCTGGCGAAGCGTCGGAGTTCTTGCAAATTACGGACGAACAGGGTGCGGTTACAAACTTTTGGAGTCGTTTTCCGGGTTATTTTGGATACTTTGCGGTTCGTGGTGTCAAGCCGGCGGCAACGCTTTTGGTATCGAGCGGTTCTCCTGAAATCATGGGTCGTGAAGAGACCGGGGTGCTCGTCGTCGAGCAGTTTTACGGTGCTGGCCGGGTGCTGTATTTTGGCAGCGGCGAACTTTGGCGTCTTCGGCGAATCGATGACCGAGCCTTCGAACAAATCGTTACGAAGATGTTCCGCTATGTCGGCCAAGGGCGTTTGCAAAGGGAATCGGATCGCGGCACGATGGCGATGGATCGGCAGCGGTACTCGCTGGGGGCGATGGCCCAACTTCGCATTACGGCAAGCGATGCGCAGTTGAATCCGCTCATATTGCCGACGTTGCCGGTTAAAGTGTTGTCGCCGTCGGGTACGTTGCGCATGGTCGATGTTGTGCTCGACCCCAACGTGTCTGGGGCGTATCAAACATTTTTGCCGTTGGATGTTGAAGGAACTTGGACAGTGCAATGGATGATACCCGACACGGAGCAGCAAATTGTACGGACGGTGCAGGTTCAGATGAGCGATTTGGAACGTGAGCATCCTAACCGTAATGAGTCGTTGCTTCGCGAAGTTGCCGACCAGAGCGGCGGAGTCTATTTTGCAGATTTTGCATCGGCGGAAACGTTGCCGGAGCGGATTGGTGTGCGTTCTCATCGTGCTGTTGTTGATGAATCGTTTCGGGAGCAGTTGTTGTATTATCTTTTGTTGTCAATCTGTGCGGTATTGCTTTTGGAATGGACGCTTCGGCGTTTGATGCAGTTGGCGTGAATTATTTTTCCGGAGATTACCGCTTATCGTCCTTGCTCGATAAAATGCTTGGCCAAGACCAAATCGGACGGCGTCGTTATTTTGATGTTACCGCGATCTGCCGGAACGACATAAACCGGCCTGCCCAGCCGTTCGACAAGTTGCGCATCGTCTGCCGGTATGTCCGTAACCTTTTGTTGATAGGCTTCAAAGAGCAGTTCACGCCGAAATACTTGCGGTGTTTGCGCTTCCCAAAGATATTCTCGCGGTACCGTGCCTTGGATGACTCCATCGACGACTTTCTTGACGGTTCCAACGACCGGTGAGGCAAGCAGCGCTGCACCATGCGTTTTGGCCGCTGCGAATACGTCGGCGATTTCTTGTTCCGTAACACAGGGTCGAGCAGCATCGTGAACTGCGACGAAATCAACTTTGGAACTGACCGCAATAAGACCTCTGCGTATCGAATCAACCCTATTCTCTCCGCCTGCAACGACAATCAAGAACAGCCGGTTGATATCATTCATATAATACTTCCGAAACCAGTCGATGTCTTCGGGCGCGACGACGATAATAATTTGTGTAACATCATCCCGGCTTGTAAACTTTTCAACGCTCCGCAACCAAGTCGGCATTCCGCCCAGATGGGCAAACGTTTTCTTGACGGTTGGATCGAAAGCACCGCGTCGGGAAAATCGTGTACTTCTCCCCGCCGCCGCGAGAACGAGAGCAAATGTTGCGTTGTTCGTGTCGGACATGTTGTATTCGCTGTGCTGCGGCATTATGGAGAGAGGCCTAAAATTGCCATCAATTCGTTCGCAGCGGTATCGAGGTCGTCGTTTACAATTCGATATTCAAATTCGTCGGCAAACCGCAATTCTTCCATTGCGGTTGCCAATCGGCGTTGCATCGCATCTTCTGTTTCAGTGCCGCGTCCTCGGAGCCGAGTCTTTAAGACATCGATGTTTTTCGGTTCAATAAAAATCATCATTGCGTCGGGAAACTGTTTTTTGACCTGCTTGGCTCCTTGGACATCAATTTCCAGCACAACCCAGTTTCCGGCGGCGAGTCCGTCTTCAACGGTTTTTCGTAAGGTACCGTACCAGGTTCCGGTTCCAAAAACTTCAACACATTCTAAAAATTCGCCGGCTCGGCGTCTGGATTCAAATTCTTCGGGGTTCAAAAAGTAATAGTGTTCGCCGTTGACTTCACCGGGGCGCGGTTTTCGTGTTGTAACGGAGATACTCATCGTCAGCGGCAAGCCGCTCTCGTCAAAAACTTTGCGTAAGAGAGTTCCTTTCCCGACGCCCGACGGGCCCGATATGATCAATAGACATGATTTATCTCGCATGAATCCGATTGTACCAAATTGTTTTGTATTTAGGCATCGTTCTTGCCCGATGCCAAGTTTGCACCATTTCGTTTTCGGCTCTGATTGTTCTCAACCCTTTTTCAACACCTCGGTCAAGATGTCGAGTCCCTCTGTCGCAATGTTTTCTTCAATCGTCATGGCAGGCAGTAATCGCAGTACATTTCCCTGTGTGCAGTTGATGAGCAACCCGCGATCCATGCAAGCCCTAACAAACGGAGCGCCTTCGACCGCCAGTTCAATGCCGATCATCACGCCGACACCGCGTACGTCTTGGAGGACGTTGGTTTCCCGAGCAAGTTTATGCAGTGCCGTAAAGAACAGAGTGCTGATGTTTTTGGTACGTTCGAGTAAACCTTCCGATTCAATCATACGAATCGCTGCGATGCCCGCCGCGGCAGAAATCGGATTGCCGCCGTACGTTGCAGCATGGGTTCCGGGCCGCAAAGACGCCGCAATCTCCGCTTTCGCCAACATTGCTGCACCCGGCAAACTGCCCGAAACCGACTTGGCAAGCGTAATAATATCCGGTTCCACACCGAAATGTTGATATCCGAACCAATGTCCGGTGCGTCCGCAACCCGTCTGGACTTCATCGAATACGAGCAGAAGGTTTTGTTCATCGCATATTTTCCGCAGTCCTTGCAGAAATCCTTCCGGCGGCATCCGCACACCGCCTTCGCCTTGAATCGGCTCTATCAGAATCGCCGCCGTTTCGCCGTCAACGGCCTGTTCGACAGCCGAAAGGTCGCCGTAGGGGACATAGATAAAACCGGCCAACATCGGATGGACGCCTTCGTGGTGTTTCGGCTGGGCTGTGGCGGAGAGGGCACCCATCGTTCGTCCATGAAAACTTCCTTGGAACGTGATGATTTTGTATCGGCCTGCGGCAGAGTCGGCAGACGAATGCAGGCGGACGAGTTTAAGGGCGGCTT
>Ga0099364_10011470_pt1 | contig 12118 bp, 18 predicted proteins | sample TergutTh196P3_FD_73070 | JGI IMG/M metagenome (GOLD analysis project Ga0099364, IMG submission 73070) | Microcerotermes parvus P3 segment gut microbial communities from Pointe-Noire, Republic of the Congo - Th196 P3 | ecosystem: Host-associated > Arthropoda: Insects > Digestive system > Gut ...
GAAAACGATGCCGCAGGTAAAGAGCGTTTTCTGTACGTGGAAGGCAAACGTGACAACAAGGCGCTTTTGATAGCACATGCCGATACGGTTTTTGACACATTTTATGGTACTCCTCCGAAATCAAATACGGTATTGGAAGAAGGCAGCAAATTTAGAGCCGTAGACGAAAACGGCAATCCGCAACTGCTCGGAGCCGACGATAGAGCCGGCATTGCAATGCTTTGGCTACTCAAAGACAGCGGACATTCATTGCTTATTACCGATGGCGAAGAAAACGGAAGAATAGGTAGCAAGTGGTTAATGAGTGAAAATAAACCTATTGCGGATAGAATAAATTCAGAACATCAGTTTATGATACTGCTGGACAGGTGCAACGGAACTGATTATAAATGCTATAGAGTGGGAACTGACGATTTTAGGCGTTTCATTGAAGAACAAACAGGATATTCAGAGCCTAACCGCACCTCTTTTGTTTTTGCAGACATTTGTACTCTGTGTAGGGATATTTGCGGCGTTAATTTCAGCATCGGATATTACAATCAACATTCCGTAAACGAAACGTTGAATATTCAGGAATGGCTTAATACTCTTAATGTTGTCAGGAAATTGTTAGCAAATGAACAACTTCCAAAATTTTCTTTGGGATAATCGTTTTTTGGGGATACACGGATTACCTTCGGTGAGATCACTTCGTTAAGTTGGGCTGATAAGACTGATATTCACGGATTTTTTTTGAATGGAAGGAGTAAAAATGACGAAAATCGCAAAAAATTTTTTTTTTCTAAAAAAAAAGATTTATCTTTGCACCGTTTTTTTTAACGAATGAATGTAGTTTATAGTTTAAATGTTATTTTCTTTGAATTGTAGTACGATGAGGAACCGGTACCTCCCTAAAAAACGGGGCAAAACCTGCGAAGCCGTTAGAGCAGGATTTAGTGTAGCGCATCAATGGCGCTGACTTCAGCGATAAGTGCAAATTTTTTTTCATCGATTTTCGACGCAAAAAAACGCACATCGCTCTTTAGGTTGATTTTTCAGGGCAGGCAGGCGACTGTGACTGACCGAGCCGGAGGCGTGCTCGCGAAAAGAATGATGTAAGGGACTGCAATACAGACATATAGCAAAATGCAGAACTCAAAGATGGATACATTTTAATAGTGAAAGAACAACGCGAAAATTGCGCTAAAAGAATAGACGCAAAAAGAGCGAAGATAGATGCACAAGAAAAAATACAATCTGCGATAGAAGGGCGTCAAGTAAGAATTGCCGAAGATACAAAGTTTGTAGGAGCAAAACAACGAAGGGAAAAAATGATGGAAATATCAGCAATGGCGAGACAGCGGATGGATGCAGATAAAGCAGCATTAGCACGATTACGTGAACGACTAAAACGAGAAGGCTGGTAATATTTAAAAATTCAATAGAAATAAATTAATAGTAAATAATAATAATAATAATAATAATTGGAGGACTTTAAAATGATTTGCAGTAATTGTAGAAATATGATTTCCCCTCTGTGGGGTATGACTGTGCAGCAACTTTGGGATTATGCTCTTTCGACTAACCCCGCTGCCGGCAACGGACGCTTGAATTCGGCGCTTGACGTTTTAAGAAATAACGGCGGATGCAGCGGCTGTATTAGGACGATAGAAGAGAAAATAAGAACTAATTTTTAAGTTAATTTTGCCGTAAAAAATGAAAAGAGTAATTTTCACAGTCAGTAACGCGGTCGCTAATAATGGCGGAGCAATGGAAGCAGATACCATTAAAAACGGGGCGAGTTCGAAAAGCCAGATGAGTAGAAGAAACAATATTATAACGATAGTTTGATATGTATAGTTATGAGTATTTTATGTCACTTAGCGATGACGAAATAAGAAATGCTGCTCAAACTCAAAGTAAAGCCATTGAGTTTGGGCAAAACTTGCTTGAATTGAGAGAAGAATGTCTTAATAAGTCAGATCGTTTTCATAGCCAAGGGAACAGTTCGCTTGCGTATGATTATTCTCAAAAACAAAAAGATTTAAAACCCATATATCAAAGATTTATGGACTATGTGAAAGAATTTCAAGCGAAAGGATACTGGGGATAATAAATAAAAAAAAAATAACACTATGACAAGTTCAGATAGAATTCAACAAAAAAAAGAGCAAATTGCGAAAATGTCAGCTGATGAAGGTCGTAAGCGTTTAGAGCAGTTGGAAGAAAGAGCTCTCGCGGATGATAATTTCAATCGTGCATTGGAAAACGACAGAAATTGGGAAATTTTTGAATCAGTTGATGATGGAGGGTTGGAACGATTAATGAAAATGGCAGATGCTGGAAATAAACAAGCTATGTATGATACTGCCGCTGTTTTCACATTAATAGGCAATCAGCTTCGAAAACAAAATGATAATAAAGGTTCATTTTTTGCAATTCTTAATGCAAATTTGTGGGTTGAAGAAGCACAAAAAGTATAATAAAGATGACAGTTTTTGAAAATGAAAAGAGTATTTTTCAAAACAGTAGCAGCGGTCGCTTATTATAGCGGGGCAATGGAAGCAGATACCATTCAACACGGGCAGAGTTCGAAAAGCCAGATGAGTAGAGGAAATTGAATAATATGAAATGGATAAAATGGAACGAGTTTCATACATAAAACTGAACATTTTTGAAAAAATATCTGCTTATAGCAAACAAACTTATGATGAAGCAGATGAGGTGTTCACTGCAAGAGGTGAAATGGGCGATAATTGCAGAGAATGTGGGAGTAGAATGGCTGATTGTTCAAATGATTGCTACGGAGAGGATTCGTCATGTGCTAAAATTGACGGAGCTATTAGCATTTTTTGTTGTAACACTTGCGGCGCTTGTTGTGACTGTTGCGATTGTTTGGATGATTGTTGTAGCGGACGATAAAAATTTTGCTAATATAATAATTGTAAGTCTGCGTTATATAAAGAGATAAATTTTTATCTTTTTTATCGAAGTTGCAATCGCTAATTGTAGCGAGATGATGGAGCAGATACCATTCAAAACGGGCGGAGTTCGAAAAGCCAGATGAGTAGAGCTGATTTATTTTATTTATTCTTTTTAATGTCATGAGTAATAACATATGTAAACATTTGAGAAAAGATGCAAATGGTCTTCGTTGTGGTCGAGCAAATGTTGGTATATACGACATAGATTTTTATTATCAATATTGTGCTGTAAAAGGCGATGATGATTACTGTACGTTTGCAGAAAAAATGGGAAGAGGGTAACAGTTTTATGTTATTTCCTAAAAACCTCGCGATGTACAGGTCAATCACTTTTTTAACATGAAAATAATATTTTCAAAACAGTAGCAGCAGTCGCTAATTGTAGCGGGGCAATGGAAGCAGATACCATTCAACACGGGCGGAGTTCGAAAAGCCAGAAGAGTAGAGGAAACAAACATTATTGTAGTAATATGAACTGGGATAACGTAGAGAAAACAAGACAAAATATTCTTTCAGGAAAAACTTGTGCAACCTGCAGACATCGTGACAATCCTTATGGAGCGTGCCCTTATGAGCCTGATGCAAGACATCAACGCCCGCCTTGCTGTCATAAGTATGCATAGCGATGTGGAATGTAACGGTAATGCATATAATAGTTTGAGGTGACTAAAGAATTGTTAAAAATTTATTTATGAAAACCTCGCGATGTACAGGTTAATCGCATTTTTAGAAATGAAAAGAGTAGGATTAAGAGTAGCGGTCGCAAATTTTGCAGAGCAATGGAAGCAGATACCATTTCAAAAACACGGGCGGAGTCTGAAAAGCCAGATGAATAAGGATAATGTTCTAAAAATGGTATAAATGGAACGAGTATCATACCTAGAACTGAACATTTTTGAAAAACTATCTGTATATAATAAACAGACTGAAAGTAATGAAAATGAGATGTTCTATGCGAAAGGAGATTGTTGTTGCGATGATTGTTGTAATTGTCTAGAATTTGGCTGCAATTGTTGCAATCCTGATAAGGAATATGTTGGAGATAATTGTTGTTTCGCCTGTTTCAAGAATGTTTGCATTAATAGTTGTTGTGATAGTAGGTAACTTCAAATCAGAGGTATATTCAGAAAATGAAGAAAGTGTTGACTGTTGCGAAGGTTGTGACCCTTGTGACTATTGTCAGACCAATTCAATTCATGACGCTTGTGGCATTCGGTGTTTTTTGAATGCAGTGTCTGTATATCATTGTTAATGTTCTGGTTTTTATCGGCTTTTGTAATTGCGTATTTTATCAGCAACATCATGCACGAGTTGGCGCATTATGTTTTCTTTAAACGCTACGGGTTGCCGGTCGTTGAATTATCATTCGGCATCCTTCGCGTCATTTTTATGGACGGTCGCGGCAAACTATTTTGGACGCCCGACCGCCCATTTGATCTTTTTTGTTCGTGCAAAGGGCTTCGCGGCATTAGCAACAATGGAAGGCGTTTATGCTTGCTTGCCGGCGGAGCGGTTAATCTAGTAATTGCCGTAATATTGGCAGTTTTGTGTATTTTTGTAGTGCAGCAAAATATAAAACTCTTGCTTTTGGTACAGGTAGCCGCTTGTACGGCAAATACATGTATCAACATTGTAAACCCGTACAGTACTGACAGGAAACTGCTTCGCCAACTTAACACACAAAATAAAAATAAGGGAGGCGACGTATGTCGGTAATAAAAGGATATTTGTTTTCCTATCTTTATGTCTTTGGTATTCTTGTGGCGGTTTTTGCAGTGCATAGACTAAGCAAAGCGCAAGGCGATATACTAAGAAAGTCGGTTCATATTACGGTAGTTTTCACCTGGTTAATCCTGTGTGAATATCTGTATGGAACGTGGCACTTTGTTATTGTCCCGCTTACATTTATTGCGATATTGGCATTATGCTCGAAGTTTGGTCTGTTAAAAATTATAGAGCGCGTCGATGGCAGAAAAAAGGACTTCGGAATTTTGCACTTTGCAATAAGTATGACGCTTATTTGCGTGGTCGCAAAACTTTTTCCTTTTTGTCTTGTTCCATGCGGAATAGGAGTGTTTGTGCTATCGTTTAGCGATGGCGCTGCTTCAATATTTGGAGAAGCCTTTCGCAAAATAAATTTCCACATCACCAAAACAAAAACACTCGCCGGAACAATTGCCTGTTTCATTTTTGCCATTGTTGGGGCGCTTATTTTTAGAGCGTTTGTGCCATTCCAGATTAGCATCATTAATTTGCTGATTATTGGGGCTGTTGCTGCATTTATGGAAGTAATAGGAGGGCGTTATGACAATTATTCTGTTCCCTTTGGCGCTATGGCTACTGCGGTAGTATTAATGAATTTATAGTAACTATAAATATGTTGATAATCATAGGAATTGCATTTGCGGTTTTATTTTTTTTCGTAACATATAGCGGAAAACATCTTAGTTTGAGTGGAGCTATACTGTTATCGGCTGTAATAACGTTTTTCGCATTATTCAGTTTATGGAATTTGCTCCTTCTTTTGATGGTCTCATACGGCGTATTGATGGTTATTGACAAACTTACGCGCGTAAAAAGGGCAGCGATTATCGGCAACATTCACAAAAAATCAGGAAAAAGAACTGGCGTTCAAGTGTTTGCAAACGGATTTGCGGCTATATTGTCAGTAGTTCTTTACCTGACAACCAAAGAAAAAATGTTTTTGATAGTATATGCGGTTGGAGTTGGCGAAACCTTTGCAGACAGTATTGCTTCGGATATTGGCATACTGTCAAGGCGCATGCCAAGAGATATATGTACATTGAAAAGAATTGCACCAGGACTGTCGGGCGGAGTTTCTATGCTTGGCATTATAGCAAGTGTTTTGGTAAGCGTATTGTTTGGTTTGCTGGCATATTTTTGTATTCACCTGTCTATGGTAGAAATGCTGCTAATTGCTGCGCTTGCAATGCTGGGCTGTATTATTGACAGTCTGCTCGGTTCGCTTGTGCAAGCAAAATATCAATGTATTGTTTGTGGTGTGCCTACGGAAAAAGAGCAGCATTGCGAGGCTACTACACAACACGTTGGAGGCTTCAGGCTAATAGACAACTGCACAGTTAATTTTATTAGTAATTCTGCTGTTTGCGGGCTTTGTGTTTTATTATTAATTTATATGAAGTAAAATATATGTTTGGATATTTACGAGGATTCAGGCATGGTATGTCGAAAGAACTTAATCAGGCATACAAAAATTATTACTGCGGCGCATGTTTTGCGTTGCAGTATAACTATGGCAAGTTATCCCGATTCTTGCTCAGTTATGATTTGATTATTATCGGATTACTGTTAAAATCACATGAACAGCCATTGTGTGAACGTTTGCCTTGTTTTGGTGAGAAAGATAAAAAACAGCAATTCAAAAACGATGAATGGAAGAAGGTTGCATCACTTACTCTATTGCTTACTGCAGAAAAATTGCGCGATGACGTTGAGGATGAGAACTCGCTTGTGGCAAGAATAGCCCTTCGGATTTTTGCTAAAAGCATAAAAAAGGCGCAATCAGAATTTCCGGAAATGTATTCAATCATCGCTTCGGGATATAAAAAAATCCTTGCCGATGAAAAATCAAATAAAAATGTTACTGAGATAGCAGCGGATTTTTCGGCAATGATGGAGAACGTCTACAAATGTATCCAGCCAGAAGGCGAAGTCATAAAAATTGCGTATATAAAAGCAGTTTCGGAGTGGCTCTATTTTATTGATGCACTTGATGATTACGAAAAGGATGTCGAAAAAAGAAGATTTAATCCGTTGATTATGAAAAATCACAGTGCCCGTACCAACTTTATTGATACGAATTTCCACGAAATTTGCCGATTGATACGGCATTTTTACAAAGAAATACGCAATGTTGCATATGAACTTCCCAAATCTTGCATTGAAGACGAATTGCTGAAAAAAATAATTTATAATACCATTCCTGCGATGACCGCAACGGTGCTTAACAAGCGCAAAAAGCCAAAACTGCGACATTTTAAGGAAGGAACTGTTTGGAGTAATAACGTATGAGCAAAAAAATATCATTATTCTTTGTTGTTGAGGACAGCGTGATAACATGTAACAGGTTTACCGCCATTCTTGAAAAATTTTGTGAAGCCGGACATGATGTCTACAATATAGATTTTACGATTAAGGACATTGAAGTCAACAATAGTTTAGTTAAAAAAGTAATTGAAGCCGAACGGTTTCTCAAAAAACGTTTCAAATTCAAGGCTTATTATACGCTTTCATGCAAATTTGAGCAATTACGCGGATTGCGTATGCGCGAACTTGCTAAAAAAGGTTTCAATGTTAAAATCTTGGTTGACGATATTGAGCAATTGCACGCGTTTTCAAAGACAAAAACTCGTATCAGCCGTTTTGAACTTGTATCAGTATCCCCTGGAAGCGATTTTTTGAAATTATTCAGCGATTGGCTGTTTTCAAAAGATGCCGTTGATATAGTGAATTTTTCTGACTTGCTCAAACTAATATTGATGAAAGAGCGAAACAGTTGTGAATACAATTCTTGCATGGGGAATGTTCTGTCAATTGACAGTTCAGGAATAGTTTACTGGTGCAAACACAACAAGCCTGAAACGGCTTTGGGACGTACCGACGAACACAAATCCCTTTCAGATTTATTTAACAGTGGACAATTTGAAAAATATTTAGACTTGCACTATCAACACAGAGAGTACTGCAAATCCGCATGTAGCCTGTTTGAAACATGTCAAAGCGGTTGTCCGTTGAATTGCAGTACAACTCAAAAGGAGAAATGCATCGAACAAAATTTTATCAAATTTATTGATCATGCATATAATGGATTGCGTCGCGGAATAGACTTGGGCGACTTAACGTTCCTAAATAAACATGCAAGGACTATCCTTGTAAATGCTCTAGCATATACGCCGTTTTCTGACTTTTTCGAAAGTTTGGACACATAATTAAATAGATAAATAAACAATAAGAAATAAAAAATTAAACAATTAATTATTTTAATATGAGACATATGAGACAAGTATCATTTGAAAAATTGAATATTTTTGAAAAATTATCAGCTTATAGTAGACAGACAGAACAAGAAGAGAATGAGACGTTCTATGCAAAAGGCGATTGTTGCGATTGTTGTCGTCCTCCAAAAGTACCCGAAACAGATTCATTTTTTTATTGTATCGCAAACCATCCTTGTTGTTGTTGTGGTATTATAGGATGTTTATTTGCATGTTGGGAGCAATGCTTTGAATGTTGTGAAAATTGCTGTGGCGGATCTATAAAAGACAATGAAAAAGGTCAAATAAGCGATTCAAATAGCTGGCAATGTCAACGTTGCGGTAGAACTGATTACAAAAAAGAAAATCTTTGCGAAATTACATCGTCATCAGGACTAAAGTACTACTTATGCCATAATTGTTTTCATAGCGGAGCTGACGAAAAAAATGATAGAAAAAAATTAAAAGAAAGGAAAAAGGAGCTTAAAAATGCATATTTGCAAAAAAATGGAGGTAGAATAGGAAAAAGTGAGGTAGATACTGATACTGTGCGAGAAGACGTAAGTGTAATATTAAATCAATGTAAACAATGTGGAAAAAAATTTTCGAGTTCAAGCGAACGCTGTGATATAACATCGCCACATGGTCTAAATTACTTTTTATGCCATAGTTGCTTTTTTGATGGAGCACGCTATTAGTAGTTGTTTTCGATTTTATTTTGCATCATTTTTGTTTATATGGTTTAGTCCTATTATTAGCATTTATAGGTATTTTACCATAAAAAATTAAAAATTAATTAAATAAAAGAGATAAAGATGGATGAAAAAGACATGCAGATGTCACCATTTCGCAGACATCTTAACGCTGTAATGCTGGATATTTTAAAAATACAGATAAATTTGTCAGAAATTATACGTAAAGTTGCTGGAAATGAAACTGTTAAAAGTCTAAGCGAATTACCAATAGACAAACAAAAAATTTTGTTAGACGAAATAAAGAGCAGATCATGGATAAAAGACAGTGTGCTTGGTTCAGGAAAATTGGAAAAACTAACTTTTAAAGAAAAATATCATGTAAATAGTTTGCAAAAAATTGCTGTTTCTATCATGGGTGACTTTTTAGAACAAATGATGGTCGATAGAGAGTGCGAAGAAATGATTAGAAGATTTGGTCAGATGTATCGAGTAGATACAGAATCAATAAAAGCAGATATTATTATCACAAAAAACGAATATGATATTGTCATGGAAATTTTTCAAGAGATACGTACCAAACAGAAAGAAGATTAATTTTAATAATTTTAAAAAGTTGCGCTCGACACATATTAGGGCATTAAAAAATATGGCAAAAAAGAAGACTTAATTAGATTAGCCGAAAAAGGCAATGCAGAGGCTCAATTTGAATTGGGCGAACACTTTGCAGATGTCGAAAAGAACATTCCTGAAGCATGCAAGTGGTATGAAAAAGCTGCTAATCAGGAACATGTGGAAAGCCAATTTTTATTGGGATTCTATTATCGTTTTGGTGATGTTGGATTTCCGGCGGATATCGAAAAAGGGCGGCAATGGTATATGAAAGCGGCTAAAAAAGGGCATGTTCGGGCGCAAAGGCGGTTAGGCGACCTATACCGAAATGAAAACAATTATGCTGAAGCAGTTAAATGGTACAACAAGGCAGTTATCAAGAGAGATAAATTGGCAATGTTCCATTTAGCCATACTTCACGAAGCGCCGCCTGATTATTCTTTTCCGGGATGCGACATCGACATCGCGGTTAGTTTGTATGAGGAACTTTCTACACCTTCATTCAACTATAAGGCAGCAATGGTAAGTTTAGGTCTTTTATATTGTGATGGCGAAAAAGTAAGTCGCAACGAGATTGAAGGCAAAAAATTGTTGGAAATGGCTTTGTTTCCTAATGGCAAACTTGAAATTGACGATAGTTTGGATATCTACGATATTTGGTTGGCTGGGGCTGTGTATTGCACAGGAAGAACAAATACTAATAGCGAGCCAAACCTCGATGATTTGAACAAAGGCATTGAATTGTTGGATATAGTTATCGCCGATGGCTTTCAGGGATACCCTCCCGATAGGCTTGAACTCGTAAAGAGAATGCGTAATTTTTCGGATGATAGACGTAAAACATGCTTTCGTCCTGCATCCAACGCCACGGAAAACAATGATGATTTCATAATTTCGGGATTTTGTAGATCTTGTCTCAATAAAAAAGTCAATTCAAGAGATTCTGTTGAAGATATTATTAGGTCTTCACTAAAAATGGCTGATAATGGAAACGGTTTTGGGGCATTCTTTGGTCTGCAAGGCGTATTGGCGACCTTGAAAGAAGATGGCTGTCCGGCTTGTACAGGTATTGTAGAAGGGGTAAGCGATGAGTTAAGCAAACTTATAAAAAAATGAAACCTTTTTTTGTTTTGTACGTATAACAAGTATAACAATAAAAAATAAGAATAACATGAAGAAATTTGTTTTTATAGCAGTCGTGATGATGGTAATATCGAAAGCCTATGGTCAGCCGGTTCCTTCGCCGGATGAGAATATTCCATGGATAATAACTTTTGGCAACAAGGCGCATCCATCGTGGGGCGATCCGGATTATTCCCAGACGTTCTTTTTTGTTGTTCCCGAAAGTTATAAAGGCGCCGTTTATATTCGTGTGTTCGACCCCGATACAGGCGGAATGCACGACGAAGTTAACGGCTCGTTCGACACGCGATGCACATATAGCGTATACGGCGGTAAAGACGCCTATACGCACCCGGAAGCGCAAAAAGTCAATCCGAAGGGAAATTTGAAAACAGGCAATATGCTTGCAACGCGCACATTTGGAGTAGACCCGCGATGGGACAACAACTGGTACAGTTTTGGACCGTTTGACCCCGCTCAAGGCGAACATTATCCTCAATATGGAGGTTATATCTTCAAAGTCGTTTGCGAAGGTATTGACGGCGACGACGGAAACGCATATCGCTATTTTATGAGTACGTCAGCTACTGAAAACATACCAATCGAAGGTGGAAACGCATTCGCATTTGAATATAAGTTTCGTTTGCACGAAAATCCCAACGAACATTCGCATATTTATCCATACGTAGATATTGACGACACAAGAAGCATACGCACGCAAAATTTCGACTGGGACAACGACGGAACAATACGCGTAACTTCCGAAGTGCGCCGCGAACTGCGTATTGTCGTTTCGGGCGACAACGTATGGGCTCAAACCGATTTTACAATTATTGAAGGCGAAAAGGGAAAATCACTAAATTTTCAGTTCATACCCAAAGGCGTCAGAAATAACAATGTGGTTATCAGCGTTCAAAATCAGAAAGGTGAAAATCTGAAATTGTATTCTTCGCCAATTGGCGGCGTTCCCAGATATAGATGGGGTATAGGAAGTCAAAAAGCTACGCCACAACAAAATAATAACAGTCCATGAAAAGATTTTTGACATTTTTCGCAATTATTGTGATTTTGCCGTATAGCGCGGCATTTGCACAAATATACAAATTCAGGCAATACGGCATAAGAGACGGGCTTTGTCATCAATTTGTGTACTCGATAGAACAGGATAAGCACGGTTTTATATGGTTTGCAACGGGAATGGGGCTTTGCCGCTACGATGGAATCACTTTTAGCGCGCCTCAAAGCGATTTGCCGGCTGCAAATGTAAACGTATCGTTCAAAGACGACAAGGGAAATCTGTGGTTTGGCTACAGCAACGGAGTAACGGTAAAATACGACGGCAGTAATTTTTCAATAGCCGATACTTCCGTCACTAAAACAACCGTTACGCAAATTATTCAGGCGCCGGAAGGCGACATTCTTGTAGCGGCGCAAACAGGCGGTATATTACGTATTTCAGAAAATAAATCAGAACGAATAGAAGAAAGTTTCAATTCGATAATGATTAGTGCAATATGCTTTGCGGGGAAAGATAAATTATTAGTGGGCGCGCTCGACGGATTATATTTGTACGGCTACGGCGAATCTGTGGAACTTTTGGCAACTAACGAAGAGTTATCGTATCAATCAGTGGCTGCCATCACGCCAAACATGGACGGCGACGTTTTTTGGGTGGCTACTGTCGAAGATGGCGTATATTTTGTTACAATAGATG
>Ga0099364_10011471_pt1 | contig 12117 bp, 10 predicted proteins | sample TergutTh196P3_FD_73070 | JGI IMG/M metagenome (GOLD analysis project Ga0099364, IMG submission 73070) | Microcerotermes parvus P3 segment gut microbial communities from Pointe-Noire, Republic of the Congo - Th196 P3 | ecosystem: Host-associated > Arthropoda: Insects > Digestive system > Gut ...
CCTCCTCCGCCGACCCAGACACCCACGGATCCCACCACAACAACCACCACCGCCCCCGCCGCCAAAGCAAAACTGTACCCCTCCTCCGGTTTTGCAAAGGCTCTCAAGTCCGACAAATACTACATGGAAGTGCTGATTACCTCATTTGACGAGAACAACACACGGGGCGAGCAGTTCAGCGCCGTTCGTGCCCGCGACGGCAAGCAACAGTATCTGCGGGTGGACACGGACTTCAACATCGCCCTGCTCAACACCGGCAAGGCGTTGACCCTCCTCGTTCCCAGGGAGAGCTTGGGCGAGCAGCTTCGCAATGAAGATGCCGGTTTCATCGAAGGCCTGCGCAACAATATCGGCCGCAATTTGGGTCTTGCCCTGAGCTTCAGCGACATCATGAAAGAGGCGACAGGGGAGAGCGTTTTGGATATGCCCGAGATTGACCAGATATTCTCTATCGTTGAGATGATCTTCAAAGACGTTGGCAAGTTCCAGTACGCCTCAACGGCGTCATCCGCCACGAAAAAATACGATGTTGAGGTGTTCAAGGCGGGCGAGGATAAACTCTTTTTCTACTTCATACAGGGTGAGAAAGAGGTTTCTCTCGTCAAGCGCGAGTTCAAGGACGGCACCTCAATCATGGTGAACATCAACGTTTTGAACACCAAACCAGATGCGAAATTCTTCAAAGTCCCTGCCGGCTATCTGAATCTCAGCGGCGAAACACTGAAGAACTTCAGCGCCTTGTTGGGCTAATGTCTATAAGGGCGGATAAATCCGTACCTGCAAATTCAGCATTCCACAACTCAAAGGACTGATTCTCATGGTAAGAAAAATACTCTCAGTGACTCTGATTGCTTTGGTTACGCTAGGGCTTGGCGCCTGTATCATCGCCGATGGCGGCACCCCTGCGGACGTCACTACCGAGGCGCCTGAAACAGCGCCAACCACACTTGACACCTCGGAAGCAACCCAAGCGCCAACCTCTTCCCAAACCCAGGAGGACACCGAGCCAAGTGCGGGCAGTGCCGCGGATACAACAACCACTACAACCGCGCCAAGCTCCAAAAACCAGGCTGACACCACTACCACCACAACAAGCACTAGCCGCAACAACACCCCCAGTGACCGCCTGCCCCAAAAGGCGATGTACAAAAACACGGACTTCTATAAATCCCTCAAGTCCGGGGTCTATTACCTTGAAGTGGTCAATCAGATGAGCGGAAAAAAACCTCACGACATTGTGTTGGCGGATACCGGTTCGCAGAAATATTTCGGCTTTTCCGCCGACGGCACTGCCATGTCTATCTACACCACGGACAAGAACAAAAACATGGTCGCTCGCTTCCAAATACCCATTATGGGTAAGTTTTATGTCCCGTCCACCCCCATGCCCGATGACCTCAAGTCCGCCTTTGACGGCGCCAAGGACTGGACGGAAATGGGCAAGTACATGAAAACCACCGAGGATGGCGGCGAGATTGTGGAACACTATCAGGATGGCGACAAGATTAAGCGCGTCATCTTCAAGAACGAAAACGGCACGATCGGCGACGTTATTGGACTTGAAACCCACGGCGACGACGGCTTTGCCAAGGCGACAATCAAGACGTTCCACACAAATCCGCCCACCAACCTTTTCACCACCGCAGGTTATCGTGACATCTCTAAGGTAAAAAATGTTACTGTGCCGGATTTTAAGAGCTTTTTGCCGGGAAATAATTAAGAACCTGTACTCAGTAGCTTGAAAGGATATCATTTTGGCGCTTTATGCTCCAAACTTCGTTAAAAATACTGGGAATGAATAAATTATTCCTGCGTTTTTTGCCTCGTTTGGTAAAAAAATCGCTCAAAAATTGCCTGTTTAATCTACCGAATACAACTTCTAAGAAAAAGCAAAAGACTTGTCGATTAATTTTCCAAAAAAGAAATATTCGAACTTGAAATTGACATAATTTCTCAATTTTCACCTCTCATGAAAATTTTTTCAAAAAAATGCTTAAAAACACTTGCAATTTTTTTGAAAGTTTGGTACAATATCCTTGAGGTTTTTAACCACAAAAAATTTTAGGAGGTATCCCCGTGAAAAAATCAATCAGACTGCTCAGTACAATCCTCGCCGCAGTCATTCTACTCTCATCCCTGTTGGGCATCGGCGCTTCAGCAAGCATTGCCGATCTGCTCGACCCGACGACCCCTCGCTTTGATGCCAGTTCCGCAGAAATTGTCGTTACATCAGCGCACGACTTTACCGGCAGCGAAGTTGACTACCCGTTCTTCCCTGAAGTAATTGGTGGTTTCGGCAAGGTCATCACCTTTACTGTTGGCTTTGACACCGATCCGCCTTTCACCTGGCAGCCCTATGGCGGCTATGAGTGGAAAGTCAACGGTTCCGTCGTTGCAACAACCAAGAGCTTTGCCCTCACCACTGAACCAGGTGCCATGTATACGGTTGAGGTCACTGTCAACGACGTCGAAATCGCTAGCAATGGCGCCGCAAAGTTTGAGAACGGCTCACCTGTACTTGCAGCGTACAACAAAGTTTTCTACACGTTCATACTCCCATCCGAAACGTCAATCGGTGTTGTCGACGCTTTCGATCCCTCTGCTTTCCTTGTCCGTCCGGGTCCGCCTATGGTCTCTTTGGACAAAGTCAAGTTGCAAGACTTAACCGCTGTTCCTGCTGTTTTGACTGCCGACGAGATTGCTGATATTGAAGATGACTATGACGCCATGGCATATCTCTATCGCAAGGCTCTCATCGCCCTCAACGCCCTCGCAGCTGCTCCGAGCAAATTCGGCTACTATCAGTCTGACTGGGAGCCATTTGAAATCGCACGCAACAACGGTGTTGCTGTAATCGCAAACACTTCCGCAAGAGTTCAAGACGTCGAGGATGCCTATGATGCACTTCTCGAAGCTTACGGCAACCTCAACGCGGTAACCTCCACAAGAAGCGGCATCGGCGCATTCTTCCTGATGATTTGGGAAGGCATCCGCTATGCCCTGTGGGATAACTTCTTGGCGAAATTCTTCAACCTTTTCGGATAACAAACCAAAACCTAAAGGCACTTCCTTGAGTGGGAGTGCCTTTTGAGTATTCACTATTCAGGATTAAGGTGTGAGCTTGTATCGCCGAGATGGAAAACAAAAACAAAAGGCAAGAACATAATTCTTGCCTTTCGCGTCTTGTTTTTTGCCTTTAGCTCGCTTTCGCAGCGTCAACAGGACAGACATCGCCGCAAGCACCGCAGTCAATGCACAGCTCCGGGTTGACAACAAACTTGCCCTCGCCCTCGCTGATTGCGTTTGTCGGGCATTCGCCCTCGCAAGCGCCGCAGGAAATGCAGTCGTCGGTAATGATGTAAGCCATGGTTTTCCTCCTTAATGTTGATGTTGAAGCTTTCGCCTGATTATTTTATCATGTTTGTTTGAAAATTGCAATAGCTTTTTTGCAAAAGTTCCGAAAAACTTTCCATTCTCTGCACCGCATTTTTATCCAAAACCTCTTGACAACCCCCAAAAAACCTGCTATAATATAATCAGACAACAGAATATCCCCAATACTAAATCCGTTGAAGAACCAAAAGACACAGTGTGTGAGGTGGTGACAGGGTTGCTGAAAAGGGCGGCACAATCACTAAAGATGTGCGGCGTCGCCTAAAGAGTAACACGGTCACACAAGAGAGCAGATGGTTGGTGAAAATCTGTACCGCAGGTTGTGTGTATAGCTCGGTTTGGAGGAGCAACCTTGAAATTCAGTAGGGGTTGACGTGTGCACACGTTATAGTGCAAGCTTTATAGATGGGCGTTTGGTGAAGTACATCGGGCATCTATGAAGCGCAGAGGGTAAGCGAACGCGCTTACTGAAGTAGGGTGGTACCGCGTGAATCTCACGCCCCTATATCTTTGTGATATGGGGGCTATTTTGTTTCGGCTCATTAGTCAATAAACAAAAAGGAGATTCATCATGGCAAAAACTACCAAAGAGTACACAGCACCCAAGATCCCCGACTACGAGGACGTCGTTACAGTGGAGGAAATCAAAGAAAAGGTGCAGATCATGCAACCAGAACAGGAGTTCCTGACCCGCACACTGGGTGAGCAAATCGCCTACATGGCGAAAAAATACCCTGACGACGTGATGGTCAACTACACCGACCGCAAATATTCACGCACTTGGAAACAGTTCAACGGCGAGTGCGAAATCATCGCCCGAGGCTTTATGGCGTTGGGCTTGAAAAAGGGCAGTCACATCAGCATTTGGGCAACAAACGTCCCCTGTTGGCTGTTGACTTTCTTCGGCACGGCAAAAATGGGCGGCGTGTTAATCACCGTAAACACTAGCTTTAAGAGCTTTGAGATTGAGTACCAACTCAAGCAGTCCGACACCGACTGCTTGGTGATGATTGACGGCTTCAAGGGTACGAGCTATATCGACATCATGAACGAGCTTGTGCCTGAAATCAAGCACTGTAAACCGGGTAAGCTGAAAAGCGCGAAATTTCCCCGCCTGAAGTCCGTTGTATACGCGGGCGAGGGGGAGTGTCCCGTGGGTATGCTGCCCTGGGAAAATTTGTATAATATGGGCGAAAAGTTCGACAAGGACGCGTTCGAAAACGTTCGCGATAGCTTGGACTGTCACGAAATCGTCAACATTCAATACACAAGCGGCACAACGGGCTTCCCAAAGGGCGTCATGCTGACCCATTACAACATCCTGAACAACGGACTGACAATCGGCGACGGCATGGCGTTCACCAACGAGGATAAGCTGTGCATCACCGTGCCGTTTTTCCACTGCTTTGGCATGGTGTTGGCGTTGATGGCGTGTATTACCCACGGCACCTCCTTTGTCCCCATAGACATCTTCAACCCCAAAAAGGTCATGGATGCCCTTATCAGCGAGAAATGCACGGCGGTACACGGCGTACCCACCATGTTCATCGCCATGTTGGAGCATCCAGATTTTGACAGCTACGACTTCAGTAATATGCGCACAGGTATCATGGCAGGTTCACCCTGTCCCATCAAGACCATGCGTGAGGTGAACACCAAAATGCATATGCCCGAGGTGGTCATCGTCTTCGGGCAGACTGAGTCCTCTCCCGGCGCCACCATGACTAGCGTTGACGACAGCGAGGAACATCGTTGTGCCACCGTTGGGCGGGCTTTCCCCGGTGTGGAGTGCAAAATCGTGGATCCCGCCACCAATAAGACACTGAGTCCGGGAGAAATTGGCGAGTTTTGTGCCCGCGGATACAACATTATGCGCGGTTATTACAATATGCCTGAGGCGACGGCTAAGGCGATTGACGAAGACGGTTGGCTGCACTTTGGCGACTTAGCGACTGTTGACGAGGACGGCTACTACAAAATTACGGGGCGTATCAAGGACATGGTTATTCGCGGCGGGGAGAACATCTACCCACTGGAGTTGGAGGAGTGTCTGTATCGCCATACCCAGGTGAGAGACGTGCAGGTTATTGGCGTACCGAGCAAGAAGTACGGCGAGGAGATTTGCGCTTGCGTCATTCTCAAGGAGGGCGAGACACGGCGTTGTTCGGAAGAGGACATCATCGAGTATTACCGCAAGCACGTGGCGTTCTTCAAAATCCCGCGCTATGTATGGTTCATGGATTCATTCCCCATGACCCCTAGCGGAAAAATCCAGAAGATGATTTTGCGCGAGCGAGCCGTTGAGCGTTTTGTTTTGCAGGATGATGCGGCTATTGAAACGGCGTGAGGTGATTAAATGGGCGGCTAATTGCCGCCCATTTATGTTCATTCTCTAGCAGTGAGTACACAGAATTTATGGTTGTTTTCCAACAATTCTTGAATTCTCCACTAGCTCATAATATTTCTCCAACGCTATCAAACTTCAATCCCGCTGCGTTGGATTCGTCCGTATCCACGTGCATGGCGAGGGCAAAGTTCGGGTGAACACGCACAACGGTGTCGCCGAAAGTCAACGAACGCTCGTCGGTGTTCACAGTCACCTGCACCACCTGCTTGTCCTCCAAGCTGTACTTTTGCGCATCTGCGGGGGTCATGTGGATGTGCCGTTTGGCGACAATCACGCCCTCTTTAATCTCCACCGAACCCTTCGGACCCACGAGTGTACAGCCGGGCGAGCCCACGATGTCGCCGCTCTCACGCACCGGTGCGCACACGCCGATAGAGCGGGCGTCACTGGCGGAAAGCTCCACCTGACTTGCGGGACGAACGGGTCCCAAAATGCTGACACTGGGGAATTTTCCTCGCGGTCCCACCACCTCAACGCGTTCCTCACAGGCGAATTGCCCTGGTTGCGAGAGGTCTTTCTTGGCTGTCAGCTCGTATCCCGCGCCGAAAAGGATATCCAAATCCTGGCGGCTCACGTGGACATGGCGTGCAGATGTTTCCATAATTACTGTTTTTTTCATAGTTTTTCTCCTTAAAAGTTTTGCGTAATGAGTTTTTGGATCTCGTGTCGACAGGCTCTAGTTGATTTCATGAATAAACAACCCACTGAGCAATTTCGGCTCAAACCACGTGGACTTGGGCGGCATGATTTCCCCCGCGTCGGCAATGCGCATCAACTGGTCGATGGTTGCGGGATAAAAGGCAAACGCCAACTGCATATCCGTCTTTACCCGGCGTTCAAGCTCGCTCAGTCCCCGTATGCCCCCCACAAAGTCGATACGTTCGTCAGTGCGCGGGTCGGTTATACCAAGCACGGGAGCGATGAGGTTGTTCTGCAATATGGACACGTCAAGGCTTGCTACAGGGTCGCTATCGTCATATGTCCCGTCCTCGGCGGTGAGGTAGTACCACACGGCGTCATCGCCCTCGCGTACACACATCCCGAAAGTATGGGGGTGGTGAGGTCGCGCCATTTCACCCGGATGCGCCCTGGTGAGGGTAAATTTCCGACCGCATTTTGCGAAAAATTCAGGGAGTGTCTGTCCATTCAGACTGGAGACAACGCGGTTGTAATCCATAAGCTTCAGCTCGTCCGACGCAAACAGTACCGCCAAATAGTAGTTGAATTCTTCATCGCCAGCGTACGTTCCTGCCGCTTTTGCCTCCTCACGGCGAATCTCTGCCACACGAACCGCGGACATATGGCGGTGGTGTCCGTCGGCGATGTAAAGGCTCTCAACCTTACTCATCTCCCGGGTGATTTCCCGCAAGTCATTGGGATTATCAATGCGCCATACTGTCTGGCGCACCCCCTGTTCGCTGACAAAATCGTACAGCGGATTGTGCTGCCGCTGCCAGTAATTGAGGATTTCCGTCAGGCGGCTGCGCTTGCGATAGGTCAGGAAGATGGGTCCTGTCTGGGCGTTGAGAGTGCTGACATGGGTGATTCGATCCACTTCTTTGTCCGCGCGGGTCATCTCATGTTTTTTCACGTGTCCGTCAATGGAGTCCTGTGCCGCGATTGTACCCACTAGCCCAAGCTGTGCTCGCCCCTCCATAATTTGGCGGTAGATATAGACACAAGGGCGCTCCTCCAGTACATAAGTGCCGTCGGCTTTGCGTTCCTGGAATATCTCGCGAGCCTTGGCATAGACTTCAGGTGCGTGGGGATCCTGCCCCTGAGGGAAGTTGATTTCCGCCTTGTCAATGCGCAAAAAGCTGCGTTCGTTGTCCGCAACCATTTTCCGCGCTTCCTGGGCGTCCATAACGTCATAGGGCAATGCCGCCACCTGGGCGGCGAATTCTGGACGCGGACGCAATGCACGAAATGGGCGAAAGTTGGACATATGTTTTAGATTTTGATACTGAATGTTAGAGCCTGCCGACACGAGGGCAAAAAGCTGTCCATTTTATCTTGTATCGACGAGCTCTGGATTTTAGTATCTTTCCTTTCTTTGGTTGAATCGCTTATAGTACTTTTTTCCTGGCATATTTTACACGATTTTTTGCGATTTGTCAATCTAGGCAATCGCCTTTCTCGCCAAGCGCGAAATCCCGTCCCAATCCCCCGCCGCAACAAGTTTTGGCGGCGCCATGAACGAGCCGCCGCAGGCAAGTACGCAATTAAGCGCAAGGTATTGCCCCAAATTGCCGGCGTTTATGCCCCCCGTGGGAATGAACTTCAGTTCGGGGTAGGGTCCTGAAACAGCCTTGAGGAAGTCCACACCCCCTGCTTGTTCAGCGGGGAAAAACTTGATTATTTTGATGCCAAACGCCATCGCCGTCTCGAACTCAGTGGGGGTGATACATCCGGGGAAAATAGGCACGCCCAACCGCGCGGCTTCTTTGACGACGGCGGGGTTAAAGCCGGGGCTTACCAAAAATCTTGCCCCCGCCTCCACGGCAGCGTTCGCCTGCTCCACGCTTAACACTGTTCCCGCGCCAACAGTGATTTGAGGCAGTTCCTCCGCGATGCGGCGAATACTCTGGGCGGCGGCGGCGGTGCGGAATGTGACCTCCGCAAAGCTCAATCCACCCGCCAACAATGCCCGCGCCAACGGCACGGCATCTTCCGCGTTCTCGATTACCAATACGGGCAGCAGTTTTTCTGTCTCTAATTTTTTCAGCATTGTTTTTCTCCTTTGTTTGTTCATTATGTATAAGTCTCTTAACTTGAAAATCAACTGGTCTTTGCGGTCTATTTTCCATCTGACTTCGTCAAAAATGCTCGCAATACGAAAGTATTACTGCGCTTTTTTCCTTGCCAGACGAAAAATATTCTCCCAAATCCTGAGCCGATTTTCAACTTAATCGACTATAATTGAATTTTTTCATTCAAAATACGGCTACCCATAAAGAACCCCCGCCAAGCCGGGTATAGCCTCTTATAACCTGCCAACAAATGGTCAGGTGGGTGTCCTCCCAATGGGTTCACGCTCCCTTCGTCCAGCCGAGGCTGGGAGGTCTGCAATCCGCCGCCGGAGTATCAGGACTCCCTGGTTAAGAGTGTTGGGTTATAACTGCTATACTTATCGCACAAGGCAGGGGAAATTGGGTAACGAGTATTGAGGGTCTAAGGATCGCTACACTAAATTATATGTCACATGGAGCGGTAAAGTGACTAGGGAGTGGAGAATACAGCCTATATCTCTTCCTCTTCGGCGAACATCAATGCCAGACGCTCCTCAAAGAGATTGCCCAACTCCTCAAGGAGTTCTTCATTCTCGATTTGGGAAACGTAAATATCGTCCTTCTCCTCGTTGACCTCAAGGACAATGAACTCGCCCTCATCGCTCTCGTCATCGTCGTCCGCAGGGGTGATGGCAACAAAAGTACCCTCGTCACGCTCCAGGCGGTCAAGCACCTCAAAGAGGTATTCCTTGCCGTCCTCGTCTTGAATCGCAATAATTTCGGGGTTGTATTCGTCCATGTAAGCTCCTTGAAAAAGTAGTGTATCTATATTGTACCTCTTTTTTGCAAAAAAGTCAATATTGCACGCAAATTTGTTTTGTGGTATAATATCAGCTTGAGCTTTTATCCGCTCACTTTGTTAAAGGAGAAGACATATGCTGCACGAGAAAGTCCAGGAGTTAATTTGTCGGCAAGAAAAGCTTTTGAGTAAGGAAAACCGCCCCGCAAAGTTTTATAACGGTATCTACACCCGTTGGAAAAATCCTGTTTTGACCCGCGGTCATGTGCCGATTTTCTGGAAATACGACCTGGATATTTCTACCAACCCCAACGCCCAAGAGCGCCTTGGCGTCAACGCCGTATTCAACTCGGGGGCGTTATACAAAGACGGGAAATATTACCTTGCGGCTCGCGTTGAGGGCAACGACAGGAAATCCTTTTTTGCCGTGGCACACAGCGAAAGCCCTGTGGAGGGTTTCCGCTTTTGGGACTACCCTGTGGTGTTGCCCGACACCTTTGCCGACGAAACCAACGTCTATGATATGCGCCTTACCGCCCACGAGGACGGCTATATATACGGCGTGTTCTGCTCGGAATATAAAGATACTAGCGATGGGGCGGCACTCTCCGACGCCTGCGCCGCGGCGGGAATTGCCCGCACACATGACCTGAAAACCTGGGAGCGCCTGCCCAACTTGGTGACTGAGTCCTCACAACAGCGCAATGTGGTACTTCACCCTGAATTTGTGGGAGGAAAATACGCGTTTTACACCCGCCCCCAGGACGGTTTTATCGATGCGGGCAGCGCGGGAGGGCTGTGCTTCGGGCTGTGCGAGGATATTGAAAATCCCCGCGTTGACAAGCAGATACTTGTCAGTCCACGGCGCTATCACACCGTCACCGAGAGCAAAAACGGCGCGGGGGCGGTGCCCATAAAGACATCGCGGGGTTGGATACACATTGCCCACGGCGTGCGGAATACTGCGGCAGGCTTGCGCTATGTCCTCTACGCTTTTGCCACGGATTTGAACGAGCCGTGGCGAATCATTGCAGAGCCTGGCGGATTTTTCCTTGCGCCATACGACAAAGAGCGGGTTGGTGATGTCTCTAACGTGGCGTTTTGCAATGGCGCGGCGGTGAACGAAAAGGGTGAAGTTGCCATATACTATGCTAGCTCTGACACGCGCCTCCATGCGGCGACCACTACCGTGGATCTCCTGGAGGACTATGTCTTCAACACTCCCGCCGACCCACTGCGTTCCGTTGACTGTGTCGCACAGCGCTGTGAGATGATTACTAAAAACCTGGAAATATTGAGAAATGTCAAAGCTGACTGACATCTGTCAGATTGTCAGCGACCTATGCGCAAAAGTAAAAACCATATCCAAAGGAAAAACTCATGACACAACAAGCACAACAAGAATATCAGCGTTGGCTCAGCCGCGCGCCGGAATTTGCCAAAGAGATTAACGCCGTCGCCAACGACGAGGAGATGGAGGATCGCTTTGGCAGGATTCTTGATTTTGGCACCGGCGGTCTACGGGGCAAGATGGGGGCAGGCTCAAACCGCATGAACAACTATAACGTCGCCCGCGCCACACAGGGGCTTGCCAACTATCTCCTCGCCACCGCCGAAAATCCCAGTGTAGTCATAGCGCGGGACACCCGCAACAACTCCGCCGAGTACTCCAAAAAAGCCGCCCAAGTACTTTGTGCGGCGGGTATCAAGGTCTACTGGTACGAAAACCCCCGCCCAACCCCCATGCTCTCCCACGCCACGCGCTACTACAAAGCCAGCGCAGGCATCGTTATCACCGCTTCTCACAATGAAAAATGTGACAACGGCTACAAGGTCTATAACGCCGACGGAGGGCAGATTACCGACATCGCGGCGGGGAATATCCTAGCCCAGATACTGGATATTGACCTCTTTGACGGTTGGAAATGTCTGTCCCTTGAGCAGGCAATCGCCGATGAACTGCTGACTATTATCCCCGACAATAACGACTGCGACAACGCCTATTTTGAGCTGCTGCGTCAGTCCATTATACGCAAGGATTTGGGGATGCTCCACGGCAACGAGCTGTCTATTTTGTATACGCCGCTTTACGGCAGCGGCAACGGTCCTGTCCGCCACGCGTTGGATAAGATGGGCTACGGCAATGTGTCCGTTATTGATGAACAAGCCGCTCCAAACGGCGATTTCCCGGGACTGGAAAAGCCTAATCCCGAGGACATTCCTGTCTATGCAATGGCAATAGAACAGGCAAAAAAAGACCGCCCTGACCTGATTTTCGCCACTGACCCCGATTGCGACCGCATAGGCGTGCTGACACAGGACAACAAGGGAGAATATTCCGTTTTGACGGGCAACCAAACTGGCTGTCTGTTGGTTGAATATCTACTTGAAAGTCACATCGAAAAAGGTACTTTGCCCCCCGACGCCGCTTTAATCAAGACCATTGTCACCACGGATTTAGCAAAAAAAATTTGCGGCGAGTATAACGTGAAGCTCATCGACGTGCTGACGGGCTTTAAGTACATAGGCGAAAAAATTTATGAGTGGAATGATGAAAATAAGGATAGCACGCGGTGTAGTTTTCTCTACGGCTTTGAGGAGAGCTACGGGCATCTCACTCACACTTTCGCCCGGGACAAGGACGCTGTCGCCGCAGGGGTAATCATCGCCCAAAAAGCGCTGTGGGGCAAGCTAAATAAACAAACACTTTATTACGCATTACCGCCATTGTGGGCATAATACGGCTATGCATAGGAACAATTGTAGCAAATAAATAAAAATATTGAAAA
>Ga0099364_10011472_pt1 | contig 12117 bp, 9 predicted proteins | sample TergutTh196P3_FD_73070 | JGI IMG/M metagenome (GOLD analysis project Ga0099364, IMG submission 73070) | Microcerotermes parvus P3 segment gut microbial communities from Pointe-Noire, Republic of the Congo - Th196 P3 | ecosystem: Host-associated > Arthropoda: Insects > Digestive system > Gut ...
TTTATGAGAAATCATTATCAGGGTTATACCCTGTTTTTTAAACTCCAGCATTAAATCCAAAAGTTTTTTGCTTTCTTCGTCATTAAGCGAAGATGTTGGTTCGTCCAAAATTAAAAGTTCGGTTTTTTTGGAAAGCGCCCGGGCAATTTCTACAAGCTGTTGTTTGCCGACACCAAGCTTGCTTGTAATTGTTTCCGGCGATTCATTAAGACCAACTATATTTAAATACTTTTTTGATTCTTTTAAATATTTATCCCAATTTATTATTCCAAATTTGGTTTCCATGTGTCCTAAGAACATATTTTCATATATTGATAGATACGGGCTTAAGGCAAGTTCCTGATGAATAATTGATAACCCTTCTTTTTCGCTGTCTTTTACACTGTGATAATTTATCTCTTGTCCTTTATAACGTACACTGCCTTCATAAGTGCCTTTTGGATAAACACCGGAAATGCAGCTCATTAATGTTGATTTTCCGGCTCCGTTTTCGCCGCATAGTGAATGGATTTCACCTTTTTTAATTTTTACACTAACATTTTCAAGGGCTCTAACACCGGGGAAATCCTTGGTTAGATTTTCAATTTCCAGAATATAATCGCTCATATAACTCCCTTAAAATTTAAAAAATTACCTGACCTCTTAAATTAAGAGGCCAGGTTACTGGAGAGAAGCTATCTTCTTGCTGCGTTTATCTGCCTAAGTTCATCTGCGTTATAGAAGCCTGCGTCAATAGGAACATTGGTGTTGTCTCTGGTAATAGAAACGGGATCGAGAAGGTATGTTGTTACATAACCTGATCCTGTGTTTCCAATTTCCCTAAGATCGCCTGAAGCAACGACTACGCCGGGAACATTAACCGGCTGACCTTTAAGAAGCTGGTCTGCAATGAGGATGGCAGCTTCTGCAAGTTTGTTGGTGTCTTTAAAAACTGTTGCATACAATTCGCCGCTAATGATAGAAACAAGACCATTATGCTGTGCATCCTGACCTGTAACTACCGGAAGACTTGACTGATATTTGGCATCAGCTTTAAGAGCTTCGATGATGGCAAGACCCAGTGTGTCGTTAGGTGCCAGTACCGCATCAAGAGTGATGTTGCGGAATTCGGCGCTGCCCAACAGGTTTTCCATACGGGCTTTTGCGCGTGTAGGATCCCAGCCTTCAGTGGCGATCTGCTGGAAAGCAGCATCTCTGTAGTGGCGTGGTGCAGGCCCTACAACCCTGAGAACATTTCTTGTGATGTAAGGAAGGAGAACATCCATTGCGCCCTGGAAGAAGAAGTTAGCATTGGCATCTGTCGGGGATCCTGCAAACAGGGTGATATACTTGGGGTTAGCAGTGGTAGCTGCAGCCAAGTTCGCACCTCTTACGATGGCTTCACCCTGAAGCTGACCGACTTTGTAGTTGTTAAAAGTGATGAAGCAGTCATAGTTATTAGTACCCTGAATGATTCTGTCATAGGCTATAACTCTTACATTGTCGCGTCTGGCCTCTGCAACGACTGTGGCAACGCCTTCGTTAATGTTCCCAATTACAAGTAATTTTGCACCGCGAGTCAGAAAGTTCTGAATCTGCTGATTCTGGGTTAACTGATTCGCTGCTGCGTTCTGGTGACCTGCTGAATAACCGCGAGCCTGAGCATTTGCCAAGAGCGCGTTACCGTCTTTTACCCAGCGAAGAACATGACTTTCGGGCATTGCAATGCCGATGTCGATGGTTCCGCTAGAGCCAGTGTTAATGGCAGCGCTTGCTTCGCTTCCGCCGCCTGCAAAAACTGTACTGACCACCATAATGGCCAATAAAACCGCTAATAATTTTTTCATATTACCTCCGAAAAAATTTGATAAATATATTATCCCATGATATTGAAAGTTTATGCAAGCGAAATTTAACTTATTTTTAACAATCTGAGGCTCTCTTGTTTTTTATTCTTAATAATCCTCTATCTGTAGCTCTATTATAAAAAAGGGGCGTATTTTCATTTTTTCTAATACCGCGCAACCCCATTCGCTCTTAACAATGCAAGAAACCCCTCGCGGGAGATTTCCTCAGCGCCAAGGCTTTCTAAATGTTTAGACGGGGTTTGGCAGTCGATAAAGTTTATGCCGTTTTCAAAAAGTTTTTGTGCAAGGGTAATAAAGGCGGCTTTGGAGGCATTGCTCTTTTTTGCAAACATTGATTCTCCCATAAAAACCTTACCCATTAATAACCCATAACAGCCGCCTACCAACTCCCCTTCAAACCATGCTTCTGCAGAATGAGCAAAACCCATGCGGTACAATTCTGTGTATGCTTCGATTATATCTTTTGTAATCCATGTGCCGGAACTGCCTCCATCTTTAAGCGGACGGATTGATTTTGCACAGCCTGTAATAACCCCCGGAAAATCCGTATTAAAAGTGATTCTGAACACACGGTTTTTTAATATCTTCCGCATGGAAGAGGAGATATGCAATTTATCCGGAAAAAGCACAAAGCGCGGATCGGGTGATTGCCAAATGACAGGGTCTTCCGGGCCGTACCAAGGGAAGATTCCCTGTTCATAAGCGGAAAGTAACATACCGGGAGATAAGTTGCCGCCAACCGCAATAATCCAATCGTCCCATTCCTCAGGGTCGGGAAAAGAAAAAGTATCATTGTATGAAAGATATGGAAAATTAGGATCAGGGCCAGGTTTCATAATTAACTACAAACCGCTTCCATAGAATTTTCCACATCCATACAATAATCATCGCGCCAATCAACAACGGCGCTGCCGCCTTCGCTTAAACGGCCAAAGAGAACTTCGTCTACAAAGAAACTTTTTATCTTTTCTTCGATAAGACGATTTGCGTTTCGTGCGCCGAACTCTTTACTGTACCCTTCCTCGGCAAGTTTTTCTATGCAGGTATCTGTAACTGTTAAGGTAACATTTTTTTCTTCAAGCTGGGCGGCAAAAGCATCAATTTCTTTTTGTACGATAGAAACCATAATCCCGCGTGAAAGATGTCCAAAACGAACAACCGCGTCCAGCCTGTTGCGAAATTCCGGCGTAAAGATTTTTTCCACCGCGTTGTTTACCGCACTGTCATCCTGTACTCTTTTCCCAAAACCTATCAACTCTTTGCCGATTTCTCTTGCGCCGGCATTACTTGTCATTATCAATATAATATTACGGAAGTCTGCTTTGCGTCCCTGATTATCCGTTAAAGTTGCATAATCCATAATTTGCAGAAGAATATTATAAACATCCTGATGAGCTTTTTCAATTTCGTCTAACAGTACTACCGCGTGCGGCTGCTTGCGGACTGCATCTGTAAGCTGACCGCCCTCTTCATAGCCGACATATCCGGGTGCCGAACCAATCAACCTTGAAACCGTGTATTTTTCCTGATACTCGCTCATATCAAAGCGAAGCATTGCAACGCCGAGGATTTCCGAAAGCTGACGCGCAAGCTCTGTCTTTCCAACGCCGGTAGGGCCTGCAAAAAGGAAATTCGCAACAGGTTTCCCGTCCGCCCTAAAACCGACACGGGAGCGCTTAACTGCTTTTACGACCGCCGCAATGGCATCATCCTGACCAAAAACCCGTTCTTTAAGCCTCTTTTCCAAATCTTTAAGCTTGTCTTTTTCATTTTCCCCGACAGTCCTTTGCGGAATTCTCGCAATTTTGGAAACAACGCTTTCAATTACCGGTAAGCTGATTTCGATTACCTTAACATCCCCTCCCTGCACAGTAGCCGGATCCGCATCGCCGTCTTCTGTTTGCTTATCCTTCTTTTCTACCCGTACACTGTTTTTGTATGCTTCAATCTTCGCATACGCCCCTGCCTCATCAATTACATCAATGGCTTTATCCGGCAGCCGCCGTTCTGTAATAAACTGAGCGGAAAGACGCACTGCAGTTTCAACAACTTCATCGCTGTAACGAACATTGTGATATTCTTCATAACGAGATTTTAGTCCTTTTAAAATATCGATTGCTACATCCTGTGTAGGCTCGTTAATATCAATTTTTTGAAAACGGCGCGAAAGCGCGCGGTCTTTTTCAAAATACTTGTTGTACTCCTCGTGAGTTGTCGAACCAATGCAGCGCAGTCTGCCGGAAGTCAGCGCGGGCTTTAACATGTTAGACGCATCCATCGCGCTGCCGGAAACAGAACCGGCACCGACAAGAGTGTGAATCTCATCAATAAATAAAATTGCCTTTTCTTTTTTTAACATTTCTTCAATAACACGCTTTACCCGTTCTTCAAAATCGCCTCGGAACCTTGTGCCTGCAACAAGGGCTCCCATATCTAAAGAATAAATTGAAAAGCCTTTTAGAAGCGGCGGAATGTCGCCTGCCGTTATTCTTTGCGCAAGCCCTTCGGTTATCGCTGTCTTTCCTACGCCGGAATCACCCACATGAATCGGGTTGTTCTTTAACCGGCGGCATAACACCTGCACAGTACGATCCAGTTCTTCTTCTCTGCCAATGACAGGTTCAAGCTTTCCTGCTTTTGACAATGCAGTAAGATCAACGGCATATCGATCAAGCGCGGTTTTCTTTTTTTCTTTTCTAGAATGAACAAAGTCATCATCTTTAAAAGACAAGTCATCGTTTCCCGAACTGTGAGACAGTGTCTTTAAAAGCGCCAGCCGTTTTACACCGGCCTTGCGAAGATAGTAAGCGCTGTAGCATCGCTCTTCATCATAAAGCGATACAAGAATGTCAGCTACATCTATCATTTCTTTATTGGAAGACTGACATTGAATTACAGCACGTTCTATGATACACTGAAAGCCCACAGTTTTGGTCGGCTCGCCGCCGGCTGTCTGCGGCAGTTTTTGTTCAAAATAACTTTCCATACCGGATTTAAGTTGATCCAAATCCGCGCCGCATGAAAAAAACACACCTCGCACTTCATCAAAAGCCAGAGCGGCATATAAAATATGTTCGGGCGTCAGATATTCATGGTTTCGCAATTTGGCTTCGTTATAAGCCGCGTCAATAATTGCTTGTACATGTCCGGAAACTCTCATTTTAACCTCGTTTATAAAATAATTTAAATTGGTTCTACGATACATCTAAGCGGAAAATCATTTGCTTCGGCAGCCGCGTGTACCTGCTCGGTCTTTGTAGCGGCAATATCCCAAGAGTAAACTCCCACAGTACCCTTTCCTTTTTTATGGACATCAAGCATAATTCGGAGAGCATCTTCCGTACCCTTATGGAAAATAGAGACTAAAACCTCTACTACAAATTCCATTGTTGTATAGTGATCGTTCAAGAGAATAACTCTGTATTGTTCCGGCTCCTTTACCTTCTCTGTTGTTTTAGAAGCCGGCCTATCCTTGACTTTAGATTCCATTCCCATATTTTAACACATTTTACAAAAATTTTGATATACTATTTGATCGAATGGAAAAAGCGCTAATTGTACAAAGCGACAGAACTCTCCTCCTGGATGTTCACTGTGAAACCGCCGAGGCGGCGAGGCAGGCGATTGTCCCTTTCGCAGAGTTGGAAAAGTCGCCGGAACATATTCATACATACAGGATAACGCCTTTGTCTCTTTGGAATGCCGCAAGCGCAGGGCTGACTCCCGACGATGTAGTAAAGGCTTTAAAGGAACATAGCCGCTACGAAATTCCGTCAGGGATTGTGGAAGGTTTTGCTTTGCTTATGTCAAGGTATGGCAAGATTAAATTAATCGAACGCGGTGGTTTGTTTTTACAGATTGATGATGAGGTAATACGTTTAGAGATTGAACAGCACAAGGGGTTGCAGAAATATTTAACACCCATTTCGGGCGGTTTTTCACTTGAATTGATACACCGAGGGACGGTTAAAAGGGAATTAATCCGCCTTGGATGGCCGGTACAGGATGATGCGCCATTGGCAAAGGGCGAGAATTTGGAAATTAAGATGAGAGAGGTTTGCCTTTCCGGGCGGGAGTTTACGGCAAGAGATTATCAGATGATGGCGGCGCAGTCTGTTGTCGGGGCGGGCAGCCCGGGCAGCGGATACGGGGTTGTTGTTCTACCCTGCGGATCGGGGAAGACGATTGTCGGAATGTTGATTATGTCGATGTTAAAGACCAACACTTTGATACTTACGACCAATATAGCGGCGGTTCATCAATGGATAGAGGAATTGGCGGACAAAACAGAACTTACCCGCGAGCAGATTGGCGAGTATTCAGGGGATTGCAAAACAGTCGCGCCTGTAACGGTCGCCACTTACCAGATAATTGCATGGAGGCCGGATAAAAAAGCGGACTTTCCTCATTTTAAACTTTTCCGTGAAAGGCAGTGGGGGCTCGTTATTTATGATGAAGTCCACCTGCTGCCCGCGCCGGTGTTTCGCGTAACAGCAGAATTGCAGGCAATCCGGCGGCTTGGGCTTACGGCGACTTTAATTCGTGAAGACGGCGAAGAAGACGCTGTTTTTAGCCTTGTCGGGCCAAAACGCTGCGACATTCCGTGGAAAGACCTTGAAAACAAAGGGTGGATATCCGAAGCTCTCTGCACGGAAATAAGACTGGACTTGCCGGAGCGCTTAAAAATTAAATACGCAACTTCTTCACCACGAGAAAAATACCGCATAGCAAGCGAAAATCCGTTAAAAGAAACTGTCGTTTTACAGTTAATAGAAAATCATCCTAAAGATCAGATTTTGGTAATTGGGCAATATTTGTCACAGCTTGATTCTCTTTCAAAACTTTTAAATGTCCCTCTTGTTACAGGTAAGACTCCCAATTCAGAAAGAGAGAAAATTTACAGCCGCTTTAAAAGGGGAGAATTACGAATAATTGTAGTTTCTCGTGTTGCTAACTTTGCTTTAGATCTTCCGGACGCAAGCATGGCTATTCAGGTTTCCGGCACTTTCGGTTCAAGGCAGGAAGAAGCCCAGCGGCTTGGACGGATTCTGCGTCCCAAAGAACGGAACGCAAGTTTTTACTCACTGGTTTCCCACTATACGGTAGAAGAGCCGTTCGCCGCAAACAGACAGAAATTTTTAACCGAGCAGGGTTATAAGTATTCGATACAACGATGGACGGGGGGCGTAGAGAACGTTATATGATAAAAGATACATATCAAAGAGCCGCTCCTTTCCGTTCTATCGACTTTTGGAAATCCGCTGTTATTACAATGCCGGACAATTCTTTCTTTGAATTGATGAGAAGCGTGTTTGGCAAAATTAAAACACCGTTTAACAAACAGCAGCTTATAAAAGACCTGGAAAAATTTTTACTGCGCGAGGATATTCAAAAAACAATAGCCGTATACATCGATGAAAATGATATAAAAGTAATTGCGGCAGTCGCCCTCTTTGGCGAGCCTGTCCCCGGAGATTTGGAAAGTTTTTTTACTGGCGAGTTAAGCTATATGCAGCTTCAGGATATTATCTTAAATTTGGAAGAACGTTTTATTTTATATCGATTTAATGATGACACCGCAAAACAGACACAAAGCCGGCTTGCATTAAATCCGGTTTTAGAGGAGATTCTTGCTCCTATTGCAACAAGCTATTCGATTCTTTTTTCTGACAAGCCTGCCGAGATAACAGCTAAAAAACCTGCCAAAGCCGCAGCGGTTTTAAACGATCATATTCTGGCGGGCTTACTGTCTTTTGTATCACAATGGCAGATAATTTACAAAAAAGAAGGCACTCTGCGCAAACAGATAATTGATGCGGGAATTGATTGTTTTCCGGGGCTTGATCTGCAACTGATACTCGGCGCACTTCAAATACTAGGTTTGTTCTATACAAGAGAAGACAAGTTGTTGTCTGATAAAAGGCGCTTTTCAGATATTGCTCTGCTTTCGGCACGAGAACGAATGGAATATTGTGCCGCCGCCATGCTTGTTTATGGCAGTCTTGACCATTTAAGCGATGGTTTACAGGATAAATTTTCCGGCGACAATTTCCTGTCCGCATATTATAAAGCCAAAGTTCGGGATACAGTTAATTTTTTCCATGCCTTTTTAGATTCCCTTCTTGTTTTACAAGACGATGCCGAAAAGAAAAAAGCCCTCACAAAAAAAGCTCTTGTCAAACTTATTATGATTCAGGAATCACGCTCAGGCAGAGCTGTCAATCTCGACCTTTTAATAGAAATTCTTATAAAGACAGGGCTGGTAATTCAAGTATCTCAACACTCATACCAACTAAATTGTGCAATGCACACACACTGTTCATCGACATCTCCCATCACTATGGATTCCGGCTCCTCCGTCATTGTTTATCCGGAATTGTCGTTTGCAGATGCTGTCGAACTTGCTTCTTTCCTAAATGTAGGGGAAACGGGAGCTGTCTCTCGTTTTGAATTGGAAAAAAATTCCGCCGTCCGTGCGTTTGACAATGGTATTAATGCTCAGCAAATTATTGATACATTAACCCGGCTCTCCGGAAAAAAAATAGATGAAACTCTTGCATGGCACTTAAAAGATTGGGAAAAGCGGCATGGCGAAGTTTCGATTAAAAAAGGCGTAGTGCTCACGCTTAAAAAAGACAAGCAATATTTGACGCAAACCCTGCCTTTAGCCTCGCTAATAAATGAAACTCTTGCCCCCGGTGTATATTTGTTAAATGACGGCACAGAAGAAGAAGCTGCTGCCGCACTGAATGGCGCAGGTATTGATATAATTGCCCGTGGTAAAAATACTCAGGCGGGGAAGGAACCGGCTAAAACCACAGACAGGGATGTTCAAACGCCGGTACAAAATTATTACCCTCCGCCGGTTTCTACAATTACAATTTTTCCGCCGACAGAAAAAGATGCCCGGACTCGCAGGCAAATCACAGATGCCGCGACCCTGACAGGAGAACTCTACAAAATAATGGATAAAATGCAAATAAGCAAAGCCAACCGAGATGAACTGACAGCGCGAATAAAAAGGCGGCTTGTTCTCTGTGAGGCGCAGCTTAAAAACGCCGACATCCGTTTTGAAAAACTGGAAGCCAGTCACATGGACTATGCCGGCAAACAACTCATCGCAAAGCAGGCCATTTCCCAACAGTCGCCGGTAGAGATTCGCCAAGGCAAAAAACATATTTATGGCATTCCAAGCGTATTGGGAAAAGAAGGCAATGATCTTGTCCTTGTTGTTAATACAATAGGCGAAAATGAGGAATTGCACATTCCGCTTGCAAAGATAAGTTTACTGCGGAGGATCAAGAAGTCGATATTTGAGGTGTAAATCTGCATCTTATGAACTATAATATAAAACATGAACATCTCTCTCATAAAACAATCAATACACTCTTACGCCGAAGCTGCGTTCTCTCGCTCCGGCGGGCCGGGCGGGCAAAATGTAAACAAGGTTAACACCAAGGTAACTCTAAGATTATGTCTTAATGAATTGGCCGGGCTAACAGAGCCGGAAATGGAACAGGTAAAAATGTTGCTGGCTAATCGTATTTCCGGAGACGGGGAGATCGTTATTTCTTCAGACGAAGAGCGCTCTCAAAGAGTGAATTTGGAAAGAGCCTATTCCCGCCTTGAAGCCCTGATTATCGCCGCAGGAAAACTGCCCAAGAAACGCCGCCCCATTAAACCAAGCAAAGCCGCCAAAGAAGCGCGGTTAAAGGCAAAAAGACGGCAAGCAGAAAAGAAAGCCGCCCGCTCAAATGTTTCACGTGAAACATTTTAACCCTGCTCTCATTTACCTCACACGTCGTACATAGTACGCGCCCACGGCGACACAAAGCCCGATCGGAAAGCTCAACTTAGGTAGGACAGTTTTCTTCTTGTTGTTTTTCCTGCTTTATTTTTTCAAATATTTTTACAACAAATTCTTGAACCGCTTTTGCATTTGCTATTGCGTTTCTCATGTCTTCTTCTGTAATGTTAAGTTCGTTTGGGTAGCGTGGCATTATACCATACCTGTTTAACAGATCAGCCTTTGTTGATAAGATAGAGAACCCCTTATTGTATTTTTGACATAATTCTAAAAGATATTCCAAATCATGAGTTTTTTCAGGTTCAATATCATTATAAAAAATAAACGCTTTTAAATATTTTTCTGCTGATTGCTGACAATGAAAGCATATAATTTCATCTGGCGTAGGATGGTGCATAGTAGATAAGTATTTCGCTACACGAAGATCATCCCCAGCCTTATCAAGCCATTTTTTTAACAATTCTTCTTTTTCTTTATCCATAAAGTTTTAAGCCTTCTCTTTCAATTTTTCTTTCAAGAGTAGCATATTTTTTTCGTACATGAAAACGGTTTTGTTTCAATCCTAATATATCCATAGGCATATTTTTTAAGGGTCTAATCGCTCTACTGATAACTGTAATCGCATCAAGTTCCCGCATCGGCATTTCATCTTTAAAAACAACATACAAGTCTAAATCGGACTCTTTATTTGGCGTACCATAAGCATAAGAGCCAAATAGATATATTGATTCCACAGGCACGGTTTTGGCTATGACTTGGGAAATTTCGTCTAAATTTTTCATTATTTCAGATATACTGTCCTGCATATATAAATATTACATCAAAATCGCTGATTTGTCAATCAATACTATCCAAAGCACACAGACTTTCCCTACTCCCTACTCCCTTCTCTACTCACTAACCACTAACCACTAACCACTACCCAAGGCGGCGTTTTAGCAGCTCCTCCAGTGTCGCCGGCAGGACGGCCTCTGTCCGCGGCAGTTCCCCGCTCGCAAGCCGAATGTCGGAGTGTACAGGCGCGATGGAGGCCATGAAACCATCAAATCCTGCCCTAGTCCATTTATTTACGAAAGAGGCATAAGACGTATTGGTCTGTTCTCCATTTAGCCAAGCAGATTCTTCAAGCGATGGAATTGATTGACTCCCAGATGCATCCGAACCTACATGATTTGGATATGCCGTACGGAATGAAGTATCGGCTGTAGGTGTAATTTTGATTGTATCTGCGTCAAGGAATGCACGATGGAGAGGACCGGGACCATTTGTATTTACTGGGCCGGTATACCTTTGAGCAAAAATCATCACTACATTTGCCGCAGTAGGATCCGCAATATCCCCCGTCGCAATTCTTTGACCTCCGGAACCACGAACATGAACAACATTGAATTTATCAATAATTGTATCACGTATAATGTTGTCCCATAAATTAAGATAACCTTTTCTGGTACTTTGGCCTACACCTAACGGAAGAGCCCCCTTTATATCTATTACTCCATCAAAATTTCCGGACAAATTATTAAGGCTGCTATAATCTCCCATCAATCCTACGTGAGTCATAGGAGGTAATGTAATGGAGGGACCAGTACCCCAAGCGCTGGCGGGGCCGAGGATGTTGGTGTTGCGGAATTCGGAGACGCCGAGGGTGGTGCGGAGGAAGTTGGCCATGGGCACGGTCAAGTTGCCGATGAAGTCCCCGTTCGGCGTGCCAACGCCGTCGTCGTAGCCGGTACCGGAGCCGCCCTTGCGGTTGGAGTTGCTGGCAGTTATACTGCCGATGAGGCGAGTACCGAGGCCACCGTTATTCGAGCCGTCAAAGATAAGGCTGGAAGGCCAGTTGGCTGGAAGGCGAGTGGACTCGTTCGGACGGGCACCGAAGTTATTGTTCCCGTCCGGGTTATGATACGCAAGGACAAAGTCGTACATGCCGTTGGCGGCGCCGTTGAGGTTGCCGCCGGCGCCCTCGACGCGGACGCGGGAGTGGTCAAGGAGGACGCCGTCGTCCTTCGGGTGCAGACCCGCATCTTTCAAAGCCTGAGCATAGGCGGTAAAGCTGGAAACAACGGGATAATAAATATGTTCATTACCATCTTCATATCCACTACCCATTAAAACAGGTACATTGTCAGATAGTATGATATTTCCATTACCTACTCTTAATCCAAACCCTTGGAATGGAGTGTTACTATTTTGCCAAACAAGTTGAGAAACTCTTAATGCTCTGTCAAACTCTATCTGATATTTGCCGGTGGCATTTCTGGTCATCTTTATTCCAGTCATAATTGGAGTTTCTGCGCTATTGGATAATTGGTAATCTGTATACAAATCCTTTTCCCCAAAATCTGATGTCCACCAGTACTTGCCATCAAACACTGGCGTCAGGGTCGTGGTGTTGATCTCGAGGCTGTCGGGGCTGGCCGATTGTAACGCTTGGCGCAAGTAGTGCACGTAAGCTAGGGAAAT
>Ga0099364_10011473_pt1 | contig 12116 bp, 10 predicted proteins | sample TergutTh196P3_FD_73070 | JGI IMG/M metagenome (GOLD analysis project Ga0099364, IMG submission 73070) | Microcerotermes parvus P3 segment gut microbial communities from Pointe-Noire, Republic of the Congo - Th196 P3 | ecosystem: Host-associated > Arthropoda: Insects > Digestive system > Gut ...
TTGCGCCTGTTCACCGCCTACTGCCCCTCGCCCCCCGCATTATCTCCCCTTCAAATACCCAACAATGTCCCGCACCGCGCCCGAATTATTATCGCAGACGATAAGCTTTGCGGCGAGTTTCACGCACTGCTCGGCGTTGCTCACCGCCACGCCCAAATCCGCCATTTCAATCATCTCAAGGTCGTTCATGAAATCTCCCGCTGCGACTATGTAGCGGTCGCGAATTTCCGCAAGCTCGAGCATTTTTTTGAAGCCGCTGCCTTTGTTTGCACCTTTTGGGAGTATCTCGAAAAACACAGTCCCCGAGCGGACTAAGTGGACATCTTGCAAATTCAATTCACTCGCGAACTTGACAATCTCGTCTATGTTTTCAGGCTCGTCAACCAAAAGGGTTTTAATCCACTTGTCGCGCGGAACGTCGTCGAAATTGCACCTTATCGGGTTGGTTTTGCCGTAAGCGATGTGGTCTTCTTCCCAGCGGTTGGTGCTTGTGACGAAAATGTCGTCACCGCGCAGGATTTCGACCCCTGCCGTGGGGAATTGCTTTATGAAAAGTTTCATGTAATCAATCGCAGTTTCGGGCAGATTATCCTGCCACAGGAAACGGTTTTTCGCGTAGTCGTAGACCGCCGCGCCGTTGAAAATGACTGCGGGAATTTGCAGGTTCAGCTCCTCGGCGAGACACCGCGCGAGTGTAACCCCGCGCCCTGTCGCGATTGTGAACAAGCCGCCATTATCAACAAACTCGCGGATTGCCGCCATATCGCCCGGCAAAATCCGCTTGTCATCGGTCAAGAGCGTGCCGTCGGCGTCTGTTATTAGTAAGGTTTTATCGAATCTCATAATTCCCTCAATTGCTCAATCCCCTCAACTGCCCCAAAAGTTTCACAAAATAATCCGGCAGCTCGCTCTCGAACTCCATGTACTGTGCATTTCGCGGGTGGGTGAACCCGACTTTGATTGCGTGCAGGCACTGCCCGCCGAGCCATTTGGGCTTGCCGTTGCCGTAGACATCGTCGCCCAAAACAGGATGCCCGATGTAGGCGAAATGCACTCTTATCTGATGAGTACGGCCTGTTTCTAAGCGGATTTTCATGTACGACGCGCCCTCAAAATGCTTGATAATTTCATAATTCGTCGCGGCTTCACGCGGGTTCACGCCGCCCGCGCACATCTCCTTGCGCTTGATTTTGTGCCGCCCAATCGAGACATCAATCCTGCCGTTTTGCTTTACAACGCCGCTCACCACCGCCCTGTATTCCCGCTTTACATCGCGGTTTTTCAGCTGTGCCGAAAGCCCATTGTGGGCAAAATCGTTCTTGGCAATAAGCAACAACCCGCTCGTGTTTTTGTCCAATCGGTGGACAATTCCGGGGCGAATTTCGCCGTTTATGCCCGAGAGCGAATCGCCGCAGTGGTGCATTAGAAAATTCACCAAAGTCCCGCTGTGATTGCCGTGGGCGGGGTGCACCACCATGCCGCGCGGCTTGTTCACGACCAGTAAATCCTCGTCCTCGTGGACAATTTCCACCGCGAGTTCCTCGGGAATTATGTCGAGCGGAACCGCCTCGGGTTTTTCAACAGCGACTTCGTCGCCTGATTTTAGTAAATAGTTTTTGGCTTTTTGAACCACGCCGTTGACGGTGCAGTTCCCTGCTTCAATCAAGCGCGCCGCCGCCGTGCGTGTCAAGCACTCGGCGTTCTCGGATATGTACTTGTCAAGCCGTTGGTTACTTTCCGTGCTTGTTACGTTTAATCTAATACTATTCATTTTCGTTACTTATTATGGCGGGTTTTTTCTTGGCAGATGCGGACTTAATTTCATCGCGAATCATAGCGAACAGCAACAGCAACGAACCGGTCACGGCGCAGATGTCCGCCACGTTGAAGACCGGGAAGTTGATGATTCTGAAGTCGATAAAATCTACGACGTAGCCGTAGAAAATCCTGTCAATCAAGTTGCCCGTGCCGCCCGCGAGAATCAACGCCAACGCGGCAATCGACGCCCTGCTCTGGATTTGGCTGAACAGGTCGGTCAGCAGCAGTGCCAGCACACCCGCCAACAGCAGGCCCGTCACGCCTATCAAAAACCACCGTTGCCCCTGCAAAATGCTGAACGCCGCCCCCGTGTTTTCGCAGTAGCTCAGATTCAGAATTTCTCTGCCGTTTATGCTGATGAGATTGACCGACAAATGCCGCCCGTCCTCGATGAGGCGTTCGGTTGCGATTTGCTTTGTAAGCCTGTCCACGCCTATGAAAGTCACCGCCACAATCAGCGCGTACAGCCTTAAACTACGATTATGTTTTGCAAGTCCTATCCTCATGCTCTATTACACCTTTTTCATATTTTCGATACATATGAACACCGATTTTTCATGCCGTCTCTAAACGTGAACATTTCATGTTTCGACAACATGTGAACATCTCGCGCAAAGCTCCGGGTGCTTTGCGTTTTGACCTACGCTCGTCGCGTAAATCCAACACCGCGAACACTTCTCGCCGTCTGCTTTTTCCACCGTCACTTCTAAATTCTCGCCGCCTTTTCGGTACTCAACCTGCGAAACTATACAGCTTGCGGTCAACTCCGGCAACAGCGCGGTCAAGTCCTCGCCACCGGTCAGAATTACCTTGGCCTCGAGCGACTTTCCTATAATTTTCTCGTTGCGTTTCTGCTCAAGTGCCGCCAAAACCAAATCGCGGATACCGCGAATCTTATCCCACTTCGCAGTGAAAATTTCGTCGGCCTCAATGCCCGCAATTGCAGTCGGCATCTGATTAAACACCACGCTGTCGAGATTGTCGGACTTGTAATGCGGCAACGTCGCCCATACCTCCTCGGCAGTGTAACACAGAATCGGCGCGAGGAGTTTCGTTAGGCCGTGAAGTATAGTAAACATGGCGGTTTGCGCGCTTCTGCGGGCTTCGCCGTCGGTCTTCTCGCAGTAGAGGCGGTCTTTGATTATATCGAGGTAGAAATTCGACATGTCCACCACGCAGAAATTGTTAATCGCGTGATATGCGTGGTAAAAATCGAATTTCTCGTAGGAGTTTTTGACCTTTTCGACGAGTGAATTGAAACAGAGCAACGCCCATTTGTCCAACTCGGCGAGGTTTTCGGGCTTGATACTGTCAGTTTCGGGGTCAAATTCGCCGAGATTGCCCAAGATAAACCGCGCTGTATTGCGGATTTTTCGATATGTCTCGGAGATTTGCTTTAGCAGGTCTTCCGAAACTTTCACGTCCGAGTGAAAATCGAGCGAGGCGACCCACAGCCGCAAAATGTCCGCGCCGTATTTGTTCATGATGTCCTCGGGCGGGATTACGTTGCCTTTGGACTTGTGCATTTCTTTACCCTCGCCGTCCAAAATCCAGCCGCTCATGGTCACGGTTTTGTAGGGAGCGCGCCCGTATACAGCGACTGATGTAAGCAAAGACGACTGAAACCACCCGCGGAATTGGTCGCTGCCCTCTAAATAGAGGTCAACTGGTGAGCCTAATTCCTCGCGCTGTTCGCAGACTGCCGCGTGTGAAACGCCGGAATCGAACCAGACATCGAAAATGTCAAGTTCCTTGTCGAATCGCTCTGCGCCGCTCCCGCAAGCGCATTTGACGTCGGCGGGGATAAATTCGGACGGCTCTTTCGTGTACCACGCATCGCTGCTCTCGGCCCTGAACAGGTCGGAAATGGCTTTGATAGTGCGCTCGTTGCATATAGTTGCGCCGCAATCCTTGCAGTAGAGTACAGTTATAGGCACGCCCCATCTGCGTTGACGTGAAATGCACCAGTCACTGCGGTCACGCACCATGTTCAAAATCCGCTCCTTGCCCCACCCGGGTATCCACTCGGTCTGATTTACCGCCTCGATTGTAGCATCTCTGAACATGCTCACCGCGCAGAACCACTGGTCTGTGGCGCGGTAGATAATCGGCTCGTGACACCGCCAGCAGTGCGGGTATGAGTGCGAGAATCGCGTTCCGCCGAGGAGCAAATTTTTACTTTTCAAGTCGGCTTCGATTATGCCGTTCGCCTCGCTCGTGGTCTTCCCTGCTATGTTACTTCCCGCATCGGCGGTCATTCTGCCGTTTTCGTCAACCGGTACAATTATATCAAACATGCCCTTGTATGAATTGCAGACCTCGTAGTCCTCCACGCCGAAGCCGGGCGCGGTGTGAACACAACCGGTTCCGCTGTCGAGCGTCACGTGATTGCCCGTGATTACTATGCTTTTTCGGGGCAGGAACGGATGGCTCGTTTCGATTAAGTCAAGTTCCTCGCCCTTGTATTCGCCGATTAGCGAGTATTTTTTGATACCGCAGGCCTCCGCGACTTTCGCCGCCAATTCTTTTGCCACGAGTATACTTTCGCCGTACGATGAATTCTCCTCGTCTTCGATTTTCATGAAAGTGTAGTCGTAATCGGGGCCGAGCGAGATTGCCAAGTTGCCGGGTAAAGTCCATGTCGTGGTCGTCCAAATGAGAACATGAGGCTTTTCGATGCCTTTGAATTTGCCCTTGTCGTCGGTGACGGGGAATTTGACATAAATTGACAAGCACTCATCGTCGGCGTATTCGATTTCAGCTTCGGCGAGTGCGGTTTTGCAGTCGGCGCACCAATGCACCGGCTTTAGGCCCTTGTAAATGTACCCTTTTTTGTACATCTCGCCGAATATTTCTATCTGCCGTGCCTCGTAATCGGGCGCAATCGTGACATACGGCGCGTCGTAATCGCCCCAGACACCGAGGCGTTTCATCTGCGATTTTTGCCGCTCGAGACTGGACAGGGCGAAATCGCGGCAGTATTTCCGCAACTCAGCCGCGCCGACCTTGCGATTGTCGATGCCGAGGTCTTTCAACGCCCGCAGTTCAATCGGCAGGCCGTGGCAGTCCCACCCGGGCACAAAAGGCGAGTAAAACCCTGTCATAGCCTTGAATTTGACGATGATGTCTTTCAGGGTACGGTTGAGGGCGTGGCCCATGTGCATATCGCCGTTCGCGTAGGGCGGGCCGTCGTGTAGGATATACTTCTGCTTGGCCTTGTTGAGCTCCTGAAGCTTGTAGTAAAGCCGATTCTCATGCCACTTCTGCATTGTCACAGGCTCACGCTCCGGCAAATTCGCTCGCATCGGGAAGTCGGTTTTTGGTAGGTTCAAAGTATTGTTATAATCTGCCATTTCTAATCCTCTTTTTTGTTTTATGCGAACGAGCAACGCCCGCCCCTACAACTTAAATTTCGCTGTAGGGGCGCGCATTGCGCGCCCGTAAGTTCTGCTGTGAAATTAGTTTGCGAACGCTGTCTTGTGACCGCAAATATCGCAGTAGCATGCCTCGTTCGGGTAGATGAATTGGCTGTTGTGATAGCCGCAGTCGGGGTTCATGCAGATGTTGATGTTGGGCTTATCTGCTTTTTCGGGGAGTTGGCTCCCGCAACCTTGACAAAATTTCGATTCTTGTCTGTAGGATTGTCTTCCGCAATTTGTACATGTTTTCATAATTTTTCACCATTGTCCTTTCTTCACAATCGTGAATTTGAAAGTTTCGTTTTCCCCGATTTGCACCGGGTCTTGAAAACTTTCATCCTTTCACTTGTTCCAATTGTTTTTATTTAACGCGGAGATTTTGGATTATCTCCGCGTTAATGCGTATAACTTATTTTTTGCGACTGTTTTTGGCGTTCGCGCCGAATTCGAGCGGCTGTCTGCCTTTGTTTTCGCCGCGACTGCTCTTGTCGTAGAACGGGTCGTTTTCTTTGTCGCTTGTCGTGTTTGAGAAGTCCTCGTCGGTGTTTACGTGCGATTCTTCCTCGAAGACCGGCTCGAAGTTTATTTCGGTCGTGAGGTCGGCTAAGAGTGTGTCGGCATTGACCTCGAACGAGGTCGGCTTGCTGTCTTCCATGAGCTTTGTGGCGAATTCGTCAAACAGCGCGTCCGATGTACTGGCGGGTTCGTCCGCCGATTCCATGTTTATGTTGGCTAAGGGTTTGTCTTTGACGGGCGGCTTGTCCTTCTTCTTATCGGTCTCCGAAACAGGCTTGACCGCCGGCTTTTTCAAGGTTACGTTGCGTTCCTTTTGAAAGTCTGTGAGGGTTTTTGAGACAAATTCGTTCTCGCATGCCTCGGGTAAAGCCTCGATTATCGCCGTCACCCGCGAGAAATCCTCCATAAGCTTTTGCCTGAACCGCGTGACCTCGTTCTTGGTTTTATAAAGAATTTCCTTGTTGACCTCCAACCTGTCGCGGTACTCGTTTTCCATTCTCGCATGCTTAATCGTCGCTTCCTCGTGAATCCGCCGCGCCTCGTCGGTCGCTTTCTTTAGCATGTTTTCGGCTTCTTTCTTGAGCTTGTCGCTCTTGTCCCTTGCATCGGCGAGCATGGTGTCCGATTTGTCCTGCGATTCTTCAAGGAGCTTCTTGGCTTTCGCCTTGGCATCGGCAATTGCGGCTTGCCCCGTCTTTTGCGCGCCTACCATTGCTTCCTTCAAAGCTTCCTCGTCGTTGCGGTAATCGCGAATTCTGTCCGCAAGTACCTCTAACTTTTTTTCGAGTGTTTGATTCTCACTTTGAAGCTGCGAAAACTCGTCGGCCACTTCCTTTAAGAAATCACCTACTTCATCAATTTTGTACCCATTAAAACCTCTGTCGAATATCCTTGATGAAATATCCTTAGCTTTCATTTTCCACGTTTCCTTTCAAATTGGATAAGGTCTCCTCGGAAATTAACCACGAGTGGATTTATGTACAGATTTTTCGTCATACAAGGCAAAAATTTTCGTAATGCTTTGTGCATTGCGGAAATTTTTAACGCAGTATGGCGGAAAAGCTGTGCATAAAGCCGCCGTGCGTTAATTTTCGAGGATGCCTATTAGAACAAGTCGGTTGTGCTTTCAAGTTCTTCCATAGTATCGCCCGAAATCTCGACGTTAAACGGCACTATCATGTATGTAGTGTTGGCGATTCTTTTTAAGTGCCCGTCAACTGCAAACGCAACGCCGCCCATGAAGTCGAGAATCCTGTTGCTGGTCTCTTTATTGGTCTGCTCAAGGTTCAATACGATTGTCTTTTTGCTTTTGAAATGCTCTGCTATTTCTGCCACCTCGTTGTAACTTTTCGGCTTGAACACCATCACTTGCAGGTGGGTAGTCGCCGCAATTGATAGCACCTTGCCTGAGCCGCCGGTCTTAGGGGCCGCGCCGAACGAGAAATCATCGTTATAACGTGAGCCGGACATTGCGGGGGAATCATCGACAAACCCGCCGCCTGCTTCGCCGTCGCCTTCGACTTCGTAATCCGCGCCTGTGAATTTTCTTAAAACATCACCGAATCCCATGATTTTAATTCCTTTCATTTTTACTGCTTTGTGTTTTGCCAATCTGCATTTGTCGCAAATCGTCGTTTCTATCTGCTTCCAAACAAGGCACTGCCGATTCTGATTAGGTTCGCGCCGTGTTTTATAGCCGTAATGTAATCGCCGGACATTCCGATTGAAAGTGTATCGAAGTTTGCCGACTTTGCCGGGTTTACCTTGCCTTTTGCATCGTGAAAAAGCGTTTGCATATCTGCGTATATTTTTTCGGGGGCGTTAATTGGCGGGATTGCCATCAATCCGCGCAACCTGACGTTGCGAAAAATCTCAACAACCGCCATAAACTCGAACAACTCGTCCGGTTTTACGCCGCCTTTTGAGTACTCGCAGCCTATATTAACCTCAATCAACGTGTCCATAACAAGACCGTGTGCGGCCGCCCGCTTGTCAATTTCTGTCAATAACTTCTCGGAGTCCACCGATTGAATTAAGCCTACCTTATCAATTATATACCTAACTTTGTTATTTTGCAAGCCCCCAATGAAGTGAATTTCTAATTTTTTTGCGTTTTTTGTGGTTTTTGCATAAAAAGGCTCTTTTTGTAGTAATTCCTGTGCGCGATTTTCGCCTATAAGCTCAATCCCGAGCGATATGGCGTGGTTGACTTTCTCGTGTGGGACGCCTTTTGTCACCGCCATCACACGAACTTCGTCATTTATGCCAAAGTTTCGCCTTGTTTCCTCGACATTTTCGGTAATTATTTTGTAGTTTTCTGTGATTTCGTTATATATCATCTTACAATCTTCCCCTCGTACAAGTCCCTGCCCCGAACCACTACGTTGTCGTAGAGGGATATGTAGCCGGGGAGGTCGGTGGTGTCCTCGACTATGATAAAGTCGTTCTCGGAGCGGATTTCCTTAATTTTTCTGAAGACAAGCTCGACCCCGTGTTGCACGAAAACCCCCGGCTCGTTGTCCTCGTTGAAATGCACAGACTCGGAGCGTATGCGGATTCCCGAATGGCTGTCTAAGCTCAGGCTGAACTGCGAGACCCTGCGTGAGGCGAATTCTGCCGTGAGGGTGTCGCACTCGAAGGTGATGATACTGCTCCCGTCGTCGAGCCGCTTTATGCCGATTATGGTGGCTTGTACCGTTTGCGGATTCGCGCCTATTCGGAATTCGAGAACCAAGTCGGGGTAGAATCTGCGGGTTCTCTCGGTGTCAAAAATCCCTACGAACCGCCATTTGTAGCCGTCAATCATCTTGCCGATTACATCGTCGGGAACGTCGAGCGTGGGCTGGCGTATAATCTGCTCGATGTCGCTTTTTTGGAGTGCGCTCACCTTGTCAAAATTTAATGAGTCTTCCCGCCCGTCAACCACGCTGACAAAGTACCCCGCCTCGTCGATGCTTACGTTGCGCGGTAACGCGCTCATGCTTGCCCGCAGTCGGCTGATTTCGGCGTAGATACTGTTGATTTGCGCCCTGTAGTCGATGCCTTCGTCGTTGCGGAGGAGCTGTTTCTTGGCTTGAAGCGAGAGGTAATCGTTTTTCAGGCGGTCAATCTCGTAGTAGTCGCCTTCGTTGAGTTGCGAGAGGAGCTGGGTATGGCGGATTGTGATTTGGTTGTTGAAGGATTCGAGCAGTGAATTATCGGTGCTTGCCAACGCCGCCGCGTCTTCGAGGATTGCCGCGCGTTCGCTCAACTGGTCGATTCTGCCCTGTATCAAAATATCTTCCACGCTCTTGTAACTGCGGGCTACAACAGGGTTACTGCCGAGTTTTGAGCCGTCTTCGTGGATATAAGCGACGACGTCTGCCCCGCCGTATCGCAGTTGCTTTTCGTTCCTGATGTGGACGCCCTTGAAGACGATTTCGTCCGGGGATTTGTACATCATTGCGACTTCGGTCTGCAATGATTCAAAGAAACGTATGTAAAACTGGCTGACGACCGTGATTAAAAAGAACAAGCCGAGCAGAACCCAAATTACTCTGAGGTAGACTGTTCTTTTTATCACGGGCCTTTTACCGCTTGCCCGTTCGGGCGTGTTGTCGGCCATTATGGTTTATCTTCCATTCTTGGCGGGATTTCGGGCTTGTCGGGCTTGTCCGGCTCGTCCTTGTCGAAAACGTCAAAGACCGAGATAGCTTTGAGCGGCGTTATGGTGGAGATTGCGTGCTTGTAAATCATGTTTTGCTTGCCGTCGGTGTCGAGAATGACGATATAGCTGTCAAACCCTCTGACGGTGCCTTTAAACTGAAAGCCGTTGGTGATATAAATGGTTACGGGTATGCGCTCTTTGCGCGCTTGGTTCAAAAAGACGTCCTGCAAATTAATATCCTTAGCCATTTTAATTAACCGTGCCCTTTCTGCACACAAAACCCCGCGAAGGTTCGCACGGTCTCGTTTTTTTGTGCTTCTCGTTATTTACTTTCAATCCCAATGGTTGTTTAAGCGGTGTCTTTATGCTAAATTGTGCATATTATTTTTCATTATACCATAAAAATTTCGGTTTGTCAATAAAATAAATAAAAAAGGCGCATTTTAATTAAAAATCGGGCGTTAAGCCCGATTTATCGTAGGGACGACCGCCCCCGGTCGTCCGTTTATAATCACTGCGTTGTCGAAATAGCGGACGACTTGAGGGTTGCCCCGGACGTCCGGGTCGGTCATCCCTACGTTATGCTTTCCTCCGCCGTGAATAAACCCACAACCCCGCAGATATGCCAATTAACACAACCGCAACCACAGCAAACCCGCCATAATCCCCAAGCCCGGTCGGCGGTACAACGATTATCTCGCTTTCGTCAACCTCGTTCGCGAAGACGAAAACGCTGAACCTTGTCACCGTGAAGGTCGCCATATTGCCCTTTATAGTAGGGTAAATCGCGTCATAAGTGCCATTTGCGTGGTAATGCAGAATCACGAACCGCTCGGCCAAAACCCCGGCGGGAATCGGCATTGTGATTTGCACAGGCACGTCCAACAAAGTCCCGGCGAGGGTGTTTCTGCCGTCTAAGTCGATGTTAAACTGCACATAATTCTTGTACCAATTGCCGTCAACATGCCGTTCCACATCGGGCGCGGAAAATTGCAGGTTCATGTTTGCCCCCGGTGTGGTCGAGTTTAGACCCGCGCCGATTATGCTGATATCGTCGGGGTTCAACACATCGGCTATGCTCTGCGCCACCGTTGCACCCACGGTTATACCCATTTCTTCGGTGTAAATTTCCTCAAGATTTTGTATGCCGCCAAGAACGCCCGCATCATTTTGCATGGACGCCGCGAGTTCAAATTTATTCAAGTCGGAAAGCGAATCCCGCGCATCATCAATATCAATACCGCCGCTTTCCACCCCGTTGAACAAATCATTCAACAGCTCGTCAATATTCTCTACAACATCAGTAAACCTAAAGACCGGGCTGTTCGCCGAAAACACGCTGTTCGGGAATGAATCAACATCGCCGCTCAAAGCCATCACTCTGAAATAATAATCGCCGTTGCCTACGTTAAATCCTTTGTTCGCATCAAGTTCAGTCCATGCCACCCCAAACCTCCAACTTCGGAAGTGCGGACGAGTCATTCCAACACGATACAGTTCAAACCAATATGTATCGTTGCGAGAGTCGGGATACCTTTTGAAATTTACTGGCGTATCCCAAACAGCTCTAATTTTATCGTCACGCACTTCCCAGCGCAGATTTGTGGGGTGTCCCATTGTTCCGTCCGGTCTTGTGTATGTACGGGTTGACGACACGGCATACTCGCCCATTACACTCTCTGAATTGTGATTATATTCGGCCACGCCCGCGAGCTTAAAATAATAATCGCCGCTCTCATGGATAAATTCACTTGCCCCGTGCGTGTAAGTGAAATCCGGAATGTGAGTGTATCGTATAAATTCCGAATGAATTTCCTCGTTGTCTTTGTATAGTATAAAATGGTAGTAAAGATTATCCACATGCTCAAGGGTCTTGAAAGCTATCCACCAATTCTCATGTTCCTCAGACCAGTCTGCGTCTGCGGGCGGCGCGAGGGTTGTTTCGGAGTTTTCCGAAGCCGAAACCGTCAGCGGCATTATTGCCACGATTGCTGTGAGTATTGCTGCTGTTATCAGTAGCGAAATAAATTTTTTCATTGGTTTTGTTCCTTTCTGGTTTTGGTTGTTGTTTTGGGTTTATGGATTGTAGGGGCGCGCATTGCGCGTCCGTTTATAAGGTCGCGGTGGTGTCGTGGTGCGGGCGCGCATTGCGCGTCCGTGGATTTTTCGGGCGCGGGGGATTTCGGTGTGCGGTGGAATTATGCGGGCGAACGCAGTTCGCCCCTACGTTGTTGAGGGTTACAGGGTACGGGGGATTGCGGTGGAATTGCGGTGTGCGGTGGGATTACACGGACGCGCAATGCGCGCCCCTACAGGGGTCTCGGGAACGCCGTAACAAGGCGTTGTTTGCGGGCGAACGCAGTTCGCCCCTACGTTGTTGAGGGTTACAGGGTACGGGGGATTGCGGAACGGTTACGAACCGTTCCCTACATAAAAAATTTTCAACTACAGGGAGGTTTTTTCAATGTAGGGGCGAACTGTGTTCGCCCGTGAGTTTCGCAATCGTCTAACAGGGAACGCGAAAAGGCGACCATCGCCCTGTTAAACAGGGAATGACCGCCTTGTGGTACTATGTAAATCCGACAAGCGAGAAAATAGCGGTGTTAAAGTTACCGCTTGCTTGCTTGCTTGCTTGCTTGCTTGCTTGCTTGCTTGCTTGCTTGCTTGCTTGCTTGCTTGCTTGCTTGCTTGCTTGCTTGCTTGCTTGCTTGCTTGCT
>Ga0099364_10011474_pt1 | contig 12115 bp, 16 predicted proteins | sample TergutTh196P3_FD_73070 | JGI IMG/M metagenome (GOLD analysis project Ga0099364, IMG submission 73070) | Microcerotermes parvus P3 segment gut microbial communities from Pointe-Noire, Republic of the Congo - Th196 P3 | ecosystem: Host-associated > Arthropoda: Insects > Digestive system > Gut ...
CGCTTACGACATATCCGCCTCCCAGCAGATATTCAACGATCATCTCAGTATTATCCACATCGTAGATTTTAAGATAATCATCTTCCTCCCGGACATCGCCAAACCTTTCCAGAAGAACCCTTTTAGCACCGTGCATATCCTTTGTTTTCACAGATGCAAAAACCTGTGCCTTGCCTTCCATTTCTTTAGCCGTAAGTTCTCCAATCATTCTGCCCTGACGGATAACACCATAATGGGTAGCAATTTTTTCAAGTTCTCCGAGAATATGGGAGGCGATGAGTACGGTGCAGCCGTATTGTTGCGTAATGTTCACAAGTATCTCCCTCATAATTCTCATTCCGTCCGTATCAAGACCGTTGATCGGCTCATCGAGGATAAGCAATGCCGGATCGCCAAGAAGCGCCATAGCAATGCCGATGCGCTGTTTCATACCGAAGGAACAGTTTTTGAATTTAATCCTTGCCGATTCTTCCATACGCACGATTTCCAACACCCGCATTATTTCATCGTCCCGATTTCTGAGGTTCAAATTGATGGCTTGCATCATTAAATTCTGATACACACTCGAGTTGGGAAAACATCCTGCATTTTCAATAAGAGCACCGACTCTCTCCCTGACTCCCGCATCCTTGTAATCCCTGCCAAACAGCTTGATATTTCCGTTATCGGGTACAAGATGCCCGCATATCAACTTTTCAGTGGTGGATTTTCCACTGCCGTTCTCACCGATAAAGCCATAAATTGCTCCTACAGGAACGGTCATATTGAGATGATCCACTGCGTACATCCCGCGAAAACTTTTTGATAACCCTCTGATTTCAATCGCGTTCATTCTAACCCTCCTAATACTATGTTTTCGCGTTCCAGCCTCGGAGGTATATAGCTACAATCCCTCCGACAATCGCTAGCGCCGCACCGATTCCAATGATTATTTTTTTCATGATGTTTTTTCCTCCTTGTCCATGTCTGTGCCGCTTTCATCAGGCGTCAGGAACGCATTGATAAACTTATTTTCTGTTGTCTTATAGCTGGAAACAACCCCGTTTTCGATGGCCTTATAGCCGGAAACAACCCCCTTCTCAATGGCTTTATAGCCTGTAACTACGCCTTTTTCGATTTTCTTTTGCGTTTCCATCAATTTGCTCATATCAATTCTCCTCCTTTGAAACCTTTAATCATCGGAATTAAGGAAAGCAATAATACAATACCGATGATACCGATGATAATTCCGAGAACCATGTTGCCCCATACCATAACGAAGCACATACCGGCACCCAATCCGAGCGTGCCCACGATGCTGAGTAACGTGACGCCAATAGTTTTTCCCGATAAACGGATGGGTGTTTTGCCCGTCATCTTGCGCCATACGATAAGTGTCACCAGTAGTTCAACCGCGCCGATAGCACCCATGACTATGCCGGAATTAAACGCGTCCCATTCGGGAACAAGGCACATACACATACCGATGGCAAAGAGTATACCGCCGATGGTTCCCATAATCATTGCTACAAAACTGCTCTTTTTCATTTTCGTGTCCTCCTATAATTTCTAATGTTTTGTTAAGCCAGCAGGCCGTGGGCTTTTTGGCAGGCATCGTATATAGCGTCGTACTGTTGATCGATAAGCGGCGTAACCACTTCGGTGCGTTTGGCTTTGAGTTTGTTGAAACTGAGATAGGGCAGCACCCAACCTACAAACGCGGGGACGGCGAGGATAATGCACAAAGGAACCATATTTGCCAGTACAGCGAATACCGAACCAGTCATGAGTGCCGTTCCGAGCAACCCGATTGTAAAGGCGACGATACTGGCTTTTGTGGTTTTCGATTGCTCCAGTGTTTCAATTTCTCTTGCGTTACTCTCAAATTGGCGTTGGAGCCGGGTCAGTTCGGCTTTGTTCCGAATTTTACGGTCGCGCTTGAATTTTAGATTTACGGTGGAAATGCTAATGGCAGAATTGGAACTTCCGTCCAGCGTCCATCCGAAGCTGGGATAAGCATCGGCGTATACGCCCTCCATGTTGCGGCTGACAGCTACTTCCTTATATTCGTAGCCGACAAAGCCTTCGCTTTTTTTTGCTATTTCGTTCATTGTGATTACTCCTCTCATGTTTTCAGATTTTTAGTTGCCTGTGATTCACTTGATAACCCCATCTTACCAGCCGATTGTTTGCGTTTTGTCAGAGAATTGTTTGAGAATTATTAATGTGAAATTTGTTTGGCGATTGTGGTAAAGGTTGCGTATTGCGGTTTCTTATGTTTGCAAATCGTCATTAGCCAGTTTGTTGTCTGCTCATCTAAAAGTGCTTGATATAAACCGTGGCTTTTGATTTCCGATTGGTGTTCTCTCTCCATCTGAGAATTTGCATGAACGCTTTTTTTGATGTTTTCGACAATGACCTTAGCCTTGTTGCCAAGCCCATCGGCTTCCTTATATCTTTTGCTAAGACGATCTGCGCTTTTATCATGAAAGGCAACAAATACGCCGTCCTTTGTTATACGAACGTCAGTCTCAATACCATAGACATCGCTCTCTGATGTGTTGAAACGCGGAAACTGTATTTTGCTTTTTTTCTTTGGAAAACCCTCTGTGTGCGATAAACTTTGACATTTCCTTTTCCTCCGCAATCATTTAATATGCATCATATTTGCGTAGACCCATTCCATAAACGTGTCCGGGAACAGGCCGTCTATCCACACAGCTAAAGTATTTGCAGCGGGGATTCCGTCAAGGCGCGCTTCCCACCGGGCAACGGCGATGATGGATATTGCAATATTCAATACAAAGAAAATAATTAAGCAAACTGTAATCTGCTTTTTTATCCGTTTGGGAGTAAATAATATTAACCTTTCAAACAATGGTTGCAAACATTTAACCCACAATACGGCAAGAACACCCCAAAACAGAGCAAACAGCAGCGATATCCGGCCTCCTATATTTAGCGGCAAGCTGGAATAATCCCATGACACAGAGCCAAATACGGTCTGCTGAAACCATGACGCGATAAACTCAATGACAGAACCCGAAACCATTCCGAGTAATAATACACATGGGATATTACTAATTTTATGTAAGCCGATATACAAAGCCAAGGCGCCGATTCCATAAATAATGTTAAAAGGACCAAATAACATACTGGAGCGATTTTCAAAAATGCCTGTTTTGGCGAGGCAGTATAGCGTTTCGACCACATACCCTATAAACGAACCAAATACGAACATCCAAAACACGTTATATAATGAAAGCGGCTTAATCGCCTTGTAGGGTTTAGCAGAGCAATCGGTGCTAATAAGTAAACTCGGTGCATATCGTAATGCGCCTTCCATATTTGACATAAAAATCATCCTCCATTAACATTGTGTCTGTATATTACAGGACTGATGTTTATGTTTTGTCAGAGAATTGTTTGAGAATCATTAACGTGAAAAGCACTCCATATTTTTAGCGATTTCGCAAAAAAATGCCCAATCAAAAGATGACCGGGCTGAAAATCGTTTATGTATTTTCCATTAACATTAGACTAATGTATCAAGGCGTTGCCTTTCTCACAAATATCGTGAATCTCATCGTATTTCCTTTCAATCAACGGGGTTACTTCCTCAATCCGTCTTTTCCAAAAGAGTTTGAAAAGGCAATATGGCAGCGCCCAGCCGACAATGCCGGGGATACCGAGCATGATACAGAGAAGAATCATCGGAGGCTCATGCGTCACGGCAAAAACGGAACCCGCCATGAAAGCTGTGCCAATCAGTCCGACCACCAGTGAAAATATCGTTGCTTTTTTGGTTTTAGAATTTTCAAGTGTGGTTATTTCATCCATACAAGATTCAAAATGACGTTCAAGGCGGGTAAGTTCCGTTTTGCCCGAAATCTTTCTGTCGCGCTTTAATTTGAGCGTGTTCGTTTGCTTTGTCGGCATAGTGTCATCCGGTATCCAACCGAAATTTCCGTAGGCGTCAAGATACATGGAAGCCTTTTCGTTGTCGGTGATAACGGTCTTGTAGTCATAGCCGATGTAATCCTTGCCGCCTTTGGTGACTTCACTGGTTTTCATTAATTATCACTCCTTTGCGTGACGGGCAAGCGAACAGTAAACTCTGAGCCTTGCCCAAGTGTGCTTTTCGCGGTGATTGAACCGCCCGAAAGTTGGAGAATACGCAACGCCAATGCCAAACCCAATCCGTTGCCCTCTGTTGCGTGTGATGTGTCGCCTTGATAAAACTTATCAAAAATGTGTTTTAAGGTTTGCTCACTCATGCCGCAGCCGGTATCGAGAACGGAAACAATAATTTCATCCGCTGTCGAGGTCTGCGTAAGCGTTACCGTGCCATCCCTACTTGTGAATTTCATCGCGTTTGACAGGAGATTATTCCACACAAGGTCCAATAGGCTCTCATCGGCTTCTATTGTCGCGCAGTCCTCCAGTTCAGCTTCAAAGTTGATTCCCTTTTCTTCCCATATTTCCTCAAATTGTACGGCGCACTCGCTGAGTTGGGCGCATAGGTCATAACGCGCCGGAGTTGGCTGAATCTTTTGCTGTTCCAACTTGTTCAGCTTTAGGATGTTGGTAATAAGTCCCGACAGTTTCTTTGTGGATTGCATAATGGCGGCTGCGTATTCTTTGCGCTGTTCATCAGGCAGGTTCTTTTGTTGCAGAAGCTCGGCATGGTTTTGAATGACCGAAAGCGGCGTCTTGATTTCGTGAGATACATTAGAAAAAAACTCGATTTTAAGCGTTTCAATGCTTCCAAGTTCCGCTACCATCTTGTTAAAGTCCTCAATCATAACGTCAATATAATCCGCCTTGTCCGCAGTATGCAACGGTCTGACATAAACCGAGAAGTCGCCGCCCGCAACCTCTTTGGTGGCTTTTGCCAACAACCGCATGGGTTGGTCGTAGCTTCTGATAATCTGCCAGCGCGTGAATACGGTAAAGACCGTTGACAGCAGTATCCAAAAAATCACCATTGTGATTATAGAACTCATGGAAATCGCATAAAAATCAATGTGTGAACGGATAATAATATTTTGTATGGTTGTCATAGCCGCCATCGCAACGAATGAAGATATAAAAACGATAGCGGGAAAGTATTTCCCCCGCCCCCGGCGTACAGTTCTTTTCATTCAAGCACCGCCTTGTACCCAAGCCCACGCACAGTCGCAATCTTAAAGCCGTTACAGGCGGAAAACTTGTCGCGGAGTTTCGTCACATAGACATCAACCGCCCGTAGTGTTGTTTCGGATTCGATTCCCCAAAACTCATCCATCAGTTGTGATCTTGTAAAAGTCTTGTTCGGGTAGGATAGTAGCTTGTAGAGGATATTAAACTCCCTTGTGGTCACAGGAATTTCCTCACCGTTTACTATGGCGCTCATGGCATCGGCATCCAGCATAAGGTCGCCAGCTTGCACTTTACGATCCATCTCTATATTTGCGCGGCGCAGAAGCGCCCTGACCCGGAGCAGCAATTCGTCTAATTCAAGAGGCTTAACCATGTAATCGTCTATGCCGAGCCGGAACCCTTTTTGCTTAGACGGCAAATCGTCTTTGGACGACATGAACAGGATGGGGATATGCTTGTTCACTTGCCGCACAGTTTCCGCAAATTCAAAACCGTCGATTTCCGGCATCATGATGTCCGAAATAATCAGGTCATAGAGAGTGTTGTACATCAGGTCATAGGCTTCAGACGCCCGCAGACAGCCTTTCGCGCTAAAGCCACTGTCGTTCAGATAGGTGCAGACGAGCTTATTGAGCTTCACATCGTCCTCCACTACAAGTATGTTAATCATTGAATATCCACCTTCCCGTTTCATTTCCTACATAGCATACAGCCTAATTATTTGCGAAATGTTTGAGTTATGTTAAAGAATTGTTAATGCGAATTTTTTTCAGCTTGTCGTTTGCATCCACGACCATCATCACCGCCATAGCGAAGATGGACACACACACAAGGCCGCCAAAGACGACGTTCATCACTCGCTCAAGAATCTCGCTATCACCGCCAAAAGACGCGAACATTGCTGACTGCAAAGCGAACATCGCCACCAACGCCTTAGCAAGACTGAGCGACTTGACCGCAGAGATAACAGGACTATTCAGTTTTCGGTACTTTACCACATTGGCGATAGCAACAGTAATATAGGCAAAAGCAAATGTCGCTACCGCATAAATCAGCAGACCGGGGTATATATAGCCCATATTCTGATTGACTATTTGATAGACTACTCCTATTAGTGATGCGTTCAATGCGAACAGCAGAACACCACATAAGCGGTACACCTGATACTCTTTTTTTAAGTCGTGCTCTCCCTTTTGCATATGTCGCATGAGCAGAACTCGCGCCGCGCTGAGGACAATATAGTATATGGCGTCAGCGCCGTACCAAAAGGATGCGTAATAGATTCCGGCAATCAGTTTGGTAGCAGCGTAAAGCAAATTCATAAACAATGACGAGAATAAAGAAGTTTTCACGCGGAATGATATATCCTTCATGTAAAGGTTGCCGTATTTATTGCCGTATACAAGCGCTTTTAAAGCGGTCACCATATTTATTCTCCTGTATGAATGACCATGTTTTTTCTTTTATTATCGGGAAGTTGATTATTAGTACGGCTATGGTATAAGCTGAAAGCGCATAGGCAATGTACCCGAATAGCGTTGCGTCCCGACTCGGTGCAAATGTAAAAAACAACGCTGCCATACTGAGCAGGGTCAATAGCACTATCCATGCCATACCGGGGCGCAATATTCGTATCATTATTTTCATCAGCCGTTCCATACCACACCCCCATGTTGATTTTCAAACTTACACATTTTTACAATTGTTATGTTTGAGAATTGTTAGGAAATTGTTTGAGAATTATTAATCGCAATAATCATGTTTAGAGTTTTTGTGTAATAATTCAACAGCCTGTTCATTCAACGTTTTATCGTGGACATTAATTGTACCGGCTTCAAGCGCGGTTTCATAATACCAACATTTGTAATTGATCTTTTCAAGCGCGTTTTTCAAAACATCAATTTGACGTTCCGCTTCTGCTTTACGGGTGATAAACATATCATACCGCTGCTGCAATGTTGCGTCTCCTTCCATACACCAATCAATATATTGCTTGATGGATTTTAGCTGCATTCCAGTCTGTTTCAAGCACTCTATTATTGCAAGCCATTCAAAGTCAGATTCCTTAAACACACGAGCTCCGTTAGCAGATTTATCAACAAACGGCAGCAATCCTTCCTTATCGTAATAACGCAAGGTGTGAGCGGTAAGCCCTATTCTTTCAGCGGTTTTGCTGATTGTGTAGTGCATAAAAACACCTCCGAAGATTTTCTCCAAAAAACACTTGACTTAGAGTATACTCTAAGGGCTTAAATGTATTGTAGAATAAAGTTGGCTCTAAGTCAAGCGCAGTTAAAAACAAATGTCATTAGAAACAAGGAGAAAGAAAATGTTAAATCTTATTTTTCCGAAAGGTAGTAAAATGACCGCAAATTTTACTGGCGATGCTTTTGTAAACTTTCTGATCCCTGACATGGATGGGGTATACAACTGCCAAGTATATGACGTATTGTTCGAGCCCGGATGCCGTAACGACTGGCATATTCACGCCGGAGGTCAATTACTGCTCTGTACGGACGGTGTTGGTTATTATCAGGAAAAGGGCAAACCTGCGCGGAGGCTTCAAAAAGGTGACATCGTGGAAATCCAGCCGGACATCGAGCATTGGCACGGAGCCGCGCCGGACAGTATTTTCACGCATATCGGGATCAGTACAAACACTCAGAAAGGTGCAGCAACATGGTCGTCGCCTGTAACGGATGAGGAATATGCCGAAGCTACAAGTGAAAGAGAAAGCATTTGATATGAATGTGCCAATGTTTTACTGGAGGCAAGAAAATGAAAAAAATTGTTGCTTATTTCTCCGCGACCGGCGTGACAAAAGTTGTTGCCGAGGCACTTGCGGAAGCGGAGAATGCAGACCTTTTTGAGATTATTCCTAAAACGCTGTACAATAAAGCGGACTTGAACTGGAATGATAAAAAAAGCCGTAGCAGCCTCGAAATGCAAAACACAGCAACACGCCCGTCAATCGCAAACAGAATTGCCAACATGGAAGATTATGATGTTGTTTTTATCGGATTCCCAATTTGGTGGTATGTAGCTCCGGCGATTATCAATACTTTCCTTGAAAGCTACGACTTTTCAAATAAAATTATTGTTCCGTTCTGCACTTCGGGTGGCAGCGGAACCGGCAAGACCGATGAAGGGTTAAAATCACGTTGCTCAAATTCGGCTAAATGGCATCCCGTAAAACTATTGAACGGCAAAATTAACAAGGAACAGTTAGCAGTTTGGGTTAAAAATCTTGCTTTGTAATGATATTGATATAGAAGCCTACGCGAGTAGAGAATGTTCCATACGAAAGCCGGGAGGATTCTATGAAAATAATAACCACGCTAATAATGAGTTCCATTAAATGCACGGTGATTATCGTCGCAGAGGACGAGAGGGCGATTGCGATTGCGAAAAACCTTCTCAAAAGAAATTGACCTATTGATGAGATTATCGAAGATATAGGATTAACCCGCGCAAAAGTGGAAGGCTTGTGCGCAGCCAACTGACCAGTCTGCCGACTGGCAGGCGCAGACGCGCCTGCCACATGACGGAACATACCGGAGCAGAGAAAATTATCGGAGCTTTTATCGAAATGCTATCTGCTCGAAATGATGCGCCGGTAGTGGTAGTGTCTCACGTAAACCGTTGAAAACGCTAAAATCCATGAACCGTCGTATCGCGGTTTTCGTTAGTGGCGTCGTATCGCGGTTTTCGTTAGTGGCAAGCAAGGCGCCGGTATATACCCGGCGCTCCTTTTTTCCATTTCGGCTTACGCCGAAACGGAAAAAAGTGCTTGTTGTGGCTGCCGCCCCAAACCCCGCAGGGAGAGCGCAAGCGCCCTCCCATTAAGCCGCCGTTGGCGTCTGCTTCGGCCTGCTGTCGCCGTCCTATATTTCGTGAGAATGGTTGCGCCGTTGGCTGCGTTCGGCGATGCGCTCCGGCGCGTCCCTGTTGATGCCGAGCAAACGTTCGCAGATGTCCTTTGCCGTGACTAAACTCGTGCGGTGTTCTTTCATTTCTTTGTAGCCGTGATACAATGATTTGCGTTCGGATTCCAACGTCGCCCATTCCTGTTTGAGCGTGTTGATGGACGGCAGCTTTCCCTTGTAGCCCTGCTCGTTAAAATAATTCTTCGCCGCCCTTCGGAGCGTGAGCGGCGCGCGGTTTGCCTCGAAGAAGGCTTGGTCGAACCCGGACGCTTTGTATTGCGCGTAAATCTTTTGCCCCTTGCTGTAATGACCGATGTGATATTGCAAATCTTTAATCTCTTTCTGACGCGCCTCGATTTCCTTAATCCGCGTCAGCTTTCCGTTAAAATCTTTGGAAGTGGCGTTGGATTTCTGGACGAGTTCCTCGTAGCTGCCGATTCCATTTTCCTGCAAGTAGATGAGCGTCTTGGCAGCCTGCTTCAAATTATATATCCGCGCCCAGTTGATGTACGCTTCGCCTTTGCCGTCCATGATTTTTTGCTGTATGTCGATGAGGTAACTGAACCGCGTTTGCTTCGTAATCTTAAACTCGACAAACATCGCTTCGGGAACATCAGCGGGCGGACGCTTGCGTATAACTTTCCACAATCCCATGAGCCGCTCCCGAATCGCTTCCTCGCTGTAGTCCTCGCCGAGCGATGAGCAACGGGCGAACCGTTCCGCATCGGGAATTTTGAACGCAAGATTTTTACCCTGCTTGACCTCACAGCCCGCCGCTTTCATGGCGGCGATGAAGCTGTCAAAGTCTTTCGCGTTTTCAAGCGCGGCGTCAATCATGCCCTCCAGTTTTTCGCGGTTGGTCGGCAGCTTGGTATCGCCCTGCCATCTGCCGTAACTGCCCCGGCTTGGCTTCGGGTCTGTGACGATTGACAAGCCGTTTTGGACGCAGAGATGGTCGGCGATTTTTCGGATGGCGAACGCGGAGCCACGGAAGTTATGAAACTTCCGTGTGCAATCAAGCGAGGTAGAATTTACGACGACGTGCGTATGAATATGAGCCTTGTCCGTGTGCGTACAGGCGACAAAGGCGTGGTTGCCCCGCGTCAGCTTCATGGCGAGGTCGTAACCGATTTTGTTCGCCGTCGCCGCGTCGGTTTCCCCCGGCTTGAAGCTGATGCGGAGATGATAGGCAATCACATCACGCGCCCCCTGATTCCGCCCAGTGATGAGCGCGTACTGGTTCTTGCTGAACATAAACTCATCGTCGGCAATCAGCGGGTCACAGGCATACGCCGTGACCCACTCGCCGCCGTCCGTTTTCTCCGGGTTCTTGATGTAGTCCGCACTGATTTTTAACGCGGTGGCAATCGGTCTGTTCTTCCCCGCATGGATGGGGAGGATAGCTGTCGTAGCCACAACATCACGCCCCTTCCTCCGACGTAACCGCCGCCCCTGAATACTCCGGTAAATCCCGAATGTTCGGCGGTGGGATAAACCGCTTGCCGGGTTTGGCATCGGTGAGGTCGGACAGCAGCGAAAGCAACTCACCGAACATGACACGGATTGCCGTAAGCTGTTCGTTGACTTCGGCTACGTCGTTCCGGTAAACACCGCCACCGCTGTTGACACGGCGGCTTATCTGGTTGACGTTATTCGCCGTAATTCCGAGCAGCCGTTTAATCTCGTTCAAGGTGGGCAAGTCGAGATTGAATACATGACCGTCGATACACATTTTACGGACGAACGCGCTCTTGTTGCTGATGTTGGTCATCGCCATGCGCTGCTCAAATAATTCCGCTTCCTCCGGCGACATCTTGAAGAAGAAGCCCGTCGTTTTTTCCTTTGCCATATTCTTAGCCCTCCGTTCCGTTTAATAAAGGCAAGGCGGTCAAGGTAGTCAAGGTGGTCATGTTGGTCACGGGTGAATCTTGACCATCATGCGTAACCGCGCCCTGACCCTCTTGACCTTCTTGACCATGTTGACCATCTTCATTTACTACCGTGTACTCCACGTCAATGGGCAGTTCCCAATACCACACCGAACCGCGCTTGATGGATATAACACCGAGCGCGTCCTTTGCCCGGTTGAGCGTTTTTGGCGATATGCCCTGTTCCTCCGCCCGTTGCATCATATCCGCAGACAGCACCGGCCCACCCGCAAGCGCCGTTTCAATCAGCCGCCGCGCTTTGGCGAATTGGCTCTCAGGCGGCTTGATACCGCCGAGCATTTCATCAATCGTGATGTCGTATTCGCCGAACCATGAGAAGCTGCCGGTCGGGTCAAGCCCGAACGCCTGCGGCGCACCGGCGGGGGCAAGGTTATTTTTATTGTTGATAATCACCCGCATGGTTTCGTCCGCCGGTATCCTCCCGACCGTCAGGACGCTCCGTGCGGCAGCGAATATGTCGATACTCCCCAATCCCCGGTACTGAGCCTTGCCGCCCGCCTTGTGAAGATGCCCTACCAGCAGGATGGCGCAGCTATGACGCGCCGCGACCGCGCCGAGCTTCTTCATCAGCGGACGGACACCGCCCGCGCTGTTCATGTTCGATTTACCGAGATAGGCTTGGATGGGGTCGAGGATGCACAGGTACGCGCCGGTGTCGATGATGGCCTGTTCGATACGCTCATCCGAGAGGGTCAATTCCTTTTCGTCCTCGTCTATAACGTGAATCAAATCGCAGTCCGCGCCGAACAGTTCCAGTTTCGGCTTGATGGTCTTGGTATACGAGTCCTCCGCGTTCTGGATAACAACGTCGGCTTGGATAGTGATATTCGGGCTGCCGAACGTGGCGCGGGTAAACGCTACTTGTCCCGGCAGTGGCGTCCCGGTCGATACGGCGGCGGCAATCGCCAACGATACCGTTGTCTTGCCCTCGCCGCCGTCACCTTGAATCAGGGTAATCGCGCCGCGCGGGATGTACGGTTCCCAAAGCCACTCCACGGGTTCGGGCTGTATGTCGCTCATTTTGATTAGTTTCAGTTCCGTCATTGTTCGCCTCCTGAAAAATAGCCTGTTGACGACGAAAAGGACACGGACAAATGCCCGTATCCTTTTCGTCTGATG
>Ga0099364_10011475_pt1 | contig 12114 bp, 9 predicted proteins | sample TergutTh196P3_FD_73070 | JGI IMG/M metagenome (GOLD analysis project Ga0099364, IMG submission 73070) | Microcerotermes parvus P3 segment gut microbial communities from Pointe-Noire, Republic of the Congo - Th196 P3 | ecosystem: Host-associated > Arthropoda: Insects > Digestive system > Gut ...
TACCGCACTGGACAAGCGATTGCCTCGAACGGTGTTTCGCGGGATTCTTCTTGTGATCCTCGCGACGTGGATTTGCACCGGCCTTCCCTTTGCTTTGCTGTTTCTTTGCTATCGTTTCGTCCCGCCCGCAGGGTTTGTTCTGGAGAGTTTTTTGTGCTGGCAGCTGCTGGCTGTCAAACAGTTGAAAGTGGAAAGCATGAAGGTCTATCACTGCTTAGTCAACAACGACCTCGAAGGAGCGAGGAAGAACGTGGCGATGATAGTTGGGCGGGATACGGCGGCGCTGGACGAGAAGGGTATTACCCGCGCGGCAGTGGAAACCGTGGCGGAAAACGCTTCGGATGGCGTGACGGCGTCTTTATTGTTTATGATGCTAGGCGGGGCGACGCTGGGTTGTCTATACAAGGCTGTGAATACGATGGATTCCATGGTGGGATACAAGAATGAAAACTACCTCCATTTCGGGCGAGCCGCCGCGAAACTGGACGACGCGATGAATTATGTCCCCTCCCGGCTGTGCGCCCTGTTGATGATTGCCGCCGCATTCCTGCTGCGCTTCAACGGGAAAGATGCGTTCCGGGTTTGGCGGCGCGACCGGAATAAGCACGCAAGCCCCAATTCCGCACAAACCGAAGCGGTCTGCGCCGGGGCGCTGGGTATCCGCCTGGCGGGGCCGATTTCGTATTTCGGAAAAATGCAGGATAAACCGTACATAGGCGACGATACGCGTCCCATTCAAGCCGATGATATTCCCAAAGCGAACCGGCTTATGTACGCCGCTAGCGTGTTGACGCTCTTGTTTACGTTTTTTTTCAGACTGGGGGTGTTACGCCTTGCGGCAATATGAACACGGCGGTGATATTTACGGCAATCCGGGGGTAAGCCTGGATTTCTCCGTCAACACCAATCCGCTGGGTATGCCGGAGAAGGTTCGTCAGGCGCTGCTCTCGCATGTGGACGAGTTTACGCGTTACCCTGACCCTGCGTGCCGGGCGCTTTGCGCAGCCATCGCCGAGTTTGAGGGCGTCCCAAGCGATTGGGTGCTGTGCGGCAACGGTGCGGCGGATTTACTCTATCGGCTGTGCTACGCCCTAAGACCCCGCGAGGCGCTGGTTTGCGCCCCTACCTTTTCAGAGTACGAACGGGCCCTGGAGCAAGCCGGCTGCCGGGTAAGGCGTCATATTTTGACGGCGGACAACGGGTTTTCGGTGACGGACGCCCTCTGCGAACAGCTCGTTTCCGAATTGGATATCCTCTTTCTCTGCCAGCCGAACAATCCGACAGGCCGGCTGATTCCGATGGATTTGATGGAAGGCATGATTAAGCGGGCGCAGCAGAATGGCGTTGTCGTTATTGTGGATGAATGCTTTCTGGATTTCACAGCCGGCGCTTCGGTTCGACAATATTTGGAAGACACACCGGGGCTTGCGGTGCTGAAGGCCTTCACCAAAATTTACGCTATGGCGGGCCTGCGCTTGGGTTATCTCTTAACTTCGGATAATGTGTTAAAATGTAAAACAGAAACAGCCGGACAATGCTGGAGCGTTTCGGTTCCCGCACAGATCGCGGGCGCCGCCGCCCTTACCTGCAAGGGATGGGCTTCGATGACGCGACAATTGATAGAAGAGGAACGGGCATTTCTTTCCGCGCAGTTGAACGCCCTGGGCTTAACGGTATTTCCCAGCGACGCGAATTTCCTGCTGCTGCATTCGGAAAGGCCGCTCTATGGGCCGCTCCTGCAAAAAGGAATATTGATCCGCAAATGCGAAAACTTTATCGGCTTAGACGAATCGTATTATCGAATCGGTATCAAAACGCGAGAGGAAAACAAGCGTTTTCTGCAAGCGGTGAAGGAGGTACTGCATGGCTAAATCCATCATGATCCAGGGCACGATGTCTTCTGTGGGGAAAAGCCTGCTCACAACCGGTTTATGCCGGGTGTTCCGGCAGGACGGCTACCGCGTCGCGCCATTCAAATCGCAAAATATGTCAAGCAACGCCTATGTTCTGGATAATGGCTTCGAAATGAGCAAGGCGCAAGTCATACAGGCGGAGGCTGCGGGCGTCGCGCCAGACCCGCTGATGAATCCGATCCTCATAAAACCTGTAACGGATTGGGGGTCGCAGGTTATCGTGAACGGCGAGTCGCGCGGCCTAATGCGCGCTTACGAATATTATAAGTTCAAAAACACCTTGCATCCCGACATTATGAAGGCTTTTGAAACGCTTTCCTCAAAGTATGACGCCGTCATCATCGAAGGTGCGGGCAGCCCCGCCGAAATCAATTTGAAAAAAAACGATTTCGTAAATATGGGGCTTGCCAAAATGACCGATTCGCCAGTACTCTTGGTTGGCGACGTCGACTGCGGCGGCGTATTCGCGCAGATCGTTGGGACGCTTATGCTGCTGGAGGAGGACGAACGTAGCCGTGTAAAGGGAACGATTGTCAATAAGTTCCGTGGCGACATCGAACTCTTCCGTCCGGGGATCGCCATGCTGGAGGAAAGAAGCGGTAAACCTGTCGTCGGGGTGCTGCCCTACCTTGCGGTGCATATCGAGGACGAGGATAGCCTGATCCGGGAAGGAGTGGCAAAAACAGCCATCGACTCCGCTTCGTTTCGGGAGACACAGTACGATATCCTGGCAGCCGCAATACGTGCGCATTTGGATATGCCGTTTATATACAATGTATGGGAGGGTATGGTATGAGGCAAGGCTTGATTCATCTATACACAGGCGATGGCAAGGGTAAAACAACGGCGGCGCTGGGACTGCTTTTGCGCGCATACGGACGCGGGATGCGTGTTGTCTTGGCGCAGTTTTTCAAAGGGCGGGATACCGGTGAGCTGCACGCTATCGAAAAGCTCCCCGGCGTAACGGTTCTGCGCTATTCACAGGAATTTGCGTTTTATCCATTCGCCAGTGAGGAGCAAAAGGCGGATATGCACCGCCAAAACAACGAAATCCTAATGGAAGCGTTGCGCTTCGTCGACGATGATCTATGCGATTTGCTTATATTGGACGAAATCTGTGCCGCATACCAGTATGGCGCGGTGGACGCAGAAATGATGAACCAATTGCTTAGGCATAAACCCTCTGGCTTGGAGCTCGTGCTGACCGGGCGGAACGCGCCGTCCCATTTTGTGGAAGCCGCCGATTACGTTACAGAATTTATGAAGCGCAAGCACCCGTATGAGAACGGTACCCTGGCGCGAGAAGGAGTTGAGTATTAATGCCGGATTATGGTAAACCGGATGAAATCGAAAAACGCAGCTTTGCCATCATTCAAAGCGAACTGGCGCGCCCCCTCGATCCTATCCTTGCGCCGGTCATCCTGCGGGTCATCCATACCACCGCTGATTTTGAGTATGCGGAAACCCTCGCTTTTTCAGAGGGCGTGATCGAACGCGCGGCGGCGGCTTTACGGCAAAGCGTATCCATCGTAAGCGACACCGGCATGGTCAGGGCGGGGGTGGATAAGACGCGACTGGCGGCCTTCGGCGGCGATATTCTATGCTTTATGCAGGATGACGATGTGGCGGAAACAGCAAGGCTGCACGGCGTCACCCGCGCAAAGACGGCGGTTGATAAAGCGGCGGCGATGGGGAAACCGCTCATCTTTGCTATCGGTAACGCGCCCACCGCCCTCTTGCGCATCTGCGAGTTGAAAGAGAGCGGCCAGCTTTCGCCTGAACTGGTGATCGGCGTTCCCGTGGGTTTCGTCAATGTGATCGAATCCAAAGAGGCACTCCTGCGTTCCGGCATTCCCTACATCACGGCGCGCGGACGCAAAGGCGGCAGCAATGTAGCCGCCGCCATCTGCAATGCCTTGTTAAGAATAGCGGAATCTGATCGGTTGGAAGGGTAACGCTATCTATAACAACTCCATAAATCGAGCCATTTCGTCGTCTGATAGGGCATACATGCTCCAGTCGGATCTGATTTCATTCACAGCAGGGAAAAGGTTCAAATGGAAGCGATGCCCCTGATTCGTTTCTATCATCAGATGCCGCAGTCCTTCGCTCCAGAGAGACTCTGCGGCGTTTTGTGTGCGCAAATCGCTATTATTAGGAATCCCTGCATACTGCATTTGTTCCCCGTCGAAGTACACGTCCTCGTTGCCGTATGTAGTATACCAAAGCTGCGCAAGGCGTTCGCCATGCGCCTTTTGGCTCAAGCTGTCTTTTCCGGATAGAATCGCGGTTAACGCCGCTATCGTTTCCTGATTTGTAACGATTGTGATCAGGTCGCCAAAATGATGGGTTTTTACCGTTATCTTCGTCACCCGTTCAGGCAAACCGTATATATCCGCTAAAACGTCAAAGTCATGTCCGGCCCACAACGACATTTGCGGATTATCAATAGTATAAAGCGTATAAACTCCCTTATAGTCCACGATGAAATAGGAATGGCCCGTATCGCGTTTTGACCAATAGATATTTGCCCCAGTCAGACTTGCGACGGAACAAGAATCTACCACGTCAAATAATTCACCGAGATCGGTTTCAGCGATTGGTTCAAACGCCCTTGTAGTTACTTGTCCATCATAGGACGTTACGATATAGCCATGCGTGGCCAAGTCGTCTATCGTGTAAATCGGCCTAAACTCAACGCCATTCGCGGTAAAAACGGGTGGCGCTTCATCTCTTTCCATATACCCTGCAACCTCAATGTCGTTCCAATCAACCACGCTTTCCCTGTTCACCGCGAACCCCACGCTCAATGCAACTGCCAACGCCACCGCCGCAACAAGGATTATCCGCGACGGTTGTTTGAAATTCAGCACACGCTTAATCCGTTCTTTCATACCACCTTCGCCAAAGGCAAGCGGACTGCCGCTCAATATGCGTCTGCCCGTGGCAATACGGACAAGCGACAATGAATAATCGTCTCGAATGTCGCCGCCGATTTCTTTCATCACCCGCTCATCGCAGCTCATTTCCATATCAGCGCCCATCAGAAAAAACGCAACCCACGCAAGCGGATTGAACCAATGCAGACAGAGAACAAAATACGCCGCGAATTTCACGATATGGTCGCGCCGACGGATGTGCGTCTGCTCATGAAGGAGGATATATCCGTGCTCATGTTCGGATAATCCGATAGGCAAATAAATCCTGGGTCGGAGTATGCCAAGCACAAATGGCGACTTGATATTCTCCGCTTCATAGATATTCGCATAGATATGAGGTTTTCCCCTCATCCTCCGCTTGAGGATACGATACGACGCTATGCCGTAAATAGCCATTGCGGCGACGCCGCCAATCCATATATAACTGCCAAGCGCCACTACTGCGATTTCCGGAGGCCCGTTATAATACGAGGGAGCGTTGGTATTGACCATCCCGCCATCACGGATGTCGATGTAGCCTGTTATGGTGTATGGCAATCCGGCAAATGGGGATTGCACAGGCTCAGGCGCAAAGGGTATCAGAGATAACTCGCTCTCAAACGCAAATGGGCAAATCAGCCGAAAGGCTACGACAGCCCACAGGCAATAGGAGATGATTTTCGGCGCCTTTCTTAGTGCAAGCCGTGCAAAGCATACCGCCACTATAACGAACGCACCCGTAATGCTCATGTTCAAGATAGCTTGGAACACTTTATCCATTACCTCGCCCCTCCTTATGCTCGTTTATAAGGCGCACAAGCTCTTCGGCCTGTTTATTGGTCAATCCTTTGCCGCCGATAAACGATGTGATGAATCTCGGCAAGCTGCCGCCAAACGTGTCCTCTACATACTTCCGGCTCTTGCCGCCGTAAAATTCGTCACAGGTTAAAACGACCGAAACCGTTGCATTATCGTTCTTGAATATACCACGCTCACATAGCCGCCGCAGCATGGTGTACGTGGTGGACTTCTTCCATTTCATCACCTCGGCGGCGAGTTTTACAAGTTCGGTGGAGTTAATCGGGGCGTTATCCCAAATGAGATTCGCGAACCTCGTTTCCTGTTCCCCTAAGTTGAAATCCTCCATAGCCAAGACCTCCGAGCGTTAATAGCGGTAGACCTGCATGAAGTTTAACGCCGGTAAACCAAAATGTCAATAGGGAAATTATGAATTATATCAGGAGAACGCCCGAACCAAATACTCACGCTTTGCGTCATTAATTTATAATACCATCCAATAACGCTGCTGAATCAAGGCTCAATCTACGATAATAGCCGGTCATCCCAATTGTGGAGATTTTCCCGTTTTGCGATTTTATCAACGTTTCCTGTCCAGGCTTTGGCCCTACTTGGATTTGTGTTGCTATTTCCACAGGAACTTCCCGCAAGCCTATAATTGTTCCGTCACTTCCTACTGCGGCATTGTCAGCACAGGTAGTCGGAATTTTATGTGTCACTTCATTTTTATGCGCATTCCAATATGTATCCCACATATAGTCCGGGTTTGAAATGCGCAACGTATCGAGTAAATATTCTTCTGCATTTACGATTGAATCAATGGTCATGCGCCCAATTAAATAAAGCTTCCCCTCAATAACAGTTATAGGGTAAATTTTATCGCCGACTCCCACCTTGCCGAAAGCAGGCTGTGATTGGTGTGGGCCGCCATATAGCACCGACAATGGCCCTTTATCACCGTTGCTCAGTATTCGGTTGATTTTTTCTTTCTTCCAATAAATAATGTAAGATTCTGCCATTGTCCTTCTCCCAGGAAATATAAATCATCCCATGTGCTCATCAAGCTAATAGTGAACGAACTAACAATACAAATTATACTCAGTATAGCAGTGTCATCTGGAATAGGCAAACTAAGCAGTATACCTAGATTAGCCTGTCGTCCAGCATAAGTTTCAGCTGTCAACGGTATCCGCTTTAGCTCCTGTTCCAGTGAACACCTTTTGAAGCCCACGTTGGTTTGTTTACGGTAAGGCGTGTCTATGCCGAGAGAATGGCCTTGAGTATAGAGGTTTTGTTCTGGGATAATCTCGATTAAAATCACGTCTATCTGCTGTTGGTTCATGTGATTACGTTCAGACTTTCAGGTTGACAAGTACACAGATAGAGCATATAATCTGCATATTGCGCAACGAATACTCTGCATATTACGCAACGAACAATCTGCTAATAGCGCAATGTTATCGCTGCATTATACGCAATGTGCTGGAGGGGGAAATGTCTCTAAAAAAAGATGGCTATTTACTACGACTTGTTGACCGCAAAATCGAACGATATTTACGCATATTCGGGGCTATACTGGTGGAGGGCCCCAAGTGGTGCGGAAAGACGTGGACTGCGCTTACGCACTCAAATACTGTAAGATATATCATGAATCCATCCGCCGGTATCAATTACAAAGAAACCGCCAAGGCAGATCCTTCATTACTGCTCGAAGGAGAAGAACCCATATTAATTGATGAATGGCAAGAAGTGCCGGGCATATGGGATGCAGTGCGATTTGAGGTCGACCAGGGGCAAAAACGTGGACGATTCCTTCTGACAGGATCTACAAAACCACAAGTTGAAGCTGTTTCGCACAGCGGAGCCGGTAGAATTGCCCATGTAATGATGAGGCCTATGTCATTGTTTGAGGCAGGTGTATCAACCGGCAAAGTCTCGCTGTCGGATATACTAGCCGGGCGTGATATAAAGCCTTCCGCAAATGAGATTAGTTTGATGGAACTGATTGAAATAACCTGTCGCGGAGGATGGCCTGCCAACCTCAACACCACAAAGGAAGATGCTGCCGAGATTCCGGCGCAATACATTGAAACAATTGCGAGGACAGATATGTCGCAGATTGACGATGTACGTCGCGATCCGGAAAGAACCAAGAAATTGCTTCGTTCATTTGCGCGTAACAATTCAACGACAGTGAGCAACGCAACTTTACGCAGCGACCTTCTTGAAAATGGTGAATCATTTGCGCCAAATACAATTTCCTCCTATATCTCGGCCTTGTCACGCTTATTCATTATCGAGGAGATTCCGGGGTGGCAACCCGGGATAAGGTCACGAGCAAGAGTCAGGACTTCGCCAAAGCGAATGTTCACTGACCCTTCCCTCGCGGCAGCCGCGTTGAGGGTAGGCCCTGAAAACTTAAAGTATGATCTCAATACCTTTGGTTTTCTATTTGAGAATCTATGTATGCGTGATTTGCTCATCTATGCGGATATTCTGGACGGAACAGTACACCATTATCGCGATAGCAACAACTATGAAGCAGATGCCATCATCGAGACTAAAGGTGGAAGCTGGTCTGCGTTTGAAATCAAACTCGGGGAGCATCGCGTCGATGAAGGGGTGTCCTCCCTTCTAGCATTGAAAAAAAGAGTGGAAGCCGAAGGCGGGAAGCCTCCTGTATCCCTCTGCGTAATTACCGGAGGGGGTCTAGCGCACCGCAGAGACGATGGTGTCTACAGCGTACCGATAAATGCTCTGCTCCTGTGACTACGGCACTGAGTGCAAGTCGTCGACTTGCAAGTACGATATCTTTTGCCATTTGTCGTAAATGAAGACCTTGGCTTCCTCAAATTCGCTCGCCCTTGCCTCGAACATGCCATGCAGCTTGACGGCGGCGCCCTTGATCCTGGGGCCGGCAGCGTTCTCGATTTGAGGTGCGGTACGGGCGTCTTGACGAACGACATCGCGGGGTTCGCGCGCGAGGCGGTCGGTGTGGACTCCTCCCCCGCGATGGTCGAGAAGGCGAAGGTGTCATACCTCGAGTTGGAGTTCCATGTTATGGACGCATGCTCGCTGCCGTAGTTGTGTATAAGAAATAGCCAAAGGCAAGTCGGCCTACTCCTTGGTCTTAATGAGCGAGTTATTTATTTTTTGTTGTAGCCTTGCTTCGGGCTTTGTTAAATCGCCGAACTCTTTTTCAAGCAACTTTATTTCATCTTTGATATTATGGACATGGCTCGATACAGCTTCAGCGAGTTTTGTACTACAAAAGGCCTTTAACGCCAAATTCATTATCCATAACGGGCATATCCTAAAGATGTTCATTTTAGAAGGCGTTATTGGAATGCCATTTTCTTTCAAGTCGTTGAAACATCTTTTAAGCGCAACGCCCATCAGTCTGATAGCTTCTTTGTTCTTTGCCGTTGTATAATTATCGCCACCGTCAAAGTAAATAGCATTGGTAAGCGGCACAACCAAAGCGATATGCGACTTCTGCCATGCGTCCATGTTTTTTGAAATGCTATAAGGCAAACGGCATGACTTAAATATTTCAGCTAACGCAAGAAGCCTTTTTGTGACTGTTCCGTCAATTTCCCCAAAAGTAGTCGATTGTATAATTTTCGGCGTAATGGCGAAATGCAAAACGTCATTTTCGATCTTTCCGCCAGCTCCAGCGAACGCAGGTATCAATCTGCCTTTGCCGATTGTATTCTCCCAAGCGGCATATCCTTTCGGGTTATTTGCCATCGTAACAATATTAGGGCTATTATTGCAAGCAAGTTCAGCGAGAGCTGTTTCTATTTGCTCATATCTTACTGGGACAAAAATGTAATCAAAAATGTCTGCGGGATTCAGTTTATCCAAGACTTTTACAGATGCGCTTTTAACCATACTATTCTCGAAGTACAAAAGTCCCTTGTTTTTTAAAGACAGCAAGCGGTTTCCGCGTGCATAAACATAAACATCGTGCCCGGCGCTAGATAATTTGACAGCATAAATGCTTCCGATTGCGCCTGTTCCATAAATCAATAATTTATAACTTTTTTTCAAAATGCATTTTCTCCCTCTAGAACAAGCCTAGGTATTTTTCGAAGAAAACCCTCAGCTTATCAATAACGCTTTGCTTCTTCTCAGCGCGGCTGCTACCGCTGTTGCAGCCGCTGCCGGTGCCACTGCTGACGCGGTTGCTACCGCCGCTGCCCTGCCCTACCGGCGCGCGGGCGAAACGCGACGCGGGGGGCAGGATTCTGTCAATGTCGGTCCCCGTGGTCTTCAAGGCGCCGTCGCGAAAAGCGTCTTCGATGAAGCGGCGGGCTTCTTCGTCTTTCAGCTTTTCGTCGGCTATCAGCGCGGCGAGGTCTTCCTCCTTGCGCTCATGCACGAAACGCCGCCAGTCGTCGTCGACGCCCTTCGCGACGTTCACACGCGCGACGAAGCTGTCGATCAGCTCCCTCTTGCTCCGCAGCTGCAAGCTTGAGCTGACTGCCTTGCTGATAGCTGTCAGCAAGCTTTTGTCCTCGCGGTTCGATTCTTGGTACTTCTCGACGAGCATGAGGATATAGTCGATGTTTACCTCGACCTGCATGACGAGCTCCAGCTCGAAGACGATGTCGTCGTTGATGTTTTCCTTGTCGCCGCCGGACTTCGGGCGCATTTGCTGGTAGAGGTCGATATAAGCGCTTTGGTAATCTTGGAAATCCCTGTCGCTTAATATCTCGTTCCCTGCGAACTCGTCGAACGCCGACAGGATGTTCTTCAGGCGCAGTATCGCGCCGTACAGGCGGATGAATTCTTTTTGCGCCTCATCCCCGACGATCGCCTCGCCGAGCGGGAACCGCTCCGCGAGCTCGGCTATCAGCTCGGCGTAGCCGGGCTTGTGCTCGCCGTTATGGTCGAAACCATCGTAATAGTCGCCGTAGGATTTTAGGAGCACGACGCCGCACGCGTTTTTGTCGCCGAACAAGGAGATGGCGTCGTCGGTCGCCTGCTTCAAGTCGCGGAAGCACACGACGTTGCCGAAAGACTTGACGCTGTTGAGTATTCGGTTGGTTCGGGAAAACGCCTGTATCAACCCATGCTGCCTGAGGTTTTTGTCGACCCACAGCGTGTTGACCGTGGTCGCGTCGAAGCCCGTGAGGAACATGTTGACCACGATGAGCAAATCGACTTCGCGGCCTTTCACGCGCTGCGAGAGGTCTTTGTAGTAATTTTGGAACTTGTCGGAGGATGTGTCGTAGTTCGTCTGGAAAGCCGCGTTGTAATCGCCTATCGCCGCTTCGAGGAAGTCGCGTGAGGTTTTGTCGAGCCTGTCGTTCTCGAACCCCTCGTCGGGCAAGGCGTCCTCCGGGTCGTCCTCGTTCGCGCTGTAGCTGAATATGGTCGCTATCGCTAGGCGCCTGTTCGCCGCCGCGAGCTGTTCTTTGAACTCCTCGTAATACTTCATGGCCATGGGGATGGAGGAGACGGCGAGAATCGAGTTGAACCCCGCCACGCGCTGCCCCTTGATCGAGTAGTAGGAGCTTCGCTTCGTCTTTTGGTCGAAGCGCTCGAGGATATACGCGACGACCTCGCGGACGCGCTCCGGCGCGGACATGGCCCTCTCGGCGTCGATCGCCCTGACGTCTTTGTCCTGAATGTCATCTTTTTGCTTGAGCGTGTTTATGAAATCGATGCGGAACGGCAGCACGTTCCCGTCGTTGATGGCGTCGACGATCGTGTACGAATGGAGCTTGTCGCCGAACGCCTGCGGCGTCGTCCGAAGGAGCGGGTCGCCGCCCGCGCCGGCGTTGGCCGCGAATATCGGCGTCCCCGTGAACCCGAATATATGGTAATTGCGGAACGACTTGGTTATCTTGCGGCGCATTTCCCCGAACTGCGAACGGTGGCATTCGTCGAAGACTATGACTATATGCTTTTTATAGATTTCGTGCGCTTTGTTCCTTCCGATGAAGACGTCTAGCTTTTGTATGGTCGTGATGATAATGCGGGCGTTGGGGTCAGCTAAATTCCTCTCTAGCTGCCTCGTCGACTTGCTCCCATTCGCCGCGCCCTTCTCGAAACGGTCGTACTCCTTCATGGTCTGGTAGTCGAGGTCTTTTCGGTCGACGACGAACAAGACCTTCTCGACCGTGTCGAGCCCGGTGGCGAGCTGCGCCGTCTTGAAGCTCGTCAGGGTCTTTCCGCTCCCCGTGGCGTGCCAGATATAGCCGCCGGCTTCGGCCGTGCCCGTCTTTTTGTAGTTGCTCGAAATGACGATGCGGCTAAGAATCCGCTCCGTCGCGGCGATCTGGTATGGGCGCATGGCGAGCAGCAATTGCTCGCTCGTGAAAATGCAGTAGCGCGTAAGGACGTTCAATATCGTGTGCTTCGCGAAAAAAGTCTTTGTGAAGTCGACCAGGTCGGTAATGGCTTTGTTGTTCGCGTCGGCCCAGTAGCTCGTGAACTCGAAGCTGTTACTCGTCCTCTTGCTTTTGCGGCGCCCG
>Ga0099364_10011476_pt1 | contig 12113 bp, 11 predicted proteins | sample TergutTh196P3_FD_73070 | JGI IMG/M metagenome (GOLD analysis project Ga0099364, IMG submission 73070) | Microcerotermes parvus P3 segment gut microbial communities from Pointe-Noire, Republic of the Congo - Th196 P3 | ecosystem: Host-associated > Arthropoda: Insects > Digestive system > Gut ...
GGAATGATTACCATACCGTTCTTCCCCAAAACCATGCTGCACAGGGCCTGAACCCGTTCTGCAAATACTGCCGAAAGAAGGGGCAGGGGCCGATAAGGCACGGTACCCCACCAGGGGAATGGTATGCATGGCACATTGGATGATGCCAAATCCACGGAAAAATCGACAATATCAATTTCCTGGGGGACAACAACACAATACAAGCCGGGCCGCTGCGCATAGAGTTGCGCCAGCAGCAATGCACTCATTGCTCCCTCACAGCCTTCAATCTCCAACGGAAATTTACCCTCATTACAGGCGGAAATACAGGCGCAAACCGGCTTAGAATTGCCGATAATGGTTAAAAGTTCAGGAAATGATAAGGTATTCATGCCAATCTGCCGATAACTATAATGTAGAAATAGGTTTTGTAGAAGAAGGAAACGGGATGAAAAAATTACATGTTTGGATCGTACTGCTGGTGTTGGTATGCCTTATTATTCCTCTGGAAGCGGATGCCTCGGAAAATGGCATTGGATTTACTATCCGTTTTTTTGACAGGCGGGTGTACCGGGTTGGATATGATCCTATATTTATACAGGTAACCATTACCAATGACAGCCCTTCGGTGTATCGCTTTAGGCTGGCGGATGACCGAATTTTTTCCATTGACTTTGATGTACGGAATGCCAGTAACCGTCCGCTGGAAGCATCAGATCAGCTGATCCGCCGGCGGACCCAGTCACAGCAGGTTTTTTCACGCGAAATATCAGTAGCCCCGGGCGAATCATTTTCCTTTGTGGAGGATCTGCGTTCTTATATACACATTAACGAGAGCGGATCATTTGTCGTCAGCGCCCGTATGCACCCCGAACTTATCCGGACTGCCGCCGGTACTTCAATCAGTGCCCTGGAATCCAACCGCCTAAACCTGAGCGTCAGACCCCAGGTCACCATGGGTCCCGACGGCATACCCCTGGAAATGGATATTGCAACCGGAGCTGTCCTGGTACGTGAACGGCTTGCCCCCGATCTGGTTGTGGACTATATGCTGACGGCCCGGCAGCGATCCCAATGGGAACGGTTTTTCCTCTACCTCGATTTGGAAGCGATGCTTTTACGGGATGCAGTACGCCAGCGCAGTTATCTTGCCGAAAGCGAGGAAGGCAGAAGGCGGATGATCGATGTGTTCAGGGAAGAACTGCGTAATGATAGAACAGATGACAGCATTGCCGTTATTCCCACTGAATTTGAAATAGAACGAACCCAGTACACCAATTCCCAGGGAACTGTTACTGTTTTACAGAGATTCCGCAGTAATAACTTTACCGAATTAAAACGGTACACGTATCACCTGCGCCTTCGTGATAATATCTGGACCATTGTAGACTACTCGGTAAATAATCTGGGGACGGAATGAAGTTACTGCTCGTACTTGGTTCTGATGACAACAGCGACATTATATCCGGTTCCATACGGCCCCTGGGGTTTGAACTAATCCGCTATCGCCATGTACTTAAGGCAATGGACAATATAGATGAAATAAACCCCGATGCTATTGTCATCAGCGCACGGGATTTCCCCCGGCACTGGAAAGTCCTTGTACAATTTGTCAGAAGCGAACGCCCTAAGGAACTATGCCCCATTATCGTCCTGCGGGATCCGGGTTTCAGCACTGAAGAAACATCCAAGGGATTTTTCCTGGGGGTCAGCGGTGTGGTGGATGATGCCCTGCACAAGCCCGAAGAACTCGATCGCCTGCAGAATATTCTTGGCCGCTATGTACCGGTACACGAAAAAAGAAGGTATCACCGTTTTCTGGTTGAACCCTGGCATCGTGTCGGTTTTTTGGCAAACATTAAAAAATCCATTGTCACCGGAGAGGTAAAAACCATTTCCTCCGGCGGTCTGTCTTTTATGCCGGACGAATCTATGCCGGTCCAGGGCATTGCCATGGATACAGAATTAAAGGAATGCAGCCTTCGTATCGGCGATGCGATAATTTCACCGGTCTGCCGCATTGTCCGCACCGGCAGGACCCTCTCGCTGGAGTTTACATCCATAATAAAAAACGAACGCAATATTCTTGATCAATACCTTGATGAATTCCCCCTGTTGGAACTTCGAATGGGTAAAGCAAGCTAGAATTTAACCGAAAAACATAAAAAATCGCAAAAAAATCGATAAAAAAAGCCATGTACAGGGGAATTCCATTCCTGTACCATACAATTATTCATAGATACAGGAGGAAAATTATGAAGAAATTATTAGTGGTTGTATTGGTTCTGACAGTAGCGGCCATGACATTCACCGGCTGCAGAAGGCAGGGGCAAGCCGCTTTTACCGGCGAAGTAATCAGAATTGGTTTTGCACAGACCAGGGTAGATGAGTCTGACTGGCGTATCGCCAATACCAGGTCCATGCAGCAGGCGTTTAATGTTCCCGGCTATCAGCTTATTCTGGCTGACTCGAACAACGATGCTGCCAGGCAGGTTGCCGATGTGCAGGCCTTTATTGACCAGGAAGTTGACTACATTGTCATCGCCGCCGTTAATCAGGACGGATGGGACACGGTGTTAAGGAACGCCGAAAGCGCCGGCATCCCCGTTATTCTGGTAGACCGCACCATGAGTCCGGCAGTCGATGACCTGTGGATGACCTGGGTTGGCCCGGATTTTTTCCTTGAAGGCTTGATGGCCGTGGAATGGATGGAAAGACATTTTGGCAGCAGCCAGGTAAATGTTGTTAACCTGCAGGGCCAGCTCGGCTCATCCGCCCAGGTAGAACGTTCAAGGGCCCTGACCGAAGCGGTTGCGGCTCATTCCAACTGGAACCTTCTTGCCCGCCAGACAGGTGAATGGAGTACAGACATTGCCAAGCAGATCATGGCCTCATGGATACAGCAGTTCGGCGGCCAGATCAATGCCGTATATGCCGAGAATGACAATATGGCGGACGGCGCCATTCAGGCCCTCGAAGAAGCGGGAATTACCGTAGGCGGAGCCGACGGCGTAGCGATGATTTCCTTCGACGCCAACAGGTGGGCCCTTGACCTGACTCTCCAGGGTCTTATCAATGTCAATGTTGAATGCAATCCCCTGCACGGGCCTGCTGTTTTTGAAATCATCGATAACCACCGCAGAGGCACCATGCCCCCGAAGAGGTTTATTGTTGAAGAAGAAGCATTCTTCTGGGATACCATTACCCAGGCAATTATTGATCAACGTCAGTACTAATTGACGGACGCCCGTATTACAAGGTAGCATGGGCGCATGGACACGGGGAAACCTGGACACAACAATCATGTTGTAACAATGACCGGTATCGGAAAATCCTTTCCCGGTGTCCGTGCGCTCAATCAGGTTGATTTTACCCTGCGCAGAAGCGAAATACACGCCCTTATGGGGGAAAACGGCGCCGGAAAATCAACCCTGATCAAGGTATTAACCGGTGTCTATTCCCTGGATGAGGGGAGTATCACCATAGACGGCAAACCTGCCGTGATACACTCCCCTCACGATGCACAAAAACAGGGCATAAGCACGGTATACCAGGAAGTAAACCTGTGCCCCAACCTTTCCGTAGCAGAAAACCTTTTCCTTGACCGCCAGCCGCGCAGGTGGGGATGCATCAATTGGTCCAGGATGTACAGCCAATCCGCTGAATTACTGCAGAAATTTAATATTCCTGTGCCGGTTAATGCCCAATTGGACACCTGCTCCATCGCAATTCAGCAAATGATAGCCATTGCAAGGGCTGTCAGTATAGACTGCAAGGTCCTTATCCTTGATGAGCCAACCTCATCACTTGACGAGGACGAAGTACAAAAATTGTTTGCGCTCATGAGGCATCTGAGGGAAGAAGGGGTTGCCATTATTTTTATCACCCACTTTCTTGAACAGGTATACGAGGTCTGTGATCGGATAACCGTGCTGAGAAACGGTCAGCTGGTCGGAGAATATCCGGTGGAAAATTTGCCGCGCCTCCAGCTTGTTGCCAGAATGATGGGCAAAAGCCTTGAAGAACTTTCCCATTTAACAATGCAAAACCATGATGAAACAGCCCCCCTGGTGGAAGCCCGCAATGTTTCAAGCGGTTATTCAAAGGTGGCTCCATTTAATTTTCATATACACAAAGGAGAAGTTGTCGGTCTTGGCGGCCTTTTGGGATCGGGCCGCAGCGAACTGGTGCGGGCCATATACGGCGCCGACAGGATTGTTACCGGAAAAATCTTTTGTAAAGGAAAAAATATCCGGATAAAAAGTCCCCTGGATGCCATGAAAGAAGGAATGGCCTATCTTCCCGAAGACCGTAAAGCTGATGGAATACTTTCCGATCTTTCGGTCAGGGAAAATATCATTATTGCCCTGCAGGTTAAGTATGGGTTATTCAGGCGTTTGAGCCGCAGGGATATGGAACAGTTCGCCGATGAATATATCGAACTGCTCAGTATTAAAACACCGGATCGGGAAACACCGGTTAAAAGCCTTTCCGGCGGTAATCAACAGAAGGTCATCCTGGCACGCTGGCTCCTTACGAATCCTGAACTGATGATTTTGGATGAACCCACCCGTGGAATTGATATCGGCACCAAAACAGAAATTCAAAAATTAATTTTACAACTTGCCGCAGAAGGTAAAAGCATTATATTTATTTCTTCCGAACTGGATGAGATGCTGCGAACCTGCTCACGGATGGTGGTTATGCGGGACCGGCACAAGGTTGGCGAACTTACCGGATCTCAGTTAAACCAGGAAGCAATAATGCAAACAATAGCAGGAGCAGATCATGCCTGAACGCCTGTTGACCACAATGGTAAAAAGCCGGCTTTTCTTTCCCCTGGCCCTTCTGGTCATTATTCTTGTTCAGAATATTGTTACCACTCCGACATTTTTCCATATGACCATAACCAATGGCTTGTTATCAGGTTTTATACCGATCATCCTCGATCAGGCCAGCAGGCTGGTTATTGTCGCACTGGGTATGACATTGGTCACTGCGGCTGCCGGCGGACAGGATATCAGCGCCGGATCAATTATGGCGGTTGCCGCAGCTTTCTGCGGCCTCCTCCTCAACGGGCCTGAATACCGGACGGCGGTATTTCACAATCCTTACTGGTTAGCTTTGGCAGCCGGCCTCTTTGGCGGAGTCCTCTGCGGCGCATTCAACGGCTTCCTGGTGGCAATTCTTAAAATCCAGCCGATGATAGCTTCGTTGATTCTGTTTACCGCAGGGCGCTCTATCGCAAAGATGATTACCCACGGCCAGACTATTTTTAACATGAATCCGGTATTCAGGTATCTGGGTGTTCAAATTCCCGGTATACCGATAAGGACAACCATACTGGTTTCTGTATTAATGATAATACTGGTAACACTTATTATCAGGCTGACAAGCCTGGGGCTTTTTTTCCAGAGTATCGGGATAAGTAACTGTGCATCCCGCCTCGTGGGCCTTAATGCTGTTTTTATCAAATTCATGTCCTTTGTCATGTTTGGAATTTTATGCGGCGTTGCCGGCCTTATGGCATCAAGCAGCATCGGAAGCGTTAACTCCGATGAACTGGGAAGGTTTATTGAGCTGGACGCCATACTGGCAGTGGCGCTGGGCGGCAATTTACTCAGCGGAGGTAAATTCAGCATTGCCGGTACGGTTATCGGCGCGTATACCATCCAAACCATTACCACCACACTGTATGCCATGCATGTCCGGCCCGATCAGTTAAATGTTGCCAAAGCCCTGATTATTATTGTCATTATTGTTATTAACAGCGAAGTATTCAGGGAAAACGTACAAAAACTTGCTTCACACTACCGCCGGGGAAAACCGGCACAGGGATGATGGGATGAAAAGTATACAACGCCTTCACGGCCTGAGCAACCAGGGGCTTTTACTGATAATTACCATTTCCCTTTTCCTTTTTCTGTATATATCCTCGGTTTTTCTGTTTCAGGCAAGTAATTTCGGCAGGTATTCCATATTTTTTAATACATTTTTTAACAGCAGCCCGTTCCTTCTGGCCCTTTCGCTGGGGTTAACCGTAGTAATGATCTGCGGCAGTATAGACATCTCCGTCGGCTCTGTCACCGGCCTTGTTGCCATGGTCATTGCCGTATCGCTCACCGAATACGGGGTACACGCCCTGTGGACCATCCCCATGGCCCTGGGTATTGGGCTGTTTTTTGGGGCTGCCCAGGGATTCCTTGTTGCATATATGCAAATCCAGCCCTTTATCGTAACCCTGGCCGGTATGTTTTTTGCCCGGGGCATGATCAGCGTAATCCGGCCTGTGTCCGTGCCGATTACCAACCCTGACTTCCTGAGCTGGTCTGCCGCGCGGATATACATTCCGTTTTTGTACAACTACCGCCGCAACTTAAGCCGCGACACCGCCTATCTGGTTCCGGCCGGTATTATTGTCATTGTTGCATTACTACTGGTGGTTGTACTGCTTAAGTATACAAAATTCGGCCGCAGTCTCTACGCTGTCGGGGGCAATCCGCACAGCGCCCTCCTTATGGGCGTTGACCCCAAAAAGACAAAATTCCTTGCCCATGTTGTATGTGGAATTTTGGCTGGTATCGGCGGCTTTGTCTTTACCCTTGGCATGCCTTCGGGCAGTCCCGATTACGGGCGCGGTTATGAGATTCAGGCCATTGCCTCAAGTATCATAGGCGGAACAATGCTTTCCGGCGGTGTCGGCCTGCCCATCGGTACATTTTTTGGGGTACTAATTAACCTGCTTGTACAGCGCGTCGTGCCGCTTTTGGGACTCACCGAACCGTCATGGCCGATGATTATTACATCGGGTTTTCTTTTTACTTTTATCGTTTTACAAAGCCTGTTATCAATTGCCGCAAAAAAAGAAAGAGGGAAAAGCCCGGTGAACAGGGAATCATTACCGGTAAAGGAAATGAATGCTTCCGACTGAACTACCTCCGATAACAAAAAAGCCTCTGTATGCATATCGTGTCCTGATGAAGTGGCTCTCGTATTGTATCTTTGGATTGTGCACAGTGATTCTGGGATTTTTAATTTTTCCGCCCATGCGTCTGGTTCTTCACCCCAAAGAACGCTTCCAGAAATACGGAAGGCGCTTTGTTTCGGCCTACATGGTTTGCTTTGTTTTTATTATGCAGCATATTCTGCGGGTTATAGATTTGGAAGCAGGTCCAAAAGAAGCCTACCGGAACCTTTCGTCAAAAATCATTGTTGCCAATCATCCATCCCTTCTTGATGTAGTAATGATCCTTTCCCTTATTCCCAATGCCGATTGTATTGTAAATGCCAATCTGGCGCGCGGTATTGTAGCCGGTGTGGTAAGGCAGCTCTACATTTTTAATTCACTTGATTATAACGATATTCTCCGATCGTGTGCCGAATCTTTAAACAAGGGAAATTGTCTGATTATTTTTCCGGAAGGGACCAGAACTCCAAGATATGAAAAAATAATAGTAAAAAAAGGAGCTGCCCGCATTGCACTTTCCTGCGGTTGCGGTATTATACCGCTGCACATCGGGGGTACAGATAAATACGGTATCGGCAAACATGATTCCTGGACAGGTTTTAATCCTCAGGAACGCTATATGTACCGTATCAGTATGAAAGAAGAAATTCATCCGGAAAAATACCAGGGGCTTCCATTGCCGGCAGCAACGCAGCTTCTTACCAGGGATATTGCAGCTTCAATATTTTCCGCAGAATAATCACAGACTCTGATTAGAAGTAATTCATGCCAAGCTGTCTTTCTACCCGCGTTATCCAACTGGGGTAATTTCGGTGTATCCTGTTCCGTGCAGGATTCGAGCCGAGGTTGTGGCTGTTAATATATTCAAACCAATATTCATCTTCCCAGTAACAGAGCCTAATCTGAACCCACCAGTTCCCTCCCCTGACGGTAAATACAATAAAACCGAGTCCTTCAGAGATGACTGCATATCTGAGATTTCCCAGAGAAGTTTGGGCAGCCGTGTTAAATCTTGTCATATCAATAGGTGCGCGGATTTGCCTGCCTTGAGTTATTTCAAAATTACCCGCTCTGGCAGGGGTTTTTCTTTGTGGTTTGCCGCCGGCGGTTTCAATAAAAGTCGGAAGGGGGGCAGTAGGAGGCGCTGCTCCTCCGGCAGCAGGGGCGGGAGCAGCGGGAGCAGCAGGGGCCTGAGCACCTCCTGGCCGCGGTAACAGTGCCATAATAACACGGTCATTACTGGGTACATTGAGGTTAATCATACCGGCAATTTGAGCTGTTTCAACAGATAAAGCCTGTAAGCGCAGGCGGTGGAGGTCTCCCAATGCGGTAAGGGAACCGGAAACAATTAATTCGGCTCCGAGTATCCGCCCGATTGCCTGGGCTGTCTCATCGCTGACATCTCCTGACATTTGAAAATTCATTTCCTGCCGTATAAGTTCCAAATTCCGCCGTTCAATAACGATGAGCCTGCTATTATTGACAAAATTCATTGCAAGTTCATCGATAATGTAATCAGAAAGCTGTGGTGATGCGGTATTTATATTTAAAATGATAACTTTGGCTCCACCCTCTAAGCGGCCTCCAAAGTATACTACTGCATCGCTGAGAGCCCTATCAAGGGTGGTAACTGAAGTTTGGGCAAAACATAAGGCTGAAACCGACCAAAAAATACATAGAAAAATAATACGTTTCAAGCAGGGTACTCCTTAAAATTAATTGGCTCTATTATACGGGAACACCCGCAAAGATGTCAATATATGGTAGTGTTCCATTTTTCACACCTTCCGCCGCTGCAGTTCAATACGCGATCTTTGTTCCATATCTGCATTATTGTACACTCATTGGAACAATCCCGGCAGTTAAACCCGCTGCTGTGTATATCCATGTCCCGGATATCATAGCCTCTAAACCGGGTTTGGGCACCGGAAGCCGGCGCTGAAAGTTCCCCGCATGCTTCCATGGCGAGGATCGCCGCACCATAAGCGCCCATGACCATATGATACTCCGGTACGATCACCGGATACCCTAAAATAGCTTCAAAGGCCCTGCGCATCCCTGGATTCGCGCTCACTCCGCCCTGAAACAGACAGGGAGGGCGCAATTCTTTTCCCCGGCAAACATTGCTCACATAATTTCTGGCCAGCGCGATACACAGTCCCATGATAATATCTTTTTGGAGAAAGCCGATCTGCTGCTTGTGAATCATGTCGGATTCGGCAAAAACCGTACAACGGCCAGCAATTGACGCAGGGTTTTCGGATTCCATGGCAAGCGCGCCGAAATCTTCTATGGATACATTGAGCCGCCGGGACTGGGAATCAAGAAAGCTCCCCGTTCCGGCAGCGCACACCAGGTTCATGGCAAAGTCCACCACCAGGCCGTCCCGAAGTATGGCAACCTTGCTGTCCTGACCGCCAACTTCAATAATGGTTTGTACTTCCGGATAGAGGTGGAGCGCTGCCCGCGCATGGGCGGATATTTCGTTTTTTACCAGGTCTGCACCAAGTAATAATCCAATCAGTTCACGTCCGGATCCGGTGGTACAGACACCGGAAATTTGTCTGTCAGGAAAATCTGCCATAAAGCCTGAAAATTCTTTCAACGCCTGTTGAACAGTCTGCACCGGATCACCTGCCCCCCGGATATATGATTGAAAGAGTACATGTCTGTTTTCATTGATAAGCACAAAGTTAATGCTGATGGAACCCACATCAACTCCCAAATAGACTTTATCCATGCATCACCTTCCTGCGCCGCTGCAGCAGTATATCAGTAAAAGCTTCCAGCCGGGTGACCGTACCTGCCGTACCGGTATGTTCATCAAAAGAAAGTTCCAGCACCGGAATCCCCAGATCGCCGGACACTGCCGCCAGGATGGGACGAATGCTGACCTCGGGCATACAGCCCGCTGGACAGAGATGAATCATGCCGTCGAATCCTGCACGGGCGCAAAGAATGGTATGTGCTACCGAATCCAGGGCATGTCCGCCGACTGGGTTCTGCAAACATGGCCGTGCTACCCGTGCAAGATACTTACGGGTATGAGCTTTGTTTTTTCCTGCCGGGATACCAAAAATATTTCCTAATTCCGCGCCCAGCAGGAAAAAATTCCTCACTTCAACTCCCAGATTTCCCAGAATTTCTTCGGCATTCTGATTCAGGCTGCGATCCCGCAGAACCGACACTTCCCCGATCATTCCTACTTTCAGGGGATGCAGGTTAGTGCTCTGAGGGATGGCGGTAAACATGGATAAAAATTCTGTTTTTAATTTTTTTACTTCCCTGAAGGTATTACTGTCTGCCAGAATGGTCAGGCACTTTTTAACAACGATGGAACTGTCCCCCCGCCTCAGTTCTCTGGGCCGGGTTTTCCAGGCAGCAACTTCCACAACATCAATGATTTTTATTTTTTCCAAAGCCAGCAGGACTGCTCTGATAAAAGGGATTGGGGCGGGATCAAAATATCGTATCAATGGCGGTTTAATGCCGTCAAAACCAAGCCCCCAGATACGAATGTTTCTCCCCATGTCTTTGAGGATATCTTCTATCAAACGGCGGTAGTGAGTCAGGCGGCAGGTACCTATACTGTTCACCATAAGCGCATGTTCACATCCGGCATCATCAGCTTCGATAAAATGACCCAGATGGGCTTTAAAAGGAAGACATAATGATTCCGGCGCCGCGGCAATCCCCAGTTCCATTGCCCTGGAGGATGTCGATGTAGAACTCCAGGGTTCTATGCCGATGGAACGAACCGCTGAATCCAGTGCAATGGTATAATTGCCCAGATTGGGGATGGCGAGTCTTTCATGCCTGTGCAGCATAGGCTTCAATATTCTGAACAGGGTTCGGCTTGCCGGGTGTGGTCCTGTACTGCTTCCATTGCACTGAATCGCAGAATGCTTCCAGCCGGGTTTCGATTCCCGCAGATGCCGTATGTTCATCTACCATCAGCAGGAGATAAGGAATGCCGCGGCTGCGACAAATACGACGGTACTTGTCCACCATAACCGAGTCCGGTCCGCAGTTGAATGTACTTATCTGGATAACACCGGCATACCGGGACATATCCAATTCCACAAGCCGGTGGTATATACTGTTGAACGTACACCATCGTACCGGAGACGGTTCCCTGGGTCCTTCTCCAAATGTCATCAGTTCCACAGGGAGACCCAAGGCAGCCAGTTTATTTTTAACCGGGCCGGAAATAAATTTATCTTCCAATGTGTAAGGATGCCCCAGAAGTAAAAACCGTCCTGTTGGGAGATTATGTGCTGCTGCTTTTTGTTTTTCTTTTTCCTGCGCCATGGCAGCCAGAGCTGTTAAGACGCCCTGTTGTGCCATAACCCTGTTTACTCCCAAATCTCCTGCCAGGCGCTTGAGTGTCTGTTGTAAGGGTTCTTTGTTTTCATTAAGTTCTGCAGAGATCACCGGACAAAATGCAGCCACACCCAGCCTGCTGGCATCGGGGAGAGCGCCGAATTTAGCACAGCAGATATGGAGTTTTTTTAAGGAAAGAACGCGGGGAATAAACACTGCATCAACCTGCCCCTGGAGAGACTTCAGATGGCCGTCAAAAATCTTGTGGGCAAGACAATGTTCGCTTTCTGAACATGCCAGTTCCAGGGTTTTCCCCGAAGATTCCCCGGACAGTATTGGTTCCATCCCTATTCCGCGGAAAAATGCTTCCCATAGTCCCGGGTATGAATAAAAATAAAAACCCCGGGGAATTCCAATTCGCATAATCAAGGAAAATCCTTGATTATCAGGGATGTATTAATACCGCCAAAGGCATGATTGTTTGACATAATATACTCAGTTTCTATCTGGCGGCCGCTTCCGGTTATATAGTCCAGGGAACCGCAACGGGGATCCAGTTCTTCAAGGTTTATATTGGGGCAAAACCATTTTTCCTTCATCATGTGAATGGATATCCACGCTTCTATGGCACCGCAGGCGCCCAGGGTGTGGCCTATATAGTTTTTCAGGGTGCTTACCGGAACCGGTCTTTGAAAGACATCCGCAGTGGCCAGGGTTTCGGCAATGTCTCCCGTATCGGTGGCAGTTCCGTGGGTATTCACATAGCCAATTGCTGAAGGATCAAGGCCTGAATCTTCCAGAGCCAGTTTCATTGATACGGCAATGGTTTCGCGGTTCGGTGCGG
>Ga0099364_10011477_pt1 | contig 12113 bp, 9 predicted proteins | sample TergutTh196P3_FD_73070 | JGI IMG/M metagenome (GOLD analysis project Ga0099364, IMG submission 73070) | Microcerotermes parvus P3 segment gut microbial communities from Pointe-Noire, Republic of the Congo - Th196 P3 | ecosystem: Host-associated > Arthropoda: Insects > Digestive system > Gut ...
AAAGTGGGTAGAAGCTATGCTTGAAAGTCACTATAAACAAGCAAGTTAAAAAAATGGAAAAGCAAAAGCACTGATATACTGGATTATACAAAAATAGAAATATTAGCAAAAGACCGTGTGCAAAGTCATACGAAATAGGTGCGAAACATTAGTAAATTTTAACAATGCAAATAATTTTTTTCGAAAATTTGGAAATGTTATGGAATCTGTTTAATTTTGCGCTTTAAAACTCAATAATAAATATGAATCGAATAAAAAAAATATCAAAATTTGAACGAGACAGTAGCGTGGTCATTATTGCCGCTAAGAATTCTAATTTTGATAACTGTGGTTTAACTGCAGATGAGATTATCTACGTAGAAGCACAAATAGAGGCAAAAATAGAAAATATTGCCTTAAACAGAACAGGACGATGGACTTTTGTGCAAACGGTTGATACACAAAATAATGTTGATAAAGAGATGGAAAAAATGCGATGTAAAGCTTTTAAACTTCACAAAATCATCGTTCAACAAAAAATTTGCTCGTTGACCATCATCAACAAAATTGAAAATCATGTTTGGTCTTACGCTTTTGCCGAAGGAATAACTCTATCCAATTATCAGTTTCTGAAGTATATCAGCAAAAAGGACGATAAAAAAAATCATTTATTAGAACTCGCGATAATGGGAGAGATTGATGATATTGACGTCGAAAAACTCAATTGTGTGATAGATGCTGTCTACAAAACGCGCAATCTCGTAAACGAGCCTGCAAGTGTTATCACTCCTACAACACTTGCTGCAGAATTTGTGGCGATGGGCAATGATGCCGGTTTCAACGTTCAAGTGTTTGACAAATCAGCTATTGCAGCAATGCAAATGGGTGGCATTTTGTCAGTCAACAAGGGCAGTAAAGAACCTCCCACGTACTCTGTTCTCGAATGGAAACCGTCCTTTGCAAAAAACAAGCGCCCTATAGTTTTAACAGGCAAAGGATTAACGTATGATACAGGCGGACATAGTTTGAAAACAGGCGATTACATGAACGACATGAAGTGCGATATGGCTGGCGGCGCAGTTGTTTCGTCTGTCATTCACGCAGTTGCAAAAATGCAAATTCCTGTTTACCTTGTTGGGCTTATTCCATCAACAGATAATCGTCTAAGCGCAGAAGCTATATCTCCGGGAGATATAATAACTATCTCTGACGGAACAACGGTTGAAGTTGTGAATACCGACGCCGAAGGACGTATTATTTTAGCAGATGCTTTGGTGTTTGCAAAAAAATATGACCCAGAATTGGTAATAAACGTTGCAACCCTTACCGGTGCGGCACAACGTGCAATTGGAAATAAGGGCATAGCAGCAATGAGTAACGCTTCGCAGACTGTCACAGATTTGTTGAAAAATTGTGGGAAAACCGTTCACGAGCGAATTGCTGAATTTCCATTATGGGAAGAATATGCTGAAGAATTAAAATCTAATGTTGCCGACCTGAAAAACATTGGCGGTGAAAATGCAGGAATGATTACTGCCGGTAAGTTTCTCGAACATTTTACATCATATCCGTTCATTCATTTAGATATCGCAGGTGTTGCCTATGCAAAAAATACAGACAGCTATCGTTCTAAAGGTGGAACGGGCGTCGGGGTTAGATTGCTGTTTGAATTTATGAATAAAATATTATTACATTTTTAACATTATATAATGTATGCGTGTTGTCATTCAGCGTGTTAATAGCGCTTCTGTAAGTATTGAAAACGAAGTTTTTTCTTCTATAGACGTTGGTTTATTGATTTTTGTTGGCTTTGATGTAGAAGATGATTTAACAAACCTTGATTGGGTTTGCTCCAAAATAGTCAATATGCGAATATTTTCTGATAGCGAAGGCAAGATGAATTTATCGGTCAAAGACGTATGCGGCGACATATTAGCTGTTAGCCAGTTTACGCTGCATGCTTCTATACACAAGGGCAATCGTCCGTCTTTCATACGTTCTGCTCCGGCAACCGTAAGTGAACCCATGTATGAGGCATTCGTAAAGCGATTAAGCGAATTATTTGGCAAGCCAGTTGCTACGGGCGTGTTTGGCGCAAATATGAAGATAAAATTAATAAACGATGGACCAGTTACAATATTGATTGACAATTAGGATACTCCACCCTCACAAGATACAATCCCTGCGGGGGTGCTGACGCCCCTGCAGCACTCCTATCACGCTCGAGAATAATTCTGTTGATTTCGTGCGGCGGGTATTTACCGAGCCCTACATCAATCAGCGTACCAACGATAGCGCGAACCATATTGCGCAGAAACCTGTTTGCTTTAATTTCAAAACGCAGTTCGCCGTTTTTTTCATCATCATACCATTTGGCTTCCATCAAATTGCATATATTGGTTTTTGCTTCGCCGTGCAGTTTGGCAAAACTTGTAAAATCATCATATTCAAGCAATATTGCTGCAGCCTCGTTCATTTTTTCGACATCTAACTGCCGGTAAAAATGAAACGCTAAATCATTCGTAAATGGATTTTTTTTGGTAGCAATACGATAGTGATATGTACGGGAAATAGCGTAGAATCGGGCATGTGTGCCGGGCTCAACGGCATAAATTCTAAAAATAACGATTTCGCGCGGCAACATACTGTTCAGTTTGGCAACCAACGTGGGGTCGGTATCTAAATCGGCTCTAAGCGTGTCAAAATGAGCAATAAAATGCAATGCGTGAACGCCCGCATCAGTCCTTCCGGCTCCTGTAAGCCTCACCGGCTCGCGAAACAATGTCCATAACACGCGCTCCAGCTCCCCCTGCACAGTGGGAGCGTTATTCTGCAACTGCCATCCGCTGAATGAAGTACCCTTATATGCTAATTCTATGAAATAACGATTAATAGTATTGTCTGTTTTAAAAATAAACGCAAAGTTAATTTTTTTTTTTGTAAAAAAAATATTATTTTTGCAAAAAATAAATTTTATTAAAAAATGAAAAGATATTTTGTATTCGCAACAGTATTACCTGCTTTTTTTATTTTGCTTGCAACATCAGGCTGTAACAATATTTCTAAGCAGTCTGTGTGGACTAAGCACGAGAGCAATCCTGTTTTGGGCGGCGGCGACTTAGGAACAGTTTTTGATGTTTCTGTTTTGAAAGACGGCGATACATATAAAATGTATTCTTCTTGGCGTCCTGAAAGAAGCGTAGCCGTTTCTGTAAGTCTCGATGGCATTCACTGGACCAGACCTGAAAAAGTGTTAAGCCCGCCCGAAGAGACCGATTGGGAAGACGACATCAATCGTCCGGCAGTTTTAATCAAGGATGGCGTATATCACATGTGGTATACCGGACAATACAAAGGTACTTACTCGCACATTGGCTATGCAACAAGTGTAGATGGTAAAAATTTTTTGCGACAAAGCGACCGTCCTGTACTCTCTCCCACCGCAGAATGGGAAAAGGTTGCTTTGATGTGTCCTCACGTAATTTGGGATGAAGACATGCAACTATTTCGGATGTGGTACTCGGGCGGCGAGCAATACGAGCCAGACGCTATTGGCTACGCCACAAGCAAAGACGGACTAAACTGGAATAAACTGCCTAATCCTATTTTCTCTGCCGATTCATCTAAAGAATTTGAACAGTACAAAGTAACGGCTTGCCAAGTAATAAAACGCAAGAACGATTATCTGATGTTTTATATAGGCTTCCAGAACATCGACTTAGCCCAGATTGGCATGGCGCGCTCAAAAAATGGCATTGATAATTGGGAGCGATTTGAGGGCAATCCTATAATTTCGCCAACGCCAGATTCATGGGACGCCGACGCTTGTTATAAGCCTTTTGCAATACAGGAAGAAGATAGGTGGATACTGTGGTACAACGGTCGCAGAGGACACGCAGAACAAATAGGTGTAGCTATACACAAAGGAAGAAATTTGAGATTTTAACACGATTTTTTAATAAAAAGTAACATGAAAAAAAAATACATAAAGGATATAAAAGAAAAAGAGGAAGTATTAGAAACGATAGAATGTGAAAAATTTGAAGAACTGTGCATTGCAGACGAATTAAAATTAAGATACGCCATCTCAAATTTTGGACGTCTTGTTAGTTTCAAAAATACTAAAAAAAATATTGAGAACGTACGAGTTGTAAATGGGAGCATAACAGAAGGTTACAGAATTTTTCGCTACAAAATTCGGGTAGACAATAAAATATCTTACAGGCACAAATTTTTCCACAGAATGGTTGCCGAAAATTTTCTAAAAAAAACTTCGGACGAGCAAATTTATGTTCTGCACTTAGACCACAACCTTTCCAACGATATTGTAAGCAATCTGCGCTGGGCAACCAAAGAAGAGATGATTCAACATCAGCGTACAAATCCCACAGTTATCAAAGCAAGGAAAAAATCAAGGCGACGACTCATTAAACTGAACAAAAACAGAGAAAACGGCAAATTGACAGTTTCTCAGGTTGTTATTTTAAAAACGCTTCTTGCCAATCCCGAACGTAAAAAGACGCTGAAAACTCTTGCCGAAGAGTTTGGAATAAGCGAAATGCAGATTTATCGCATCAAGACGGGCAAAAATTGGGGACATGTGAAAATAGATGAACAAGATAATACACATACATCAGGTATTGAAAATACAGAGAATGCAAAAAATATAGAAACAAAATGAATTTGATATTAAGAAAAATCGGCATTTGTCATGTTATTTTGTTTTTTCTGTCCGGATGCGCGTTCTACCAAGCAAATGAACGTTTCATTCCATTGTCGGTATTAAGCTCATACGTTGAAAAATTCAATGCCGATGATGATGAATCGTTTGCCACTTATTTTCCCAATTCCGAAGCGTACGGCTTCCTTCAGGCAAATATTCCACTTTTTGAATGTTCTGACAAACAGATAGAAAAGATTTATTATTTCAGGTGGTGGACTTATCGCAAACATATTCGCAATACGCCTGATGGTTACATCATTACCGAGTTTTTGCCGGATGTGCCTTGGGCTGGAAAATACAATGCGATTTCTTGTCCGGGCAAACATCATTTTAACGAAGGGCGCTGGTTGCACAACCAACAGTATTTGAATGACTACGCCTATTTTTGGCTGCGAAAAGGCGGCGCAGTCAGAAGTTACAGTTTTTCTATAGCTCACGCCCTTTACAGTCAGTATTTGACGAGCGGCGACGACGCCATTGTTAAGGACTTATTGCCTGACCTCATTGCTAATTTCGAGGCGTGGGAAGAAGAGCGATACGATGCAGGACGCAAACTTTTTTGGCAGATAGACGATCGCGATGGAATGGAGTATTCTATTTGCGGAAGCGGATTTCGTGCTACAATAAACTCCTACATGGCTGCCGAAGCAAAAGCAATTTCAAAAATTGCAGAAATGTCAAAACAACGCCAAATAGCACAAAAATTTGCAGCAAAAGCAGAAGAAATAAGGGCAAACATGTTGAAAACACTTTGGGACGAAGAAGCCGATTTTTTTAAAGTCTTGTCGAGAAGAGAAGGAGCTACTGTTTGCGATGCCCGTGAACTGCACGGATATACGCCATGGTATTTTAATCTTGCCGAAGCTAAACATGACAGGGCTTGGAAATTTCTTATGAACGAAAATCATTTTTTTGCACCCTACGGACCTACTACTGCCGACCAAAGCCATCCACGATTCAGAATTTCATACCAAGGGCATGAGTGTCAGTGGAATGGACCATCGTGGCCCTTTGCCACTTCGGTTACTTTGACAGGATTGGCTAACTTGCTGAATAACAGAAAACAGGAATATATTTCCAAAGATGATTATCTGCAACTTTTACGTATTTACGCCAACTGTCATCAACTCACGAAGGACGACGGAACGGTGGTTGCGTGGATAGACGAAAATCTCAACCCTTTTACAGGCGACTGGATTTCGCGAACACGCCTAAAAACGTGGAACAACGGCACATGGTCAAATGACAAGGGCGGAGTAGAAAGGGGCAAAGACTACAATCATTCAACATTTTGCGACTTGGTGATTAACGGACTTGTCGGCGTACGTCCACAAGAAGATAAAACGCTGATTATAAGCCCATTGTTGCCCGAAGACTCATGGGAATATTTTTGTCTTGAAAACGTGATGTATCGCGGCAAAAAAATAACCGTGATTTATGATAAAACCGGAATGAAATATAATGCAGGAGCGGGATTGAGAGTATTTGTAGACGGAAAGCTTAAAGCTTCGTCAAAGAACTTGTCGCCTTTGAAAATCAAAATCTGACATATCCCCTACCCTACCCTAAAATAAACACCATGAAAGCTGTCATAATTGAAGACGAAATAGTAGCCGCTCAAAACCTAAAACGGTTAATATCGCAGATAGACAGCAGTATTGATGTTGTTGAAATTTTGCAAAGTATTGAAGACTGCTTGGAATGGTTTTCGTTCAATTCTTGTTATGATTTGGTATTTATGGATATACATCTTTCTGATGGCTCTTCATTTTCAATTTTTGAAAAAGTTAATATTTCGGCGCCTATAATTTTTACAACTGCCTACGATGAATATGCTCTCAAAGCTTTTGAAGTAAACAGTATCGATTATCTTCTTAAACCTATAAACATTAAAGACTTACAACGTTCCATCGAAAAATTTTCGCGCATGAGCGCAACGAAAACTCAAAATGTAGATTTTATTGCCAAAATAGCGTCAATGTTTCGTCAAGAAAACTCTGTATACAAATCAAATCTTCTGATACCTCATAAAGATAAATTTATTCCTTTGTCAGTCAATGATATAGCCTACATATACTCGGAACATAAAATTGGTAAAATAGTAACTATAGACAATCGGAATTTTTACGAACACAGTTCATTAGATGAGATTTATCGTCAATTAGACCCGTCGGATTTTTTTCGGGCAAATCGTCAATATATCATCTCACACAACGCTGTCAAGGACATTTCATTATGGTTTGACGGCAAATTATCAGTAAATTTATCGGTAGAAATCCCCGAAAAAATTATTATTAGCAGGGCGCGTGCTACCGAATTTAAAAATTGGTATAGCAAAGGAAACAGAAGATAAGATATAGTTTTTTTAACAAAAAAGGAAACCCATATTTTTTTGGATTTCCTTGCGTTGTGCTGTCCTTCGAGCGGTGAGGGAGGGATTCGAACCCTCGGTACAGTTTCCCGTACGGCAGTTTAGCAAACTGCTGGTTTAAGCCGCTCACCCACCTCACCATTTTTCAGGGCGCAAAGTTATATATTTTTTTTCATTCACAAAAATTTTTTCAAAAAAAAATGTAAAAAAAGTTATTTTTTTGCTACTTTAAAAATTTTTTTGTATCTTTGCGGCGACGAGTGAGAGGATTCTTTGAAATAAAAAATATAGTAAAATGAAAAAGTTAGTAATTGTATTGACGTCGCTGCTTTGTAGTGCAGGATTTGCTCAAAATTTAAGCAACGGAACCAACGAAACAGAAAATTCGATTATTTCTATAATCGAAAAGGAAGTGGAGAGCAATTTCGAACGATTGAAATTGGGGACAACTCCGCCATTTTTCATCAGTTATGCCATTATTGACCAACATCAAATACGCGTAAAGGCGTCGTTAGGCGAAGTGACCGAATATGACGAAAACCGGACAGGATGGGGTATACCTGTTTTGTATGTTGGTAGTTACTTGGTTAACAACGAAAGAATGGATGAGTATACTCATTCTGGGGCAACTCGAAAAGTGGATTTGAATGATGCTATGGACATAAGCATTTCTATCAAAGAGGCTTTAGACAACAGATATGAAGCTGCTGTTCGGGCGTATGGAAAAAAAATCGGTATGTTGAATAGCATGAATCGAACGCCGGAAGAGGTGGCCTTGCCCGATTTTGAAAAAACGCCGGTAGTGAATTTGATTCTTCCTCCCGAAAAAACGAACTTAAATCGTGAGTATTGGGAAATGTACGCAAGTAACGTTTCTGCCGTTGCCAAAAAATACTCGGAAATCGTGGAGTCAGATGTTACGATTGACATAATCAACGGAATGGTATACTATTACAACACGGAAGGCAGCCGGTATTCAGTTCCTGAAGTTATATGTAACATAGTGTTTGGCGCTAAAACAATTGCTGATGACGGTGAAGAGCTTCGAGAATTTATATCTATTTTGCGCTCTTCAACCGACAGGCTTCCCGATATAGAAACATTTATGACGGAATGTGAAAAAAAAATACTTCATCTTATAGAACTAAAAAAAGCGCCCGTAGCCAAGTCATACACCGGTCCTGTTTTATGCGAAAGGGGTGTATTAACGAGTTTTATAGGTTTTTCTTTTTTCAACAATGCGATGACGGTTCATCACAGAGATTTAGATGCAAATTATAATATCAGACCGAGAACTTTTGAAACAGAGATGGGAGAAAGTATCATTTCTAATTACCTGACTGTCAAATCGCTTTCAGGAACAAAGACATACAAGGGACAAGTTTTAGACGGTTATATTCCGGTGGATTGCGAAGGTGTAGTTCCTGCTGAAGAATTAGTGTTAATAGAAAATGGCGTGTTGAAAAATATGCTGAATGGCAGAATTCCTTCCTTAAAAAATCCACATTCCAACGGACATAAACGTTTTATGCTTCAATCTGACTTTTCCGATTCCCCTGTTTTTTCCAGACCTTACACAAGCGTATATCCGGGAGTAATACAAATTACAGCACAAAATGCACTTACTGATGCCGATTTGAAGCTGGAATTAATTAATGCGGCTCGAAAAGCGGGCTTGGAATATGCTTATATTGTTAAATCAAGCGCGAATAATGAAGGTATCAGAGTATATGTGCATGATGGAAGAGAAGAATTAGTGCGGGGACTATATAATCCTTCTTCTAATCAAAAAGCGTTTCAAACAATATTAGGCGTTTCGGCTGATGAATATATTTCTACGGGATGGAGCAGAGGTTCGGTATCTTCCTATATTTTTCCAAAATCAATGTTATTTGAAGAACTCGAAATTCACCAAAAGAAGCCTCTTGCCACTTCAAATCCAACAGAATAGAGATGACTACAACAACAGGCCATATGTACAACCCCACATTTGGGCTGTCAAAAATGGACTAAAGCTATTAAAATATATTCGTACCAAAAATAATCCCATCGGGATTGAATATCGGTAGAAACCAAATGTTTCCGTAATTGGACGTGCCGTCAGGTACGCAATTGTTTCTCTTGCATATTGCGTACCTGACGGCACGCTAAATAGTGGCTACCTTTTTTCTACCGATATTTAGTTCCTAACGGAACAATCTAAAACCATTATTATTATTTTTTGAACGAAATTAAAATTAATAAAAAATACATTTTTAACACCTCACCCTACATTCTAAATATTGGCGGGTAAAAAAGAAGAATAAATATGAAGACTAAAGAAAATCTTAATTTAAAAAGAACGCTTATAGGAGTAGTGCTTTTACTCCTGGTTTGCTGTGTTTCATGCAACAGAAAGTCAAGCGTTGGTTGTTTGTCTGAAAAAGAAGAAAAATCGTTGATTGCGTTAGGGCAACTTTGGGGGTTTTTAAAATACCACCATCCTGCGGTAGCCAACGGCGATTATAATTGGGATATGGAGTTGATTAATCTGATTCCACAGGTTCTTGAAGCGGAACATGACTCTATTTGGAAAAATATTCTAGATGATTGGTTAGACCGAATGCCTTTTGTAACGGAAAATACCGAAAAGAAATTACCGGATTTGGAAATTAAAACCAAACCCGATTACGGCGAATTGTTCAATACTGAATATTTCTATCCTGAAACAATTGATAAAATCAGGTATATTTTAGAAAACGCTGAGGTATCATCCAATCATTATGTTAAGGTGGATATGAAACAATACGGACAGGTATTTATTACAAACGAGACCTCCTATCATGAAATGTTATATCCCGAACTTTCATATCGTTTGCTTGCCTTATTCAGGTATTGGAATATTGTTAATTATTTCTTTCCCTACAGGGAATTATGCGACCAAAAGTGGGCAACTGTATTAGCTGATATGCTTCCTGAATTTGTTTATGCTGTAAATCAGGAAGCATATATGCTTGCGTGTTTGCGACTTGTAACGAAAATTGACGACTCTCACGGGATTTGTTATCCAAATTTAACAATAGGATTATTTGATGTACCATTAGAAGTTCAGTTTATAGAAGACTGTCTTGTTGTAACCGGATTTACGGGAACTGATGCCTCTGTTAAAGAAAAAATCAAAATCGGGGATATTGTTACAGCTATAAATGGCGAACCGGTTGAAGATATTGTAAAAAGGATGTTGCCTTACACGCCTGCATCCAATTATCCTGTTAAGTTAAGAAATATTTCCTCCATAATATTAACAGGAAATTTAGAGCCTGTTAACTTAATGATTCACAGAGATGGGAAATCATTTAAAGTTAAAATTCCCCGTTACGAGTCAAGACTGCTATATATTCCTGATTATTACAATCCACAACCGGATAAAAAAGGATATAGCGTTTTAGACAATAATATAGGTTATGTGTTGCCTTCTAATTGTATGGTAGAAGAAAGAGCAAAAGGAATAGAAAAAGTGTTAGATGGAACGAAAGGCGTTATTGTAGACATGCGTTGTTATCCTAATGATTTTGTGGTATATTCTTTTTTACCATACTTAAACATGTTAGATAAAGAAAGATTTTTATCTGATATTCGTAGCAATGCAAATGTAACATACCCCGGATACTTTTTTGAACAAATAATTATTAACCCTGCTATTGTCTCCCCAAAAAAATATACTCAAAAAGTGGTTGTCATTGTAAATGAATATACTCAAAGTTATGCAGAATCTTCGGTTATGTATCTTCAAAAAGCATCCAATGTTACTGTGATAGGCAGTACAACAGCAGGCGCTGATGGGAGAATTGTTAATTTTAATTTGCCGGGTAACATAAGTACAACTATAACAGGGGTAGGCGTATATTATCCTGATGGAGGAGAAACACAAAGGGTAGGAATACGAATAGATGAAATCGTAAAACCTACTATTGACGGTATTAAAACCGGACGTGATGAGTTATTGGAAAGAGCAATTGAAATTATTTTGCAATAAAATTATTATGCTATGTATTTACACTATTTCAAAATCGCTTTTCGTAATTTACGGAAGTATTCAAATCAGACGTTGATAAGCGTAGTTGGTTTGGCTGTGGGTTTTACCTGCTTTGCGTTGGCGACGCTGTGGATTGTTTACGAAATGACTTACGACAGTTTCCACAAAAACGCCAGGCAACTATATGTTGTTTACAATTCGGATACATACGAGCCTTCAGGCTACAGTAGACGTACCGTTAATCCGTTGGCGGCATATCTGAAAGAGGCGTTTCCCGAAATTGCTGCCGCTACTCCATTGATACCGGCTTCACGTGCAGATATGGTGAAAGTGGAAGATGACGAATATCCGGCAAGTTACATTTCGGTAGATTCTGCTTTTTTCCGTATGTTTGATGTGAAAATATTGGAAGGCAGTCGGGAGTTTCTGATTCCGGATAGCCGGAAACTTGCTATCACAAGAAGTAAAGCGCTACAGTTGTTCGGTGACGAATATCCGATAGGAAAAACGGTAAATGGTCGCGAAATGATTTGTGCGATTGTTTCGGATATGTCCAATCATAGCAATTACGCTTTTGATTTTATACGTCCCTTCGATAATTACGTAACGAATGTGGGTCAAAGGTGGATGACTTCATGGGGTGAAAATACGGTCATTGAATTGTACGCAGGCACAGATGTAGAAGCCTTTGAAAAGAAGTTATACGAACATGAAATAACTGAAAACAGTTATTACAACAATTTGACTATTAGACCTATCACAACGATTCGTTATACCGACCCCGATGTAACCAGAGACGTTAAGTTTTGGCATATTTTTATATTTGCCTTATCCGGTTTGTTAGTTATTTTGTGTTCGCTTTTCAATTACTTAGCTTTGTTTGTAAGCCGTTTCCGCATACGTCAAAAGGAATTAGCATTACGTATGGTATGCGGCGCTTCGGGAGGTTCGTTGCTGACGATGTTGACTGTCGAGTTCATGCTCACGTTATTGTCGGCAGTCGTTTTGGGATGTTTATTTACAGA
>Ga0099364_10011478_pt1 | contig 12112 bp, 9 predicted proteins | sample TergutTh196P3_FD_73070 | JGI IMG/M metagenome (GOLD analysis project Ga0099364, IMG submission 73070) | Microcerotermes parvus P3 segment gut microbial communities from Pointe-Noire, Republic of the Congo - Th196 P3 | ecosystem: Host-associated > Arthropoda: Insects > Digestive system > Gut ...
TACTACAATTTGTTGTCGGGGCGCTTCGGCAAGCCTGATGTCGCGTTCTGGGTCGATATTTGCACAAACAAGCCAGCAAACTGTGTTCAAATCAGAAATATCAACCGTATCATCTAATAAGATAAAGACCTTTACCGAAGCCAAATCTTCGTCGGCAAGCAGTTGTGAGCCAAGCGAAGCTATTAGTTCAGCATTTGGTTCATGCACGGCAATGAGCGCTACCTGCCGTTCTCCATGCACCACCCATATAGGTGTAATAGCGCCGTATTTAGCGGTATTGTAAATTCCGCCTGACTCTATCATTTGGGGGGCGGCAGAGGCTTCCTCCGGCAATTTTTTTGTAGCATCTATTCCTAATTTGCTTCCGAAGGCAAAACGGGGCGATGAGTGATCGAGAATATCTAACGGTCCTTTACTGAAAATAAAGTCGGTGTGAAAGTTTATTCTGGCAAGTGTTTGTTGTGCCAGTTCGTTATAGTTGGTTATTGGATAATCTGTTACTAACAATATTTTGTTAAGCATCATCTGTCCGGCACCCCACATTGAATGAATCGTTTTCATTCCCTGTCCCGGATAAGTTTTTTCTATTTGAACCAATGTAAGGTTGTGTGCTACGCCCTGCGTTGGAATGTTCATATCCTTTACTTCGGGCAGTATTGCCAATTTGATTGGCGCAAGGAAAATACGCTCGCTTGCTTTCTGTATCCATGCGTCTTCCTGCGGCGGTATTCCAACTATGGTAGCCGGATAGACGGCATTTTTGCGATGCGTAATACAAGTTACATGAAAACGCGGATACCAGTCAGCTAACGAATAAAACCCTGTATGGTCGCCGAATGGTCCTTCCCAAAACAGTTCTTCGGAAGGGTCGACGTAGCCTTCAATAACAATATCCACATCTTCGGGAACTTCAATATCCTGCGTTATGCAGCGCACCATACGTATTTTTTGTTTGCGCAGGAATCCGGCGAGAATATATTCGTCGATATTGTCTGGCAGCGGCGCAGTTGAGGCATAAGTGTAAACGGGGTCGCCGCCCAGAGCCACTGCAACCGGCATCCGTTTTCCCAAAGCCTTGTATTCGCGGTAGTGTCGCGCGCCTGTTTTGTGGCGGTGCCAGTGCATACCCGTTGTTTTGGCGTCAATTATCTGCATACGGTACATTCCAACATTTCTTATGCCTGTGTGCGGGTCTTTGGTGTGTACCATAGGCAGGGTAATAAATCGTCCGCCATCGTGGGTCCAGCATTTGAGCGCAGGCAGTATGCCAAGGTCGGGATTTTTGTGAATTATTTCCTGACATGCGCCTTTACCTTTTACTGTTTTGGGCATCCACGAAGCAACGCGCCCAAGTTCGGACAGCAAACCGAGTTTTTTTTTCCAGTCCTTTTGCGGAGCAGTAACATCTTTAAAAAGTTTTTCGACATGTTCTGCGGCTTCGTCTAATTGCGACACTCCCAACGCCGCGCATATCCTGCTGTATGAACCCATCGCATTGATAAGTACGGGAAAATACGTTCCTGTATTTTCAAACAATAAAGCCTTGCCGCCGTCGGGCTGTTTGCTAAACCTATCGGTTATTTCGGCTATTTCATATACAGGGTCTACAAATTGTTTGACCCGAAGCAATCCGCCACTCTGTTCGAGCGTACCGATAAATTTTTGAAGGTAATTATGACAGGACAAAACCGTTTAGTCTTTGATACTGAAGTCGGGCGTTCGCTCAACATTACTTTTTTTCCCGTCACGGTCGACAATATAAAACTCAACATACATGAATTCGATTCCTTCCAATCCCGTTCTTGGCGTATTAAGCGCTATATCTACCGAGCCTTGCAAAACTTTGTTTTGAGCCATACGCTTATCCATAACATCATCGTATGGAAATGCCGTACTGATTTCGATTATATCGTCCGCAGAAGGATCGGTCGGATCTTTGGGAAATACATACGCTTCTTCGGTCTGGTCAGGAAGTTTTTTATACCATGTATAATGTATTCTGCTGATTTTATCTTCATCCTGCGGACTTGCTCCAATTTTACCATCACCATCAATGAACGAAAATTTAAGCATCCCCGTTTTGAAAGTTTCGCCTAAAGGGTCAATTCTGTCTTCCATGGCTACTTTCAGGAACTCTATTTTTAATACGCCTTCATACGATTCCTGCGTACAACTCCACAGCCCCAGCCCCAAAAAAAAGAAACAACTCCAATGAAAAAACGTTTTCATATATCGCTTACTCTTTATCTTATAGCAACCTTTGCGTCTTTGCGTCTTTGCGAGAGAAATTGCTAAAAATTTTCGGCGATCAGTTCAAAATGCGCTTGCGGGTGGTCGCAGCAAGGACATATATCCGGCGCTTTTTCGCCGCTGTGCAAAAATCCGCAGTTGCGGCATGCCCATGTCATTTTGTCCGAACGTTTGAAGACCTCGCCCTTTTCAACGTTTTGCAACAATTTACGATAGCGTTCTTCGTGTCTTTTTTCAACGGCTGCTACCAATTTGAAGGCAGTCGCTATTTTTGGGAATCCTTCTTCTTCGGCAACGCGTGCAAATTCGGGATACAGCAAGTCCCACTCTTCGTGTTCGCCTTCGGCGGAAGCAAGCAAGTTTTCGGCGGTAGTACCGATTACGCCTGCCGGATACGAAGCGGTGATTTCGACCATGCCGCCTTCGAGAAACTTGAAAAAAAGTTTGGCATGTTCTTTTTCCTGCGCCGCCGTTTCTTCAAAAAAGGCTGCTATTTGCTCAAAGCCGTCCTTGCGAGCTTTGCTGGCAAAAAATGTGTACCTGTTGCGTGCCTGCGATTCGCCGGCAAATGATTTTAACAGGTTTTGTTCGGTTTTTGAACCTTTTATGCTCATATTTTTGGTTTTTAAAAATTATTTTGCCGCAAAGATAATGCAAAAGATTGATATTTGCAAAGTTTTGAAAAAAAAATATTACATTTGCAAAGTTTTTTAATATCATAATTTTCATGATTAGAATAGACATAAGTAAAAATATTCCCGTCGGCAGCAGCCTTGTATTGTTGGCGACGGCGGAATCGGATTTTAAAAATTGCGGACTTTCCGAAGATGAAATATCTTACGTGAAGAAGCAGATTGAAGCGAAATTGGCTCTGATAGCGCTCAACCGTAATGGACAGTGGATTTATGTGCAAACGGTTGATAAGTCAAATGCTGTTGTCAAAGAGATAGAAAAAATGCGCCGCGATGCCTGCAAATTGCATCAAAGCATCACGCAGCAAAAAATACGTGCGGTTGCAATAGTTGATACTGTGGGCGATGCTGCATTTGCTTGCGCTTTTGCGGAAGGTATGGCGCTTTCCAATTATCAGTTTTTGAAATACACCGGCAAAAGGGACGAAAAGCAACATTCGCTCGCAGAATTGACTATCGTCGGGGAAGTTGCTCAACGCGATATCGATTGCTTAAACTTTGTGATAGAGGCTGTTTACAAAACACGCGATTTGGTTAATGAACCTGCCAATGTGATAACCCCTTCGACTCTCGCCGCAGAATTTGAAGCGATGGGCAAGGACGCCGGATTTGACGTACAGGTTTTCGACAAGGCGGCAATCGAAAATATGAAAATGGGCGGTGTTTTGGCTGTGAACAGGGGGAGCAAGGAAGCTCCCACATTTTCTGTCATCGAATGGAAACCGGTCGAAGCAAAGAATAAACGCCCTGTTGTATTGGTTGGCAAAGGTTTAACCTTCGACACAGGCGGTCACAGCTTGAAAACAGGTTCTTACATGAACGAAATGAAAAACGACATGGCTGGCGGGGCGGCTGTTGCCGCAGCCATTCAAGCGGCGGCAAAAGCGCGGCTTCCGATTCATATTGTTGGTCTGGTTCCTTCAACCGATAACCGTATCAGCGCCGAAGCCTTTTCTCCGGGCGACATTATTATAATGTATGACGGAACAACCGTCGAAGTGGCTAACACCGACGCCGAAGGACGCCTGATACTTGCCGATGCGTTAGCGTATGCAAAAAAATACGACCCGGAGTTAGTGATAAGTATAGCAACCCTTACAGGCGCTGCGCTACGCGCTGTGGGCGACAAGGGTATGGCAGCAATGAGTACAGCCTCGCGCGAGACTATGGAGCGGCTCAAAACAACCGGCGAAACTGTACACGAGCGACTTATGGAGTTTCCGCTGTGGGAAGAATATGCCGAAGAACTAAAAACAGACGTTGCCGACCTGAAAAACATCGGAAGCGACTATGCCGGAATGATTACGGCGTGCAAATTCCTCGAGCATTTCACTTCATACCCTTTTATACATCTTGATATTGCCGGCTTTGCTTTTGCAAAAGAATCAAGCAGTTATCGCGGTAAGGGAGGAACAGGCGCAGGAGTAAGGTTGTTGTTTGAATTTTTTAAAAATTATATTTGATAAGATGAAAAACGAAAAAATATGTATTGGAATTTCGCAAGGAGACGTTAACGGTATCGGATGCGAAGTAATTCTTAAAGCGTTGAGCGATACGCGTATACTTGAGTTGCTTACTCCCGTAGTATACAGTTCGCCAAAAGTTATTGCCTATTATCGTAAGGTTTTGGGTTTGACAAACATGAACACTGTGTCGATACGTTCAGCCGAAGAAATGCAGGACAACCGCATTAACATTGTGAATTGTATCAGTGACGAGATTCGCGTAGAGATGGGCAAATCGACGCCGCATGGAGGCGAGGCTGCGCTGGCAAGTTTGCAGGCAGCGGTGGCGGATATGAAAAACGGACATTTAGACGCGTTGGTAACTGCGCCTGTAAACAAACACAACATACAGTCTGAAAAATTTAATTTTATCGGACACACCGAATATCTGCAATCAGAATTTGGAAACGACAACGCATTTATGCTTATGACAAGCGACAGGCTTCGTATCGGTATTCTTACCGGTCACGTTCCACTTGCCCAAGCGCCTGCATTGATAACACAGGAAAAACTGTTGTCTACACTTCGCCTGATAAATAAAACGATGCCTGAAGATTTCAATATTGCTCGTCCGCGTATAGCAGTGCTGTCGCTCAATCCGCACGCAGGCGATAATGGTTTGACAGGCAACGAAGAGCAGACAGTCATCATTCCGGCGCTCGAAATTGCAAAAAACGAAGGCATATTGGTATTCGGTCCGTATTCATCGGATGGTTTTTTCGGTTCAGACAACTATCTGCAGTTCGACATGACGCTGGCAATGTACCACGATCAGGGTATGACTGCGTTTAAGACGCTATGTTTTGAAAGCGGAGTGAACTATACAGCCGGACTGTCTATCGTTCGCACATCGCCCGCGCACGGAACAGGATATGATATTGCAGGAAAAAACATCGCCTCGCCCGAATCGTTCAGACAGGCGCTGTATATGGCATGTGACATCGTCAAAAACCGAAATCAGTATAATTTGCTGAAAGAAAACGCAATGAAAGAGGTGGAAGTAAAACTTGCGGAGGAAAATTGAGTTTCAAAAGTTTCAAGTTTCAAGTTTCAAGTTTCAGGTTTCAAGTTCAAAGTTTTAGGTTATATAATATGAAAAGTTTTTGGAATGAAGAGTGGAAAGATATAGAGTTGGAGGATGATACAAAAACCGGTCGGCGAAAAAAATATGCTATTTCCAATTGTGGTCGCGTGGTTAGTTACAACGAAAGCATCGAAAATGGCAAGTTGTTAAAATTTGGACTTATACAGGGATACCATACATTGAGTCTTGGCAACCACAAAATAAAATATAGTCGTTGCATACACAAATTAGTAGCGCATTACTTTTTGCCCGAACCCGAAGAGGGACATAGTTTTGTGATTCATTACGATTTCGATAAACTAAATAATTCAGTAAAAAATCTTCAATGGGCAACCCACGAACAAGTAGTTGAACATCAGAACTATAATCCCAAGGTGCAACTTTCGCGGAAAAATCATACCCGACGCAAAAAAGGTCCAAAATTGACTGATGCAAGCGTAAAACGACTAAAAAAAGCCATCAACGACCCTGACCGCAAGCGTACATACAAACAGATTGCCAAACATTACGGCATAAGTCAAACACAGTTGTATCGCATAAAATCGGGAAAAGATTGGGCGCATGTGTAAAGTTTCAAGTTTTTGGTTTCAGGTTTCAAGTTGAGGTTTTAAGTTTCAAGAACTTATTTTAAGGGCAATCAGGAAACCATTTGGCTGTAGCATCTTTTGAAATATAATTATTATTCAGTACAAAGGTGCAAAAATCATCAGGATATGGGCGTACAGGTACTTCAATTGTCGTAAGCCTTGGGTTACCCCGAATGTCAATTTGCAAATTGCGAAATGATTCTATTTGGCTTAGGTTAAGAGAACCGGTAAGATTGTTGTTTGAACACCTTAATACGTTGAGTTTCGTATTTTTTGTCAGATCAAGACTCGTAAGCAGATTTTCATCACACCACAAAGACTGCAATTTGGTGTTGTTACTCAGGTTAAGGTTTGTTATTCCGTTTTTTAAGCAGCCAAACTGTAACAGTTCAACGTTATTACTGATATTGATACTGTTGCTGCCTGATAAATTGTTGTAGTCGCACCGCAAATGCTGAAGTTTTGTATTCGAACTAAGATTTAGAGTCGTCAAAGAGTTGTTGCTGCAATACAAACTCACTAAATCTGTATTTTGACTGACATCAAGCGAGGTTAATCTATTTTCTGAACAGTCAAAAATCATCAATTTTTTGTTGTTACTTAAATCAATTGAAGATAATTTGTTGCCGTTTACCGATAAATCGGTCAACTCTGTGTTGGTGCTAACGTCTAATTGGGGAAGATCTGTGTAGAAAGTAACCAATTTCGTCAAATTTGTTAATCCGCGGATATCTAATTGAACAAGTGAATTATAGGAACAGTCTAATTCTCTTAGTTCTAAATTATTAGTAAGATCCAAACGTTCGAGATTGTTGGCTTTGCAGTTTAATATTCTGAGCTTTACATTTTTGCTCAGGTCTAATCTTTCTATCAAATTTCTTTCACAGTTTAAACTACGAAGTTCCGACAGATATTCAATCCCTTCAAGCGTAGAAATTTGTCTTGCGCGTATATCAAGGATTTGTACCGCCTTGGCTTCTTTTATGCTTAGCATGTTATCTTTGTTTTTATCGAATTCATCAAGAAGAAATTCCTTAAAAATTGCATCTCTTATAAAACCAATAACATCATAATCAGGCTCTTGTAAAACACGTATAGTATCAGCTCTTAATCCATCGCCTGAAATAACTATCTTTGCGGTACGAAATTCAAAATCCAGATTTTCATCGGCTAAAATATTAAGCTTGCCATTACCTCTTCCTTCCGTTGGCTCAATAGATAACCACCTGTCGGTTTGAATAACGGAAATTGACCACCTGACATTGGAAATTAAGTCGATAAACACGGTATCTTCGGGAAAAGGGTCAAATTCTATATTGTACGAAGAAAGCGACAATTCCGGATCATCAGCACATGAGAACAAAGACAAACATGTGCAAACTACTAATATATATACTTTTATCAAAAAACTATTACTTTTCATTGTGTTATATTTTTATTTGTTAATTTTGTATACTTATACGTAATACAAAAAATTTTGTTTCATTTTTTTCAAAAAAAAAATCATTTCATATATTTCCCTTCCATAGTTCTGCTAAAAACTCCATCGCCGGAAAAACTTCTACACTTCCCATCATACGTCTGTATCTGTCCATCGAAACAACAATAATGCGCGCATGTGGATAATCTTCCTGAAATGCTTTTAGCCCTTTCGTGTGGCGTGGTTTAACTTCTTCGCACGATTTAACCTCAATAGCAATACGCCCGTTGCCAATTATAAAATCAACTTCGTATCCTCCGGATGTACGCCAATATGTCAATTTTTCGTCAGAATAGGTATATCCCAGATATGCAATGATTTCCTGCATAATCAGATGTTCAAATGCGCGTCCGAAATCGTCCGTACCTGTGCTGATTTTGCTGCGCTTGAGCAGGTAATTTACAATTCCTACATCGAAATAATAAAATTTTGGCGCTGCAATAGCCCTGCGTTTTGCGGTAGCCGTAAAACCCTGAATCAAATAACCTATCATTGTCTGTTCCAGAATATTAAAATACTCTTTTACGGTATTGGCGCTTACTCCGCAATCCTGCGCTATATTTTTATAAACTACCATTTCGCCGTTGCATTGGGCTGCAATTTCCATGAAGCGCGTGAAAGAAAGCAGATTGCGCGATAAGGCTTCGGCGCGAATTTCTTCGTTCAGATAGTCGCCAATATAGGCTTGTAGCCGACGTTGCGGATTCGGTGTCGTGTAGTGACGCGGTAACATGCCGTTGTGAAGGGCTTTGAGAAGGTCGAAATCAGGAATTTCGGCGCTGACAAGTGGATACATAACTGCTCGCAACGCTCTTCCACCCAAAAGATTAGCACCTGCACGAAACAATTTCCGGGCGCTCGACCCACACAAAATAAAACGAATATTGCGGTTGCAAATCAACCATTGCACTTCGTTTAGCAGTTGTGGAATTTTTTGAACCTCGTCAATAATTACTATATTGCTGGGGTCGATATTCTTCAACTCCTCGCGCAACAACGCAGGGTAACGAAAAAGTCGCTCAAACTCTTCGCTATGCAATAAATCATAACGGCGGGCATCTGGAAACAACGTTTTTAGCAAAGTACTCTTGCCTGTTTGTCGTGCACCCCACAAAAACAAAGAGTCTTCCGCCGATTCTTCCAATTTCAAAAATCTGATATACATAAGTCGTACTTCATTTTATCCGGATAATACGCAATTAAATTGCGCAAAAATACAACTTTTTTATTTGAAACGCTAATTTTTTAAAAAAAATGTAAAAAAACAAAAAACTGCCATTTTGTCATATTTACTTTTTTGGTAAAAATTTTGTAGTAAAAATCAAAAATCAAAAATCAAAAATAAGAAAGTATGAACTTGAATCAGTTTACCATAAAATCACAGGAAACCATACAAAGGGCGTTTCAGTTAGCCGGCGAGCGTGGCAATCAGGCAGTTGAGACGGGGCATCTTATGATGGCGCTTTTTGAAGAGGCTGAAAATGTAATTTCTTTTTTACTGAAAAAACTGAATGTAAACGTTAGCAACCTTACGGCTTCTGTTGAGCGCATAATATCGTCATATCCAAAGGTTTCGGGCGGCGAGGCTTATCTCTCGAAAGATACGTCGGCTGCATTGCAGAAAGCCATTTCAATATCGAAAGACGCAGGCGACCAGTTTGTATCGGTCGAATACGTGCTTTCGGGCTTGCTCAACACAGACGACCAGATAGCGCAATTGCTGAAAGACGGCGGCGTATCGCAAAAAGAACTGCAAAAAGCCATCGACGAGTTGCGCAAAGGCTCGAAAGTGAACAGCCAAACTGCCGAAGATACTTTCGATGCGCTTAACCGCTACGCTATCAACCTCAACGACCGCGCCCGCAACGGCAAATTAGACCCCGTTATTGGACGCGACGAAGAAATACGACGCGTACTGCAAATACTTTCACGGCGCACCAAAAACAATCCGATACTTGTAGGCGAGCCCGGCGTGGGGAAAACTGCTATCGCCGAAGGATTGGCGCACCGTATCGTAAACGGCGACGTTCCCGAAAATCTGAAAACAAAACAGGTCTTTTCGCTTGATATGGGGGCTTTGATTGCAGGCGCAAAATTTAAGGGCGAATTTGAAGAACGCCTGAAAGCCGTTGTTAAGGAAGTGATTGCAGCAGAGGGCGATGTGGTGCTTTTCATTGATGAAATACATACGTTGGTAGGAGCCGGAAGAAGCGACGGCGCCATGGATGCGGCAAATATCCTGAAACCCGCTTTAGCGCGCGGCGAATTGCGCGCCGTTGGAGCAACCACATTAGACGAATATCAAAAATATTTTGAAAAGGACAAGGCTCTTGAGCGTCGTTTCCAGACGGTTTTGATTGACGAACCCGACACGCTAAATGCAATATCGATTTTGCGCGGCATAAAAGAACGTTACGAAACGCATCATCAGGTTCGTATCCGCGACGAAGCGGTAATTGCGTCGGTTGAGTTGTCCCAGCGTTACATTTCCGACCGCTTTCTTCCCGACAAGGCAATAGACCTGATTGACGAGGCTGCTGCCAAACTGCGGTTAGAGATGAATTCGGTGCCTGAAGAGTTTGATGTGCTGGTACGTCGCCTCCGACAATTGGAGATAGAACGCGAAGCCATTAAGCGCGAAGGCGATGAACCGAAAATCAAACTGTTGAGCGAAGAAATAGCCGACTTGCAAGAGAAATGCAACAGTTTACTTTCCAAATGGCAAAGCGAGCGCGACCTTATTGAACGTATACTTGGCGTCAAAAACGAAATCGAAAACTATAAAATCGAAGCGCAACAAGCCGAACGACAAAGCGATTACGGACGCGTTGCCGAACTGCGCTACGGGAAAATACGCGAAGCCGAAGCAATGATGGAGACGCTCAACAAAGAACTTCAGGAACAGCAGTCGGGCAAGGCGCTGATACAGGAAGAAGTGACCTCCGACGATATAGCCGAAGTAGTGGCGCGCTGGACGGGTATACCAGTTTCGCGCATGTTGCAAAGCGAGCGTGAAAAACTCCTGACCCTCGAAGACGAACTGCACAATCGCGTCGTCGGGCAGGAAGAAGCAATTGCCGTTGTTTCAGACGCCGTACGTCGCAATCGCGCCGGTTTATCAGACCCGAAACGACCGATAGGTTCGTTCATCTTTCTTGGCTCAACGGGCGTCGGAAAAACGGAATTAGCGCGGGCGTTGGCAGAGTTTCTGTTCAACGACGAAAACATGATGACGCGCATCGACATGTCTGAATATCAGGAGCGTCATTCGGTGTCGCGGTTAGTGGGAGCGCCTCCGGGGTACATTGGCTACGACGAAGGCGGACAACTGACAGAAGCAGTGCGGCATAAGCCTTATTCGGTTGTACTGCTCGACGAAATTGAAAAAGCGCATCCCGACGTGTTCAATATTTTACTTCAGGTTTTAGATGATGGTCGCTTGACCGACAACAAAGGACGAACGGTCAATTTTAAAAATACAATCATCATCATGACCTCAAATATCGGTTCGCATCTTATCATGGAAAAATTGGAAGGCATAAACGACGCCAATCACGATGTAATGCTCGAAGATACGCGTATCGAAGTGATGAACATGCTGAAACAAACCATTCGACCGGAATTTATCAACCGTTTGGATGAAATAGTGGTATTCAAGCCGTTGCGAAAAGATGAAATAAAAGAAGTAGTAAAATTGCAAATTATGCAATTACAAAAAATGCTTAAATTGCAGGGTATTGACTTGCAAGTAAGCGACAAGGCTATTGAATGGCTTGCAGTAGCTGGCTATGACCCGCAATTTGGAGCGCGCCCCGTAAAACGTGTTATTCAAAAAAATATCCTCAACGAGTTGTCAAAACAAATTCTTTCAGGAAACGTTCAGACAGATAAACCTGTGAAGATTGACAATCATAATGAACGGTTAGTGTTTGAAAATTAAGTAGTAAAAGGACGCCATCCGAAACTCAATTTGAAAAAAATGAAAAAAAAATGCAAAAATTTTCAAAAAAAAGTAAAAAAATTTTGGTAGTTAAAAAAATGTCCGTATCTTTGCGCCCGATTTCGAAATTGATTATTGAATATTGATTATTGAATATTGACTTAAAAATATACAATATACAATATACAATATACAATATACAATCGAAACACGTTCTTTGAAATATTGGAAGACAAAGTAGTACAGGGAAAAAAATGTACTTGTCAATTCGAGTTTAGGATTATCTTCATAAAAAACGAGACGTATACATTATATAATATGTATAATGATTACGTTTCATCACCATAAATTTTTAACAACGAAGAGTTTGATCCTGGCTCAGGATGAACGCTAGCGGCAGGCTTAACACATGCAAGTCGAGGGGCAGCACAAGGAGCAATCTGAGGTGGCGACCGGCGCACGGGTGAGTAACAGGTATGCAATCTACCGCCAACTGGGGAATAACCCGTCGAAAGACGGACTAACACCGCATAAGACCACGGTTCGGCATCGGACAGGGGTAAAATATTTATAG
>Ga0099364_10011479_pt1 | contig 12111 bp, 12 predicted proteins | sample TergutTh196P3_FD_73070 | JGI IMG/M metagenome (GOLD analysis project Ga0099364, IMG submission 73070) | Microcerotermes parvus P3 segment gut microbial communities from Pointe-Noire, Republic of the Congo - Th196 P3 | ecosystem: Host-associated > Arthropoda: Insects > Digestive system > Gut ...
CTTTACCCTGTTGATAACCCGCCCGCATGCCTACTACTTGCGAGAGGCGGGTTATCAATAGGGCGGCTTGCGCAGCAAGCCGGGGGGTGGGTAAAGCGGGCAGAGCATTCTCTGTGGCTCCTATGTACGATCCGAGGGGGAGGCGCTCATTTCATTCCTATCGGGATACAGGTTGGTTCGTCGCTTCTATAAAGCATAAAAAAACCCCGTTTCTTGAACGGGGTTTTTGCTTTAGACAGCCGAATGGTGTTTTTATTCGCCGCTTACCGTCACGTTGATGGTTGCCAGCACATCGGTATGGAGAGAGACTTCCAGGGGAAATTCGCCGGTGGTCTTCAGGGGGCCGTCGGGCATATGGATGTGTCCCTTATCCACAGTAAAGCCGTTTTCCTTCAGGATATTGGCAATGTCGTTATTGGTCACGGAACCGAACAGGCGTCCATCCATCGCGGATTTGCGGGTGATAGTGAGCGCAAAGCCGTTCAGTTTTTCCGCAAGCGCCTCTGCGGCGGCGAATTTTTCAGCCTGAGCCTTTTCCAAATCGGCGCGGCGCTGGGCAAATTCCTCCAGCGCGGCTGCTGTGGCGCGACGCGCCTTTTTTTGCGGGATCAGATAGTTGCGGGCGTAACCGTCCTTTACTTTGACGACCTCGCCCAGGTTGCCAAGATTGGCGACTTTTTCGAGCAGAATGATTTGCATGGCAACTCCTTACTGGTGGTTGTCGGTATAGGGCAGCAAAGCCAGGAAACGGGCGCGCTTGATCGCGGTGGAAAGCTGGCGCTGATAGCCTGCCTTGGTGCCGGTAAGGCGGGCGGGCATGATCTTGGAGTTTTCCTGGATGTATTCCTTCAGCACTTCGACATCCTTGTAGTCAATTTGCTCGACTTTTTCCGCCGTAAAGCGGCAGAACTTGCGACGCTTGAAAAGACCGTTACTGTGACGCTTTTTCTTGTCGTCGTCTTTCTTCTTGAAGAATCTAGGCATTTTTCTTTCCTTCCAAAAATTCAATTGATTGCACGTGAAATACGAGGGTTTTGCGGTTTTTGCTTTTCGCGGCGATGAAGCCGGTCAGCGCCATTTCCAGGCCGGGCGTTGCGGCGGCAAGCCATTTTGCCGTATCGCCCAGGGCAATGAGGGGGACTTCACACTCCACATCCCTTATGCCGCCGTCTTCTTCCTGTTCGGATCGGTGTTCCAGAACGCCCGTGCAAACCGGAATGCCCGCCGGCGTATAACGCAGGGCTTCCCTGGCAATCAGGCGTCCGCTGATCCGAAGCTGGTTAGTCACCTGGCGCGCAAGCCGAAAAACCGCCGCGCCGCTTAGGCGGCAACAGGAGCTTCGACAGGAGCCTCCTGAGCTTCCGCCGTTTCCGGGCCGTTGCTTGCGCCGGCGAGGAGCGAGCGGGATTTTTCCTCCTTCATCATCGGCGAAGGATCGGTAACGGCGCGTTTCATCTTCACGGTAAGATTACGCAACACGGCGTCGTTGAATTTGAAGCCGTGTTCCAGTTCAGCCAGGGTTTCGTTATCGCACTCGATATTCATCAGCACGTAGTGCGCCTTGTGGATTTTCTGGATAGGGTAGGCCAGTTGCCGCCGTCCCCAGTCTTCGAGGCGGTGAACCTTGCCGTTTCGGCTGGTGACAATGTTGCGGTAACGTTCTACCATGGCAGGCACCTGTTCGCTTTGATCAGGGTGCACGATAAAAACGATTTCATAATGACGCATGAACACTCCTTATGGATAAAGCCCTCCGTCATGCAATTCCGGTAGGGCAAGGGTTGAAAGAACCCTTTATTCTAACAATTACTTTGTGTATCTGGCAAGATAAATACACAGCCTGTATTTCTGCTTTCTGTTACATGCTGATATTTTGTTTTGGGATACACTTAAAATTAAGGCAGCTATTTCTTATCTTCACAAGAGAGGGACATATGGACATCAAGGAAATCATCGCGCCGGTCGTGCAAGACTGGGAAATGCTGGAAGAATTTTCAGACAACGTGCAGGAAAAGGCGTTCAATACCACGCTCAACATGGCGCGGCTGAGAGAAACGCCGGGAGATTTTGAGCCTGCCTTCCTTATTCTGCGCGATTTGCACAGCCTGAAGGGAGGCGCGGCCCTTAGCAAACTTGAGTTGGGTGTGGCGGTTACGCATCATGTAGGGGCGCTGGTTTCCCGTTTTCTGGATGGACAGGTACCCCTTTCCCGGGCGCTTTCGGAAGCAATCCTGCTCGCGCTGGATCGTCTTTCGATGGCGGTGGAAAACCTGATTCACCACGATTCGCTGGAAGACCTGAAGCTGATAGATTTGTTGCAATATCTGGAAAAGGCAACCCAGGCGCCGCCTGACGAGGTAGACGCCATTTGCGGCCTGATGATCGAATCCGTGACCGGCTTTCCCTCTGTGCTCTCCGGCATTTCCCACGTTACGGCATTTTCGGCGGATTCGGCGCAGGAGCTGCACTCGGAACAAAAGCATGATGTGGCAAGCGACCTGCAATTTTTCCGCACCTTCGCCATTCAGCTTGAAAACCGCTCGCCTTTCTTCAAGGGACGCACCAACCGTATCCTGCGCCTTGCGCTGGAAACCAACAAGGCCGCCGATTCTCCGGTTGATCCGGTGCAGTTGGAAGCGGCCATTTACATGCACGACCTGGGGATGTTGCTTTTGCCGGAACAGGCCTGGCTCAAGGTTGGGCGTTTGTCCGCCGAAGACAAGCTCTCTCTTCGTAAACATCCCGCTTATGGCGCGGGCCTGCTGCAACGGATGCACGGTTGGGAAGCAGCCTCCGTAATGGTCGCGCAGCATCATGAAATGCCAAATGGCAACGGTTATCCGGCGAATCTGAAAGATGACGAAATTTGCCCCGGCGCGAAAATCATAGCAATTGTGGATACTTTCGAGGCGGTCATGTTGAAGCACAGTCATCGGGGTAAAAACCGTTCGGTTTTGCGCGCCATTGCGGAAGTAAACGCCTGCGATAACCAGTTCGACGCTGAATGGACGCGGCTTTTCAACCAGATCATCCGGCGCACCATCGGCATGAACGCCGGATGACGGCAACAGAAAATGAGCGCCGGTTTACCGGCGTCAAACGACTATACGGCGAGGCGGCGGCAGCGCGTTTCCTCGCCGCTCGCGTCTGTGTGGCAGGGGTTGGCGGGGTTGGCTCCTGGGTGGCGGAAGGGCTGGCGCGTAGCGGAATTGGACATCTAACCCTGATTGATCTCGACATGGTGGCGGAATCCAACACCAACCGGCAGATTCAGGCGCTAACGGGCGAATATGGCAAAGCCAAGGTGGACGCGCTTTCTCTGCGTGTCAAAGCGATCAATCCCGACATGGAAGCGCGAACCATCGAAGATTTCATTACCCCGGAAAACGTGGCGGTCATGCTTGGCTCCGATCTGTCGCTTGTCATTGACGCCATTGACCAGACCCGTCCGAAAGCCGCTCTAATTGCTTACTGCCGACAAGTTGGCATTCCGCTTGTTACTACGGGCGCGGCGGGCGGCAAGACCGACCCTACCCGCATTGCCAGAGGCGATCTGGCAGAAGTCGAACATGATCCGCTGCTGGCAAAAACGCGGGCTATTTTGCGCCGGGAATATGCCTTTCCGCCCGGCGGTAGCCAGAAAAAACCCGGCAGGAAATTCGGCGTTCCCGCCATTTTTTCCCGTGAAGCCATGCGCCGTGAAGTATGCGGAATAGAGGGCAGGAGAAGCGCGTCGGATTTGAGTTGCGCGGGCTACGGTTCTTCGGTGTGCGTGACTGCCGGCATGGGTTTTGCTGCCTGCGCGGTTGCGCTGGAATTGCTTGCCGAGACGCATAAGAGCGTAATTCCGGCGCGATAATGGGGTGTCGTTTTGCCGTAAAGAGGCAATGTTAGAATGCGCCCCATTGCCTTAGATTGGTGCCTGGATGGAATACGAAACGATAGCTGCGGTAGATTTGGGTTCAAACAGTTTTCGCCTGCAAGTCGGGCGCGTGGTGGAGGGCCAGATTTATCCCCTGGACTCGCTGAAGGAGACTGTGCGTCTGGCAGGCGGGTTGACGGCGGACAAGATACTGGAACGCTCCGCAATGGAACGGGGCTGGGCGACGCTGGAACGCTTCGGGGAACGGCTACGCAGCTTGAAGGGCAGCGCGGTACGCGCTGTGGCGACAAATACCTTGCGAGTGGCGCGTAACGCGCATGAATTTCTGGCGGCGGGAGAGATTGCCCTGGGTTTTCCGATAGAAGTCATTGCCGGACGGGAAGAGGCGCGGTTGATTTACATCGGCACAATCAATTCCCTGCCTGCCGCCCCGCATAAGCGCCTGGTTGTGGACATCGGCGGCGGCTCGACGGAATTCATTATCGGCAGGAAAGAATCGCCTATGCTGATGGATTCGCTGTACATGGGTTGTGTGGGTTACACCCTCCGTTATTTTCCCGACGGGCGAGTGGACAAAAAGCGTCTAGCTATAGCGCGAGCGGCGGCGGCCAAGGAGACGGAACGGATCAAGCATGTTTACGCGGAGCAGGGCTGGAAGGAGGTGGTAGGTTCTTCCGGCACGGCGCGGGCGCTTGTGGATTTGCTGGAATCCAACCGGTTGAATCCCGGCGGCGTGACCGGCGTCACCCGCGAGGGGCTGGAAAAACTGGCGACGATGTTGTGCAAGGCCGGTTCCATTGATGCTTTCAATGCACCGGGAGTACGGGCGGATCGTTTGCCGGTGCTGCCGGGCGGACTGGCGATCATGATGGCGATTTTCGAGGAATTTCGCCTGACGCAAATGAATTATGCGGACGGAGCCTTGCGTTTAGGGGTGTTGTATGACCTGTTAGGGCGGTTTCAGCATCATGATATGCGCGTGGCGACAGTCAAACACTTTGTTCGTCGTTATCAGGTGGAGAAGAAACAGGCGGAGCGGGTGCGAAAAACCGCGCTGGATATTTTGTTCAGGCTTCGCAACGGCAAGGCGGGCGAGCTTGACGATGAGGTGATCTTTCTTGATTGGGCGGCGATGCTGCATGAAATAGGAATTTCCGTGGCGCATAGCGGCTATCACAAGCACGGCGCGTATATTCTGACCTATGCCGACATGCCGGGTTTTTCCAACAAGGATCGCGCCCGTCTGGCGACATTGGTTCTGGGGCATAGGGGCAAGCTGAACAGGCTTCTCGAACTGCCGCGCGCGGATATGGGCTGGCGGCAATTGTTTTGTTTGCGCCTGGCGACATTGCTGCATCGTGACCGGGGAGACCGAAACCTGCCCGCTTACATGGCTCGGGGCGACAGCGAAGGTTTTACGTTTGAGATTCCGGCGCGCTGGCTGGAGGCTAACCCCTGGACGGCGGCGGCATTGACGGAAGAAGCGCAAATCTGGCGACAGGCTGGCTTTGGTTTTAAGGTCAAGTCGGTTGCTTCCGGCAGGAAGAAAGACAAATGAGCGCGGCGGATTCCCTTCCTGAACTTGTCATCGTGGGCAATGAAGCCGTTTTAAGAGGAGAGTGGACTTTGGCCGCTTTGGGCGCTCTTGCCTCTTCCTGCCGTAAAACCCTGTTTCACGCTTTGGCTTACGCGGGGGGCGAAGTGTCAACATGGCATTTGGATGGTGTTTCTCGTCTGGATAGCGCGGTTGCGGTTTTGCTGTGGCGGCATTGGCAGGGGAAATTTCCGGCCCGGTTATCCCTGCCGGACGCCTTGCGCCCGACCTTGGAACGGGTAGCCGTAGCGCCGATCTCTGAACCTCTGCAACGTGATCAAATGAAATTATCCTGTATTGAGCGGGTGGGGCTGTGGTCATTGACGGGATGGCGCGACCTGTTCCGGTTGTGTGCTGGCTTGATCGAGTTATTGGGGGCGCTGGTGTTGACCACTTTGCGCCTGCTGCGCCACTCGCGCCTGATTCCGTGGAAAGAATTTTCCGCCAATCTCTACCGTGCCGGCTTTGAAGCCTTGCCGGTATCGGCGCTGGTAGGAATCCTGATTGGTATGACTATAAGCTATCTTTCCGCCGCGCAACTGAAAATCTATGGCGCGGATATTTTTATTGTCAATCTGCTGGGAATGGGCATTATTCGTGAGTTAGGGCCGGTGTTGGCGGCGGTGCTGGTTGCCGGGCGTTCCGGTTCGGCGATGACCGCCCAGATCGGGGTCATGCGGGTGACGGAAGAAATAGACGCGCTTGCCGCGCTCGGCGTTTCCGGTACGGTGCGGGTGGTTTTTCCCAAGGTTGCGGCGCTATTGGTGGCCATGCCGCTACTGGTGGTTTGGGTGAGCATGGCTGCCTTGTTGGGGGGGGCGCTGGCCGCTTATTGGGAACTGGATTTATCCCTGCTTTATTTTTTCCAGCCCTTACCCAATGTGGTTCCGATTGCCAACCTCTGGATTTGCCTCGGCAAAGGGGTGGTCTTCGGCTTTCTGATTGCGCTTTTGGCCTGCTGGTTTGGTCTCAATGTGCGCCCGAATACCGAAAGCCTCTCCCGGCATACTACCGCTTCTGTTGTAACCGCTATTACCCTCGTGATTCTGGCGGACGCGGTATTCGCTATCCTCACGCGCGGCGTAGGCTTGCCGTGGGGGGGATGAGTATGCGACAGACGCGGGATTCTGTGCCGGTCATTGACATGCGCGGCGTCTGGAGCCGTTATCGGGATGTGGTCGTTCACAGGAATCTGGATTTTCGGGTGGAGAGAGGCGAAGTAATCGCGCTGGTGGGCGGTTCCGGGAGCGGCAAGACAACCCTGTTGCGGGAAATTCTCGGTCTTCTACTGCCCGCTGAAGGCAGCATCCGCTTATTCGGGCACGAGATAGGCAGCGCCAATTCCGTCGCGCTTGCCGCTGTGCGCAATCGTCTGGGCATGCTGTTTCAACAGGGGGCGCTTTTTTCCGCGCTTTCCGTCTATGACAACATTGCTTTTCCCCTGCGCGAATTACGTTTCATGGACGAGGCGTGGATTGCCGACATCGTGCGCTTGAAACTCGATATGGTGGGACTGGAAGAAAAACACGCGCCCCTGATGCCCGCCGAGCTTTCCGGCGGCATGATAAAAAGGGTTGCGCTTGCCCGCGCTCTGGCGGTCGAACCGGAATTGCTCCTGCTGGACGAACCGACGGCAGGGCTTGACCCTGCCCGCAGCCGGAGTTTTGTCGCGCTGGTGCGGGAATTGCAACAGAGCCTTGGCCTTACCGTTGTGCTTGTGACGCACGATTTCGACACCATCGCGGGCCTGGAGAGTCAGGTGGCTATTTTGGCGGAACAGCAGATTCTCGCGCGGGGAACGTTAGCCGAAGTCGCGGCGCTGCCGCACCCTGCCATCCGCGCCTTTTTCGCGCCGATGGGTTTTTATGGCGCGGAGGATAGGTAGTGGTTCGCGTGAATAAAACGACTTCATGGATAGATTGGGTAGGTTGGGGCGAGCGGGACGCGAACCCCAACATTGTGCCTTTGATTGTCGTTTTATTTGAATGAGTCACTATATCCAGACATGATTCATTTTCGCAATTTGCGTCTCGCAAGGGGAGGGCACATCCTGATAGATGGGGTCTCTCTCCAGTTATTCCCCGGTTGGAAGATTGGTCTGACCGGGGCCAACGGCAGCGGCAAGTCAAGCCTTTTCGCGCTTCTGCGCGACCAGTTGCTCCCGGATCGGGGCGACCTTACATTTCCGTCCGGCTGGACGATTGCCCATGTTGCGCAGGAGACGCCGGGGCTGCTACGCGCCGCCATCGAGTATGTGCTCGACGGCGATACTGAACTGCGGCGCATCGAAACCGACCTGGTTCAGGCCGAGGTGGCACACGACGGGATACGCATTGCTGAATTGCATACGAACTTGCAGGAAATCGGCGCTTATTCGGCTCGGTCGCGCGCGGCGGCGCTGCTCAACGGCCTGGGTTTTCTCCCTTCGGATGCCGGGCGGGCCGTGGCGGAATTTTCCGGCGGCTGGCGGATGCGCCTCAATCTCGCGCAGGCGCTGATGTGCCGCTCCGATCTGCTCCTGCTCGATGAACCTACCAACCACCTCGATCTGGATACGGTCATCTGGCTCGAACAATGGCTGCGCGACTATCGTGGAACCCTGTTGCTGGTGTCGCACGACCGCGAATTTCTCGACGCTTGTGTAGATCATATTGCCCACATCGAACAGCGGCAACTGACGCTCTACAACGGTTCATACACCGATTTCGAGCGTCAGCGCGGCGAGCGTCTGGTGCAGCAGCAGGCGCTTTTTGAGCGCCAGCAGCGCGAAATCGCGCACATGGAGGACTACATCCGCCGCTTTCGGGCTAAGGCGACCAAGGCCCGGCAGGCGCAAAGCCGGATCAAGGCGCTTGAGCGCATGGAGATCATTTCCGCTGCGCATGTCGACACTCCGTTTTCCTTCGCTTTTCGCCCCGCCACCGCCGCGCCCGATCCGCTGCTGCAAATCGAGAAAGGAGCCGCCGGGTACGGCGAAAAAACAGTGCTCACAGACATTGAACTCACTCTGCGCCCCAGCGAGCGCGTGGGCTTGCTTGGCCGCAACGGCGCGGGCAAATCCACCCTCATCAAACTCCTGGCCGGGGAAATTACCCTCACGGCAGGGCAGAAACGCGAGGGTAGGGGGCTGGCGGTTGGGTATTTCGCCCAGCACCAGCTCGAAACTCTGCGCACCGAAGAATCCCCGCTCCAGCACATGATACGGCTCGACCCTTCGGCGCGTGAGCAGGACATACGCAATTACCTGGGCGGCTTCGACTTTCGCGGTGACGGGCGGGATGCCTGCTCCGCTCTGGTCACCGCGCCCTGTGGCTCGTTTTCCGGCGGCGAAAAATCCCGTCTGGCGCTGGCTCTGCTTATCTGGCAACGGCCCAATCTCCTGCTGCTGGACGAACCTGCCAACCATCTGGATATGGAAATGCGTTATGCCCTCATGTGTGCCCTTCAGGAATACGACGGCGCGATGGTGCTGGTGTCGCACGACCGCGCCCTGCTGCGCGCCTGTTGTGATCGCCTGTTGCTGATTGACGGCGGATGCTTGCGGCCTTTCGATGGCGATCTTGACGACTACCGCGACTGGCTGACGGAACAACGCGCCCGGCGCGAAGAAGGCGCAGACGACGTATTGGCCGAACGGGAAGCGCGGCGGAGAAGCCGCGCCCAGGCCGAGGCGGAACGCCAGACGCTGCTTGCCACGCGCAGGCTTCTGGTTAAGGAAATAGGGCAGATCGAAAACAGTCTGGCGGGTTGGACGAGCGAGAAAAAAGAGCTTGAAGAGCGCCTTGCCGATCCCGCCTTTTACGGCGCGAATAACGGCAGCGGCAACGCGCAATTGCAGGACTTGCTCAGACGCCAGGCCGCTTTGCAGGACTGGATCGAAGAGGCCGAATGCCGCTGGCTGGAACTTTCGGAACAGCTGGAGAAATTGACGCAGTGAGGCGGGCATGGGTTTGGGCATTGGCAGGAGAAGGGGGGAGAAAGGGCTTGCGCTGCTATTATCTCTAACCCAACAAATGTGGGATAATGTAAACTTCATGCCCTCAATCCCAATTCCACTATGTCTGCCACACTGCATGCCATTTGCGCCAATAACACTGCCGCATCGAAGAAATGGGGGGATGTTTGAATCAACATCAATACAGCTTACTGGTAAGGCGTTTGGAAGTTGATGCTACCGTCAATCCCGGCACCTATCGCGCAAAAACCTTTCTTATCAGCAACGCCGCCTATGTCGTATTGTTTGGCATGTTGGCGACGATTGCGCTGTTAATTTATTTTGGCATTCATACTGCCTACACAAAGAATCGCGCGTCCGACCTGATACGCGTCGGGTTGTTCGGAGTGGTAATGGCGCTGATATTTTTTGTTGTGCTACGTATGTTTTTTATGAGACTCGCCCCGCCCGAAGGCCGTTATCTATCCAGAGAAGAAGCGCCGGCGCTGTTTAATGTACTCGACAAAATACGCAAAAAACTGAATGGGCCACCGTTTCATCATGTGCTGGTTGACGATGACTTCAATGCGGCAATCTACCAGCATCCACGCTGGGGATTGTTTGGCGGTCACACCAACTATCTGATTCTTGGTTTGCCCTACCTGTTGGGAGTGTCGCCGAAGGAAATGCTGGCAACGGTAGCGCATGAATATGGTCATGTATGCGGAAATCATGGTAAGGCAGGAGCCTGGATATATCGGCAACGCCAGACTTTCCTGGCTCTCTATGACAAAGTTGAGAGCGGAGCGGATGTATATTGGGTTTACAAGAGCATAGCTTTCATGTTGAGCGCATTTGTGCCATATTACAACGCGTACACTTTTGTTTTGTCGCGTGAGGACGAATACGCGGCCGATCGAACGGCAACGGAACTGGTTGGTAGCAAAACCAACGCGCAAGGTCTGGTGCGGGGCGCGTTACTCGGACGTTGGTTTTACAAAGAGTTCTGGTCGAAACTGTATAAGCAGGCGGATAGCAGGGAAGAACCCGCATTCCTGCCATACGCTGCCATGCGTAGCGCATTCAAGGCAAGTTACTCGGAATGGGCAACCAAAGAGCACCTGGACGCCGCATGGAGGAAGCAGTCTGGTTTGGATGATACGCACCCAGCATTGCGCTATCGTGTCGAGGCAACAGGAGAAAAAGCGGAGTTACCCCCTTGCGTTGAAAACACAGCCGCCGAAGCGTTGTTGGGAGATACGGCAAAAAAACTTATTGCCGAATTTGATCGTAACTGGTGGGAAAGGGAAAAAACCTCATGGCAGGCTCAGCATCAATACGTCATTAGTTCCAAGGCTCGGTTACAGGAATTATCCGGCTTGCCGCTGGATAGCCTGAAGTTGCAGGATTTGCATGAATACGCGCTCCTGAGTTCCGAATTTGAATCTCCGCAACAGGCAAAAGCCTTGTTGGAGCGCTTGTTGCGGCAACCCGGCGGGCCTTTTCCGAAGGCTGAATACCACTACGGGTATATCCTGCTTGCCGAGGATAACGAACGCGGGCTTGATCATTTGGCTGTTGCGGTAAACGACCGCCATATGCAGGAGTCGGCTGCGCACGTCGGCTATGACTACCTGCTCAAAAAATATGGCGAAGAGCGGGCGCAGGAATGGTGGGACAGAATTGTCGGCCAGGTGGCGGATGAAGCGTGATTTGTGCGGCAGTATTGCATGAAATTGTTGCGGGCTGCTGACATCACTTCCGTTTTACCGGCAGATAAAGTCCTGGGTCATGAAATATTTGAACGCTACGTTACCTGAGAAAGCCTGCAAAACGTCTGGCTTGGGCATTGCGCCTCCATTGTTCTTACCATCCCCATTCCCGGCAAACTAGCAATAATATGAATTCCGCGCTTCCTCCCGATTCCATCATGCCTGCCACGCTGCGTGCCATTTGCGCCGATATTACGACATTGGCCGTTGATGTTATTGTCAATGCCGCCAATAATACCCTCCTGGGCGGCGGCGGGGTTGACGGAGCCATTCACCGTGCCGCCGGGCCGGAATTGCTGGCCTGCTGCCGCGCCCTGAACGGCTGTGTCACGGGCGAAGCCAAAATTACTCCCGGCTTTCGCCTTCCCGCCCGGCACGTCATTCACACTGTCGGCCCTGTCTGGCGCGACGGCGGACACGGCGAACCGGCGCTGCTTGCCGCCTGTTACCGTAATGCGCTGGAACTTGCCGCCCAGGCCGGGCTGGAAAGCATCGCCTTTCCCTGTATCAGCACCGGCGTTTACGGTTATCCGCCGACCTTGGCGGCACAATGCGCGCTTTCGGCTGTGCAGGAGACTTTGGCATATTTGTCGGACATACGGGAAGTGATTTTCTGCTGCTTCTCGGAAGAGGAGCGGACACGGTATGCAAATCTGCTGGCGGCGTAACGTGGGTGTGTAAATCGAACTGTGTCAATTTGGTTTGTTTCATAACTCATTTACTGGAACTCTGTCTTCGCCGAAGACGATTTGAAAGACCTGCAAAGCTGACTTCCAGTGATGAATCGTCTTCCATTTGTCAGCGCATTGCCGTATTGCCAGATACATCGCCTTGAACACGCTTTCGTCGTTAGGGAAGATTTTGCGGTTTCGCGTCAGCTTACGCAAGCTCGCGTTCAACGATTCGATGGCATTGGTCGTGTAGATGA
>Ga0099364_10011480_pt1 | contig 12111 bp, 13 predicted proteins | sample TergutTh196P3_FD_73070 | JGI IMG/M metagenome (GOLD analysis project Ga0099364, IMG submission 73070) | Microcerotermes parvus P3 segment gut microbial communities from Pointe-Noire, Republic of the Congo - Th196 P3 | ecosystem: Host-associated > Arthropoda: Insects > Digestive system > Gut ...
GCCGCAGAAAGAGTGGTTTTGCCGTGATCGACATGACCAATCGTTCCAACATTCATGTGGATTTTTGCTCTAGTAAATTTATCCTTTGCCATTTTGTGTCCTCCTTAATGGGCACATTTCTTTCAATTATAAATCGTTGTTTGACAACATAACATGCGTCAAAAAAACAACGAAAAATACATAATAATTAGGGGGATACTTAAAATAGAGGAACAGGCGTTAAAAACGCAATCCTATACTTTGTCCCACCTGTCTCATCTATACAGATGAGTGGTTTGGAAACCAAACTACTACCATCGGTAGTGGGCGAAGGCTTTATTTGCCTCTGCCATTTTATGGGTATCTTCCTTCTTTTTGAAGGCAGTACCTGTATTATTAAAGGCATCCAGAAGTTCGGCAGCAAGCCGTTCTCCCATGCCTTTGCCTGATCTGGCACGAGCGGCACTTATAATCCATCTCATACCGAGTGCTTCCCGTCTGATTTCACGAATCTCTACAGGAACCTGATAAGTTGCCCCGCCTACGCGCCGGGACTTAACTTCTATTACAGGCTTTACATTATCTAAGGCTTTAAGAAAAACTTCAAGGGGTTCTTTATCAGTTTTTTCCTTGAGCACTTCCAAAGCCTGATGAACAATGCGGAGACCCAAAGATCTTTTGCCTTCCCACATCATCCTGTTTACAAATTTTGACACAACAACACTGTTATATTTAGGATCCGGCAAAATCCCTCTATCTATCGATTTTTTCTTTCTTCCCATATATTTGCTTCCTTATACCTGTATACCTAAGCTTTAGGCCGTTTAGCGCCGTATTTTGACCTGCCGCGTTTACGGTCAGTTACGCCTAATGTATCTTTTGCACCGCGAACAATATGATAGCGGACACCGGGAAGGTCTTTTACTCTTCCGCCCCTGACTAACACTACAGAGTGTTCCTGAAGATTATGCCCAATCCCGGGAATATATGCTGTAACTTCTGTACCATGAGAAAGCCGTACACGAGCAACTTTCCTAAGAGCCGAGTTTGGCTTCTTGGGTGTTACGGTCATAACACGAGTACAAACGCCGCGCTTTTGCGGACATGATTTTAATGCCGGCGACTTCGTCTTGGAAGTTACCTTTTGCCGTCCAAAACGAACCAATTGGTTAATAGTAGGCATTCGTCAAAAACTCCTCAAAAAACTTCAATAAAAAACATGAGCTAAAGGACAAAAATATCCCCTCTTCAAAAACAAGAGGCTCGAGTTTCAAATCTATCAAAAATGAAAAAAAGTGTCAAGGGGGTATAATATTTTTTTTATTTTTTTTTACCTTGCTTTAAAAAAATTGATGCAAAATACCGACCCCCGCCTGGTCAAAAAAACAATCAATATTGGTAGTATTTTACGAATTTTAGTATAATATTACCTATTGGTTGATGCCTTCCCTATATGACGGAGGCAATTGTTTTGTCCGCAAGTATGACACTCACCTCTGCCGGTGATTAAAGATATTATTCCGGGGAAAGTGGCAACAACACCAATTGAATACTGCCCTGTAAAATAATAACTATATTCAGCTCCTATTTTAAATATTTTTAAAACATGAAAAAAGAAACCGAACCTAAAGTATTGTACGACATCCGCCTCTTTGTTAAAAAACTGTACGCCATAAGCGAGGGAAATACCGGTACCTGCCATATCGATAGTATAATTTTTTCTTACAGCAGGTATCTTAAGGTTCAATGTGGCATTACCGATTGGGATTGAAAAACCGGGAATAAAAAGGTCTAGTTGTCCTCCTAAATCCAGTTCGTTAAAATTGTATCGAACATTAGCAAGTAAATCAATTTGTATAGGCGATTCTATTGTAAACCCAATAAAATAATTAAGATGAAAATTGTGTTCCGGTTGATCGAATTCATTATTAAAATTATAGTAATACCCGGCACCAAGCATATCAATAAAACCAAATACAAATGAAGGGGCTTTAGCGGTTGTTATTTGGACAGGACCAACCTCTATCTGTGCATATACAGGGATTACGGCGATAATTATTAAAGCAATAAACATTCCTTTTTTCTTCATAAATTACCCCCAAAATATATAACTTTCTAAATTATAGGGGGTGAAATGCTAAAATGTCAAATTTTTAATTTAGGTTATTTTGTTAAAAATTGGAAGAAAAAAATTAGGGCTGCGAAAAATGCTATAAAAGCAACAACTAACGCCCAAAGAGGCAGGGGTTCGCTGGGCACTCGTTCTTTTTTTACCTTTTTTTGATGGCGGATTTTGGCAGGTTTTGGAGCGGCTGGCGCTGAATAGCCGCACAGAGGGCATCCGGTTTGAAACATTTTATCGGGGCCGGAATAGCCGCAGATTGGACACCGAACGGAGGCAAAAAACCGTCCGCAATGAGGGCAGGCTTTTATATCGCCGTCAACTTCAAAGCTGCAATTGTCGCAAAAAAAACGGGGTTTTAGCTTTTTCATAATTAAGTGGTTTTTACCTCTGCTGCGGGGCATTTTTCGCCGGATGAAACTGCCGGGCAGGATGCGCAGGCTTCCTTGGATGCGGACTTTGCGGCAGGCCTTCCCGGCTCCGTCCGTTTGCCTTTGTCCGTAGCATAAAAGCCGGAGCCTTTAAAAATGACACCGCTTCCGCCAAAAATAAGACGGCGGACAGAACTGCCGCATTGGGAACATTCTTTTATGGGCTCATCGCTCATGGCCTGAAAAACCTCAAAACTATGACCGCAGTTTTTACATTCATATTCATAAGTAGGCATATATACCTCTTATTATAGAATATTTTATTTGTTTTACACAATCAATAGACACAATCATTAAGCCCGATATACAATACTGTAAAAGGGAGTAAACATGAAACTATCCAGCCAATCTTTAAAAGATCGTGTATTTTGGGAAAAAGCCGATATTGCCATTCCCAAATTTGACCGTGAAGCTATGATTAACGCAGCAAAGGTTTCTCCAAAGTGGGTGCATTTTGGGGCAGGAAATATTTTTCGCGCGTTTCCGGCAGCTTTGATGCAAACCCTTCTTGAAGAGGGAATTGAAAGCGCGGGAATTGTCGTTGCAGAAGGCTATGACGGTGAAATTATCGATAAATCTTTTACCGCTTTTGATAATTTAACCCTCCTTGTAACGCTAAAATCCGACGGGTCAACAGAAAAAAAGGTTATTGGCTCTATTGCGCAGGCTTTAAGAATGGATTCGGGCTGCAAAACAGACCAAGATATGGCTGTCTTAAAAACAATCTTTGCCGCTCCATCTCTGCAAATGGCAAGTTTTACCATTACGGAAAAGGGGTATAACCTGACAGGGCGAGATGGATCGATCTTTCCTGATATTCAAGAGGATTTAAACGCAGGGCCTGCTTTTCCCAAAAGTTACCTTGGAAAAATTGCCGCTCTTCTTCACGAACGATATACCAATGGTGCGCATCCTATTGCGATGGTCAGCATGGACAACTGTTCTCATAATGGTGATATTCTTTTTAACGCAATCGAAACTATAGCAACGAATTGGGTAACAAACGGCGTTGTTTCTGCAGGTTTTTTGGATTATATACGCGATAAAAACAAAGTTTCTTTTCCCTGGACAATGATAGATAAAATTACTCCCCGCCCCGATGATTCGGTACGCGATATGCTTGTTTCCGCAGGGTTGGAAGGTATGCAGGGTTTTGTAACAGAGAAAAACACATATATCGCTCCCTTTGTAAATGCCGAAGAAACTCAATACCTTGTTGTTGAAGACGCTTTCCCCAACGGCAGACCGCCTTTGGAAAAAACGGGAGTATTATTTACGGATAAAGAAACCGTTGACAGGGTAGAGAAAATGAAGGTCTGTACCTGCCTAAACCCCCTGCATACAAGTCTTGCGGTTTTTGGATGTCTTCTTGGTTACACCAAAATCAGCGAAGAAATGAAAGACCCTGACCTTGTAAAACTTATTGAAGGAGTCGGTTACAAAGAAGGGCTTCCCGTAGTTACTGACCCGGGGATTATCAAACCGCTGGATTTTATAGACAATGTTATAAAAGTCCGCCTGCCCAATCCCTTTATGCCGGATGCCCCTCAACGAATAGCTATGGATTCTTCTTTAAAAATCCCTATTCGTTTTGGAGAAACTCTAAAGGCATATATTAATGAAGGAAAAAGCTGTTCCGGGCTGGAATATATACCTTTGGTACTTGCCGGCTGGCTTCGTTATCTTTTGGGTATTGATGATAAGGGCAGCAATTTTGAGGTTTCCCCCGACCCCAATTATGAGAGTTTAAAAACCGCTCTATTTGGTATCGATTTAGGTCAAAAAGGCCCCTTTAATGACAAATTACAGCCAATTTTGTCAAATTCGGACTATTTTGGTATCGATTTATACAAAGCAGGGCTGGCAGATAAAGTAGAAGGATTTTTTAGCCAAATGGTTGACAGCCCGGGGGCAGTACGGAAGGTTCTAAAAGGGCTTGCTTAATTTTTAGAAATAGGGTAAAATTGGGTTATTAAGGAGTAAGATATGAGAAAGATCGTTTTTGCGCTGATTTTTTTGGCAATGTTAACACCTGCGTATTCGCAGAATAGAAACAGAAATACTGAAACAGATATGTACTATATCAATGTATCTATAGAAAAAATTTATTCAACCAGTCTGGGGTATATAATCCTTTATAGAAAAGGATCCAGCCAGCTTGGTACGGTAAGTGTTCCAAATGAATGGTTTACCGAATCCGCAGGAAGAGCGGAAATGATGCGTTTACCAACCGGTCAGGACTGGCCGACTATGTCTATATTCTACAAAAACGGCGAATTCAGCCATGTTAGAATTTATGTGCACAGAGTACCGGCGCACAGTACTTGGGGTCTTCTTCCGGGAACTGTAGATGTAAGACAATACTTTACGGATACTGAAAACTTTAACATAGAGTATTAATGAATGCGGTACCTGAAGATTTAATAAATTTTATAAAAACCGGCTATACATTTGTTATAGCCGGTCATAAAGAACCTGACGGCGACTGCGTTGGGAGTCAACTTGCCCTTCGCAGTGTGCTGGAAAGAATTGGAAAAAACGCTATTGTTTGTTCTTCAGGTCCATTTGTACGACCGGATTTAAAAAAAATTGAAAATCTATTTATCGAAAATCAAAAAATTTTGGATTCTATTTTAACCTCCGAAGAAAAGATAAAAGATACAAAGGTAATAATTGTTGATTGTTCAACCATAGAAAGGACAGGATTTCCTAAGGAAAAACTGGAAAAATTTCCTTATGCTATTATTGATCATCACGCTTCTGCAGATCCTCCGGCTTCAACATTCCTTGCCCCTGTTTATATAAACGCCAATGAACCTTCATGTACAGTTATGATTGAAAAACTGATAACCGCCCTTGATCTTGAACTTACAAAAGAAGAAGCGGAGAGTCTTCTTTTTGGACTTTGCACAGACACGGGGTTTTTCCGTCACCTTACAGAAAAAAGCGCGGATGTTTTTGAAGCGGCTTCCAGGATGATCCGCTGCGGCGCAAGTCCAAAGAAAATATTTTCCATTATAAATGGGGGAAAAAGCCTTAAATCCAGAATTCTTATGGGGCATATACTTTCCAGAACTGAATCTTTTTATGACGGAAAATTGTTATTAAGCTGCGAAACTCTTGAAGACTTTAAAGCCTTTGGTCTTGAAAGCAGAGATTCTGATGTTTTAAATCAATTATTGCTTTCTATTGAAGGTGTGGAGGCAACAGCTATTATCCGCCAAGAGTGTGACAATAACTGTACTGTAAGCTTAAGGTCTGTTGACAAAATTGATGTTGCGAAAATTGCTTCTTCATTTGGAGGGGGGGGGCATAAAAATGCTTCCGGTCTCACAATGCAAGGGAACATTTCAGATGTAAAAGAAATTATATTAAAAACCTTCTCAAAATTATACTAAATTACAAATGTCATCTTTTTTTTATTTCCTCTGTTAAAAACCGATATCAAAACAGAGGTAATTATGAAAAAGTATATTTTGAATGAACTTTACGATCAGTTTAACAAGAAAATTATAACGCGCTGCAAGTTAGAAAGCTCTATTTTTAAGTATTATTTTAAAAATCAGGGAAAAACCTGCCTTAGCCACTGGAATCCAGATGAATACGAGGATTTTATTTCATGGTTTTATCCGCGTTTAAGAAAAGCAATAGATAAATATCATGATAAGGGTTTTTCGTTTGAAACATTTATGAATAAATATTTATTCGTAGCTTCCAAAGAATATACGACTCGTACAACAAACGGCAGTATTACAGAATATTCAACATGGAGCGCGCGTGTTCCTGATTTATATGTTTATGAAGAACCCCCGGAATACTTTTATGGAAAAAATGAAAAGATGATTTCCAAAATAATTAGGGATAAGAACGGAAGAAAAGATACAAGGAGAATTTTAGCGCTCATTATTAAATGTTACAATTATGTATCTGACGATTTTATAGAGAAAGTTGCTCCAATGCTGGAAATTAAAAAAGAAGAATTAAATGAAATGATGACTAAAATACGAAAACTTAGGCAAAAAAATGATGACACTATATATCTTATAAAAGAAAAACTGTATTATCACTTTTATAGGAGCATAGTAATAGAAAAAAAGCTTTTATTAACCAAAGATAACACAGTATTATATAATAAGCTAAAAAGCCAATTAACTAATACAAGAATAAAACTTGAAAAAATGCGGGCAAAATTAAACCTTATTAAGAAAGATGCAACAAACAGTCAGGTAGCGGAAGTGATTGGCGTATGCAAGGGCAGCATTGATTCCGGTTTGTATAAATTAAAGAAAAAATTTGATCTTAATTAGTGTCTGTTTACATTAACTCCAATCAAAAGCAAACACCGCTTTTTCGTGATAATCTTTGCCGGGGTCTGCCGTACACTGCGGAAACTCAATCCTGTTGGGCGTATCAGGATAATGTTGAGTTTCAAGGCAAAAACCGGAATGTTTTGTATAAACGGAGCCGTACTTGCCGTTAACTTTATCAAGATGATTCCCGGTATAAAACTGAACACCGGGCTGGGTTGTATATACTTTCATTGACCTGCCGCTAAGGGGGCATGTTACTGCCGCGCAAGGACGGAGTTTTGCCTGCTCGCCATCCACGGCAAAACAATGGTCATAACCGTTTAATTTTCCAAAATCCGCATCTATGCGCTTGGATTCCAAAAAGTTAAAGGGAGTTTTAGCTGCAGGAATCAATTTGCCTGTTGGAATACCGCTTTTATCAACTTCTATATATGAAGAGCAATAAAGCTTTACCTTATGGGAAAGAATATTCCCCTTCCCTTCTCCGGCTAGATTAAAATAAGCATGGTTGGTTAGGTTTACCGGGCATGGTTTATCAACTTTTGCCTGATAATCGCAGATTATCTCATTAGATTTTGTAAGTCCGTATTTTACCACTGCTTTAAGATTGCCGGGAAATCCGCAGTCTCCGTCAGGGCTGTCAAGCTCAAAGCGTACATAAACGCCTTCGTTTTCTTCATAAGGTTCGGCTTTCCAAAGAAATTTATCAAAGCCGAGCGGTCCTGAATGGAGATTGTTTTTGCCGTCATTTGCTTCAAGCTGATATTTTTTTCCATTCAGGGTAAATGCCGCTCCTTTAATACGGTTGGCAAATCTGCCCACAGTTACTCCTAAAAATTGCCCATTGTTTAAATAACCTTCCACACTTGAATAGCCAAGAAGCACATCTTCTTTTATGCCTTTGCCGGACGGCACTCTAAGGCTTGTCCATGCCGCACCAAAATTGGTAAGCGAAAATTTTAAATCGCCCGCAGACAGTGTGTAAAGTTTTACTTTCTTTCCGTTGGAAAGGAGTCCAAATGTACTCTCTTTAATTTTCATGGGTATATTATAGCATTAATATATTATTCATCCAATCCTAAAACCGCAGTCTTACCCTTGCGGTACAGTGGAAGTAATTGCCTGCGTTTTTTTCGGGCGGCAGGGGAATCTGCGCTGAAATGGTTAAAACAGCCCCCTGAAAAAGGTCGTGATTCAGCGTGATAATAGGCGTAAAAGAAAAATCGCTTAAATTGGAAACTAGAGCAATGTTTAAATTGGTAAAGTCATTAAAGAGCCATGTAAAGCTGTTGAACAAATAATGCCTGTCCGGCATACCTAAAAGGTTCTTTTCAAGATCAAATGAGGTCGATGATAATTCGCCATTGTATAAATATTCAGCCAAAACGATTAATTTACCGCCAAAGAAAGAATAATCCGCACCAATACTGAGTGAAAGCCCATCCCATTTTGTGTCCGCTTCATAGTTGTAAGTGTAGAGGGCATCCAGTACAAGCCCTACTTCTACATCCGCTTTGATAGAAAGCCCGGCACGGTGAAGCCCGTTCTTTGAGCCTGCGCCTTCATTAGGAGTTTCATAAGAATAAAGCGCCTGAATACTTGCTTTGTTCCAATGATTTTCAATCGAAATGCCTGCAATTACTCCGCTGCCATCACTTAAGAATGGGTTACGAGGCGCGGCGGCAAAACTAATCAGTTTTATGTCGTCTTTTGGAAACCATGAAACCGCCGCACCCAAAATACCGCGCGGACGGGCATCCGGCTTTAGGGGATTTCTGGGATTAAGAAAATCCGACGACCCCCACACCTGCCCATAACCAAACGGCAAGCGCATTAGCCCGCCGTCAAAGTTTGCCGCCTCAAAGTTAAGCCGAAAATACAGCCTCTCAAGCTCTATTGCCGCAGCATAGTTTTCCCCCGCAACAATCCCTTCCGGATTCATAGCAGCCATAGCTGAAGCGTAATTCCCGGCAGCGGCAATAAGATTCACCGCGCCGTAAACCACAGCCTTATTATCCCGTAACCTTGACTGGAACCGAATATTAGCAAACTCCTCAACTCCGAAGGAAAATTCATCCCCCGCAGTCATTGAAACAGAAGAATCCAAAATACCATTCACCGTCATTTGCGCAGACAAACTGCCAACAATAAAAAATAAGACTATAATAAATATATATTTCTTCATTACCGTTCTAAATTCCTCATACTAAACACAGAATCCGGAATAGCCCTATCCATCACGATATTCCTCATTATCATCGTAGTCTTACTATCCCTTCTCAACAAGTCGCGGACTTCAATTTCTACAGGGAATCGTCTTCCTGCGATCTCTTCTATCCTTACCATTCTGTATTCCTTTAGCTTTGCGCCGGAAAGAGCGAATAGCTCATAACGCAGACAGTCTCCTGTCTGCTTGTCTATCCACAATTTGCGCGTGGGATAACTTTCCGTTCTTCTTCTTGCGGTCAACGAAAGCACCCAGCAATCCCTGTTATTGACAACTTCTGATCCGGAGATAACGGCATCATAACGGTTTGACAATGGATCGTTGTCCATAGTGTCTTCATAAGACATATCTGATCCCATCATGGATTCCCTCAGCATGTGGCCGGAGATCAACATTACTTCTTCATTGTCAGGCGAGTACATCCACAGCCTGCCGTCTCTGCGCAGGTATCTTGTTCCCGCATCTTCCCTATTTGTAAATTCGATAAAGCTGTGAGTATTTCCCCGTGCCCATGCCTTCATTGTCTTAACAAACCGTCTGCCGCCATGTTCAATAATCATCTCACCTTCGTACTCGATTGTGTTGTAAATTTCGTTTCTTTCCATACGGCGCAACAATTCCGCAGCATTCGGCTCTTGAGCCAAAACACCACCAACGACCAATAATGTCATTGCCATTAACATAATATTCTTCTTCATACTTATTCTCCTATAATTTTTTTGGGGAGTGGGGAGTAGGGAATGGGGAGTGGAAATCGTTGTTTGCAAGTTTAGCATGATAACTACACGCTTTGCTTCCTAACAAAAACCCTACTCCCTACTCCCCACTCCCTATTCCCTTATCTTCGTAGTGCTTCTACGGGTTCTACGCGGGCGCTTTTTAGTGATGGGATAAAGGTAAACAAAGATGCAATACCCACGCCTAAAAAGAATGCGTACGCTAATGTACCAATATTAAAGTCAAAGAAAATAGCGTTGCTCATGGGCATATCGCTGAAAGTGTTTCCGTACATATCCCCCATTCGTATTGGGAAATTTTGCAGCAAGCCTGCAAGTGTTCCGCCCACAATAACTCCGCACAATGCGCCGAATGTTGCAAGAAACAGTGATTCAAAAAAGAACACTTTTACAATTTCCGCGCGGGTCATGCCAAGACTTCCCATCATGCCAATTTCTTTGATTCTTTCATGGATGATCATTACCACTGTATTGATGATCAAAAAGCTTGCAACAATCAAGAATACTAAAAAGATAGCTGTGTAAAGCGGAACTACCATCTTCATTACGGCAACCCAATAATCATCGTTCCAGTCAGTTACAATACTATCCTGTCCTAAAAGGTTTTGCACAGCGACGGCAATAAAGGGAGACTTTGTTTCATCATCTGCGTAAATTACAAGCTGCTGAGTTCCCTCGTCTAAAACCAACAACCGCTGAAGCCTTTCAATGTCAACCATTATAACCTGTTCATCAAATTTGATATAATCAAAATTAAAGATACCTGTAATTACAGGACTCCAGATTTTATCAGAAAATTGCGCAGAGATTGTTTTTTGCGGAATTCTATCCCCAATACCAAGCCCTGATTTTTGCGCAAACACATGGCCAACAGCACATTCATTTGCGCCGGGATTGGGGTATCTTCCTTCTACAAGCCCATTATCTCTATTGGTTAGATTAAAGTGATTTATAGCGGTTTCACCCTCAATGTCTAAACCCCACAGAATAGCGTGTTTAATGGTGCTTTCCTGCAACGAAGCCATTGTTGCAATTCTTGGAAATACTGCACGGACACTAGGTATTTTTTGAATATCTGAAGCAAGCTCCTTCCAACTCCTGCCGTCTGCAACAGGATACTGAACAGGCATATATTCTTTTTCCGCTTCATATTGAGCGGAAACAACTCTGACATGCCCTAATTCATAAACCTGCACCGTATCATTTATACTCTTTGTCATTCCATTTATCATGGATGAATATATAATGATAAAGAATACCGCAATTCCAACGGCGGTAAAACAAAAAGCTGTCCGTCTTTTGTTACGCCAAATGTTTAGGAAAGCAATTTTTATAAGCGTTCCTGTTCCGCCTTGTCTATATTCGTTATTCATTTCTTCCCCCTACTCAAACCTTAGGCTGTCTGTGATTGGCATCTTTACCGCTTTTCTTGTTGGGAAATATGCCATAACAGATGCTATCAGTGTTGCAGCAATACCTGTTCCAATCATTAACGGAATATTCCATACACTGCGGAAGATTCCCGTTGTGCGAAAACCAATGCCGCCTGATAATGTATCTGCCATAGCGCTGACATCCCATCCAAATTTTACCATTGGATAATTAATAATAGCTCCAAGCATTATTCCAAGCACGGAACCAATAAACCCAAGAAAGCCTGCTTCCAACATATAAGTCATAATCATTTGATTGTCTGTCATACCCATAGCGCGCATCATGCCGGTTTCTTTTGTCCTTTCTAAAATTGCCATCAAAATAGTGTTGGAGATTCCTAAAAATGAAAGAATAAAAAGCAGGAATGCCAAAACTTGCGGCGCTCCGGTTTGTATTGCTTCATAACCAAGATAATCTTCTACATATTCAATCCATGTCCGTACTTCAAGTTCATCAGGCAAAGACAAACCTAAAGCGGCAAGCCCGCGATTGAGCGCGGCGGTAATAACAGCGGCACTTTCACTTTCTCCGGGAAGCTGTGAATCAGGCGTATTTTTTTCTCTTATAACAAGTTCTGTTACCGCACCTTGCAGCATCATACCCGCTTCATCCTGTAAAACATCCAGCGGAATGTAAGCAGTGTTGCCATTTGGAAGAGGAGCCGGAGAATTAATTACCCCAACTACCACAACATCAAAAGCCTGAAACACATGGTTGACCGCACCTGAATACCCCGCTCTAATCATTGCGTCAAGAACTAAGTCCAGTTTTTGCGGGTCACTCTCTATTAAAAGATATGCGTTAATAATGTTTACAAACTCATAAGCCGCTTCCACAATCTGCACATCCTCCCCGCGGAGAGCCGGCATAA
>Ga0099364_10011481_pt1 | contig 12110 bp, 12 predicted proteins | sample TergutTh196P3_FD_73070 | JGI IMG/M metagenome (GOLD analysis project Ga0099364, IMG submission 73070) | Microcerotermes parvus P3 segment gut microbial communities from Pointe-Noire, Republic of the Congo - Th196 P3 | ecosystem: Host-associated > Arthropoda: Insects > Digestive system > Gut ...
AATTCTATAATATGGAATTATATTATGATTATCAGGCTGTAAAGGATAAAACATGATTACATTTTGCGAGATGTACAAAATGTTGGAAAAAAATGGGCCGGGAAAGGCTATATCATCAAAAGGAACTCAATACAGGATTGAGGCAATTGATGGAAATATAATTGCTTTTCCAAGAACTGGCAGGGTAACAATTCATGAAGATTGTTGGATGAAATCCATTACTTGCCAAAAAACCAGAGCAGGAGGTATTTATAACGGTAAATTTACAATTTTTGATTGGTTTTATGGATTTCGGGATTAATTAAAAAACCCGATAAATTTTTTATTTTTAAGGAAGGATTTATGAAGAAAGTTTTATTTTCTTGTTTGGTCATTTTATTTTGCTTTTCTATTGTATTGATTACAGGATGTGGCTCTGATGCTGGATCGGCAACCGGAACAATTACATTGAGACTTATCAATGAAACTGGAAGCGCTATTTCTGGTATATTAATTAATACAAGTAAAAGTGATAATTCCGAATGGCGTCGAATTCCTTATTGGACAGGAATTAGTTTGCATAGTGAAGTGACTCTTACTTATGATACTAATGAGTCATTTGAACCAACGACAATGCGTATAACGTTTACACAACGCCCTAATTTACTTGTGGAAAATATTTATCTGATACCTGGGAAAACAACAACTCTTACAATACATGAAGAGGTAGATGAAAGTGAAGAAGTATTAGTAGGTACTTATATTATTACTTATACACTTGTAAACCCATAAGGGATAAAGCACTCAGTTGAAAAGGCTGTCCGTTAAGTTAGTTCTCAGACAGCTTTTTTAATTACGCTACTCCGTGCCGCTGTGAGCGCCGAGAGAGAAATACCAGAATAATTCCCTGCAGCTTGGCGTGTTGGTAAAAAATCAAAATAAAGATGAAACTTCCCTGAAATTAATAAACGCTGTATCTTCTATTTTAATATGCTTATCTCCACCATAAATAACATAACCGTTTTTAATATCACCGGACAATTTTTGAAAAAGTTTAATATTTTTGGAAAATGATGGATCAAACGAAGCTCCTGATTTTATTTCTATTGGAGTAAGATTCCGCCCCCTATTCAGGATTAAATCAATTTCCAGGCCGTTTTGATTGCGGAAATAATAGAGTCCTGGGCTTTGTCCCTGATTGTACATTGTTTTGAGCGCATCCGCTATTACCATGTTTTCAAATAACCCGCCCGATAAAGGGTCTCTGAAAACCTGCTCCGGGGCTTCTATTCCAAGCAGATTAGCAGCCAGGCCAACATCAGTAAAATAGAGCTTTGGCGATTTTATAAGCCGTTTCCCAAAATTGTTAAAATATGGATGTATCCTAAAAACGATAAAACTTGACTCCAGAACAGAAAGCCACGAAGAAAGCGTTGTTTGCGACACACCCGCATCCCCTGCAAGTGAATTAAGGTTTACTATTTGCCCTATCCTTCCTGCCAAAAGTTTAATAAACCGTTCAAAAGAGATTTGATTACCAATATTAATCAACTGCCTTACATCACGTTCCACATAAGTAGCATAATAGTTTTGGTACAGATGTTTAGGAGTGGCGTTCTCGCTGTAGATGCGCGGCATAAACCCTTTGTAAATATACTCATCCCGCTCAAGTTCAATGCCTGCAGAGTTTAACTCTTTTATAGAAAATGGCAAAAGGGTTATTACAGCGGTTCGCCCTGCAAGTGATTGGGTGATGTTTGCTTTTATCTGTGGCTGGTGCGAACCAGTTAGAATAAATTGGCCCTTTTTGTTATTTTCATCTGCAATAAGCTGTATATGACTTAATAGCCCGGGAACGCGCTGGATCTCATCAATTATCAGATCACCAGAATAATTTTTAAGGAAATCCTGGGGATAACTTTGCGCAAACTCCCTTAAGTCCGGTTCTTCAAGATTGACATACTTGTACTGCGGAAAGAGCATTTTTGCCAAGGTGGTCTTACCTGACTGGCGAGGCCCTAAAATGGTTAATACCGGGTACTCTCCCACCATATTCAAAACATGGTTTGATATATCTCTTTGTATTGTCATAACAAACATATCTCCCATCTTATTTTAAGCTATTTCAAAGTTGAACTTGGAAATAGCCTATTATGTATTATATTGTAAAATCAGGAATTTGTGTCAATAGGAGAGGAGGAAGGGCAATATTTTTTACTTATTTCGCTGATCAAAGATACGGTTTAGCAAAGTCTGCGGTGGCCCTGCAAGGACCTCGGATATATTGAAACAGTAATCTCCCAGTTTTTCAATGCGCCTGACCATGTCAATAAAGAGAAGTTCCCTTCTGACATCCTTGCCTGCCTCTATCCTCTTGCGTCCCAGTTTACGCAGTTTGTCCCTGTATTTGTCTATACTGTTTTCCATTCTTCGGGCCCAGGCAGTCTGTTCTTTGGAAAGAACGCCTTTCATGTTTTTTCCAAGGAAGATAAGAAATTCCGATACCAGAGCAACGTACGGGATAAGGGCAGTAAGCTCTTTGCTGCTAAAGGTTTGATTCTTTAATACGCTGCGTTCAAGGATAAGGCTAAGGCTGAAACAGTCATCTGTCATGTACTCAAGTTCTGCGATTATTCTAAGCAGCCTTGAAACACGCTGCTCGGAACGGGGGTTAAGCGATTCTTTGCTGCATTCCAGGAGGAACGCGGTAATGACTTCCCGCATTTCGTCTGCAAAATTTTCCTTTTCCTTTAATTCACTGACAAGTTTTGTAACATTTTCTTCTGTCAGCGGAGCTGTCTGCATTGAAACAAGGGTATCGCTGAATTTCCCGTACATTTCCGATGCCAGGTCCGCCATTTTCCTGATTTCTATTTCCGCCCTTAGTATGTTTAGTTCCGGGGCATTCTGCCGGTGCCTTTGTCCTGATCTGTATTCAAGACGGTAATGCTTGTGTATTTCTTCCTTGCTTTTCCTGTCCTTTACAAGAAAGGTAACCAAAGATGCAAATTGATTAACAAATGGCAGAAAAACCAAAGCGTTTGTAATGTTATAAATTGTATGAAACATAGCCAGATGGGTAGTAATATTCGGATCAAAGCGCCTGCCTGTCATGGTTCCCGGGGTTACAAATCCTACCAGATCCAGCAATGGCAGCATGAGCGTCAGTGCCCAACATGCGCCAAATACCTTCATAAGTATATGGGCCAGTGCCGTGCGCCGGGCTTCTGTATTGGTTCCGATTGAAGCAAGAGCCGCATCAATGGTTGTTCCGATATTGGCCCCAAGGATCATTGCTGCTCCCATCTCATAAGTGGCCATGCCGTTAAATGCCATTGTCAGTATAATAGCCGTAGCAGCGCTGGATGAATGTATAATGAGGGTCATCATTATACCAACGATCATGGCAATAATGTAAGAAAGGAATCCCAGATTTGTCAGATTGGAAATAAAACTAAAAGTATCTCCCGGCTCCGGCATGGCTCTGGTCATAAAATCCAGTCCCATAAAGAGAAGGCCAAAACCCATTATTATTGTGCCAATAGTTCTATATTTCCATTTAATGGCACCCCAAACAAAACCTATGCCTACTGCGGGCAGGGTAAACGCAGATATATTTACGGAAAAACCAACCAGAGACACAATCCAGGCAGTTACAGTGGTGCCTATATTGGCGCCCATGATTACCCCTATGGATTGGGTAAGGGTAAGCAGCCCCGCATTTACAAAGGTAATTACCATGATAGTAACTGCGGATGATGACTGTATAATACCGGTTACAACAAAACCGGTAAGTAATCCGGCAAATCTGTTGCCGGTCATAAAATTGAGCGCCCGCTGCAGGCGATCCCCGGTTCCCTGCTGGATCCCGTCGCTCATTACTTTTATTCCGTAAAGGAAAAGCGCCAAGCCGCCCAGGATTTGTAAAAGAATGCTGATTATTGCCATAGGTATTTAATTATAGCTTATTCCGCCTGCCATAAAAACCCCCTTAGGTAAGATTTTTACGTGAGGCATCACGTCCCCTACTGAAGTTGAAAATTTTTTTTAATTAGCTTAACGATTTCTTTCATGCGCTCATCATGCTTGTCATTCATATTGACAAGTGAAAAAATATCCGCCCTTTCCCTGTCAAACCAGTTATAGAGCCGGCCCCGGACTTCAAGTTCTGTTCCCGGGCCATTGACGATTTTTACAAGCTGGGACATTTCACTTTTCGAAAACATTACGCTGGCATTACGGTAGTAAAGGTAATAGCTGGACCCGCTTTCTGTGCCTTTGATGGCAAAGCCTGAGGCGCCGGATTTTTGCGCACTGGTTTTTTTCCGGCCTTGCCTGTTTTGGCGGAAGATGGTTTGCCTGAGCTTGTGGTGTGGCTTCCAGCGGCTGCAATTACAGCCCTGTTATGTTCATCCACCTGCATATTGTAAAGATGTATCCTGGCTTGCTCCACAAGGTATACAAGGCCTTCTTCATCCAGCCTGGGTATCAGGCCGCGGAGTTCTGCGGCCATGGCGTTGCGGCCTGTGGATTCTTTTTTTGTTGATTTTGCTGTTTTGGTTTTTCTAACGGGTTTTTTTGCCATGTTTAATTATAACATAAAAACTCCAAATCAACGATACGCGCCAGCGGATATGATAATAAATTTCCTATATGATCCAATGCCGAAGGCATTTGCAGGCGTTGGGGTTGACAATTGGGCGGTTACAAGTTAAAAGGTAAGAGTTGAAGATTGGATTTATTTTTTACTTTGATTTAGGAGGTTTTTATGTTTTGCGCAAACTGCGGAAATGAAGTGAAAGAGGGGGTAAACTTTTGCCCCAAATGCGGGAAGGAGGCTGCCGCTCCTGTGCAGCAAACCGAGGCGGGAGGCGGCCAGGATAACAGCAAGACAATGAGTATTCTGGCTTATATTCTGTTTTTTATCCCCCTGGCTACAGGGGCTCATAAGACATCGCCTGTCGTCAAGTTCCATACGAATCAGGGAACAGTGCTTTTTATTACCTTTGTCGCTTATTCAATTTTAAGCGCGATTCTTAGGGCGGTTATCACGGTAAAAAGAGAAGTGGTGTTTTTGGGTATTAAGACCGGCGAGTACATCAGAATAACCCCATGGTGGCTGAGCACGATATTGTGGATTGGCAGTATCGGTATCAGCGTCCTGTGCATCATTGGAATAGTCAACGCAATAAAGGAAAGAACCAGGGAACTGCCTCTTATCGGGAAATTTAAGATTATCAAGTGAGAGAGTCAGGCTTTTTACCTTATACCTTTTACTTTGAAAAAGGGGCTTTTTATGGGATTATTTGACAATGTAATAAAAGAGGGATTAAGCCGTGCTGCTAATAACGCTGTGTCAAACACAGTTAAAAAAAAGATAACGGAAGTCGTCCAGCCCGCAATAAACAATGCTGTAAATAAGGCCGCTGATACGATCTTGCCGCCAAAGGCTGAAGAACCTCATGTATCTCAATCATCTATCGATCAACAAGCCGCACAGGCGGAAGGGCCGCAGGCGAAGCTGGGCGGATTGTTTTCGGGGCTTACAGGGGGCCTGCAAAACATCGCCAATGAAGCGGCAAAGAACATGAAGATCTGCGCCGCCTGCGGTGAAGGCGCCAATGCTGAAACGAAATTCTGCCCCAAATGCGGAGCGGAACTTCCGGCGCAGACAGTGGCAGAGGGAGCGGTTTGTCAAAGCTGCGGCAAACAAAATGACATAGGCGTAAAATTCTGCGCCGATTGCGGGGCGAAACTGCCCTCTGCCATTGCCGAGGAAAACGCCGCCAAAGCCAAGGATGAAGAAGTCTTAACCAGATGGGACGCCTTATTGCCGCAATACCCGAAATGGTGTTTTGGCGGGCATGATCTGGGACTGGAAAACTTCTCTGAAAATGACAGTTCACCCGCTTACGGATTCTTTGCCGGCGGCGTGGGAAGTGCGGAAGTGGAGCAATACAGGCAGCTCCTCAAACAAAACGGCTTCAGACCCGCGGGCCAATACCCGGATGAATCACAGCTTTTTAAGCGCATTGACAATGTAGTTTATAATGCGGACATCGAACATGCCTTTGAAGTCAGCGAACATATCAGCCTTTATTTTACGGCGCGTGAACCAACCGGCGGGTTTGATTATGTAAAGCCGGAACCTAAAAAGCCGTTGGGCCTAAAAGGTTTGTTTGGCAACATCATTATCTACTAGGGGTAATCAACTGTTATATCAACAGTTCAGTTATACCCACTGGTCTTATGCTTAGGATAGTAACAGAGTCCGGGCCAAATATGGGTTCCATTAATTTTTTATATTCAGGAAAATCGATAATGGGAATATAGGCCTGGATGGTACCTGCAAAGCCGCCGCCGTGAACACGGCAGGCTCCGCAGTGTTTACAGTGCTTTACAAGGAAGTTTTGTGTCAAGGCAAGCGCCAGGCTTATGCCCTGTTCTTTTGAACTGCGGGCGGAGTATATGTTCTGCAGAAGTTTCCAGGATGAGTTTCCGGAATTGTTTACCTGTTCAATGAATGATCCAAAAAACCTTTGTTTTTCTTCCGCCAGCAAGGCCTTGTCTATTTGTTCCATGGAGTTCATCATTATATCTACCCGGTCATTTTCAGTAAAATAATGCAGGGCCCGCAGTAATGCGCGATCGCCTAAAGTTTTGCGGATGCCGGCGGCATTTTCCATTATGACCTCGTAATCGAGTTCTCTTAATACGGTCTTGCCAAGATAAGACGCGACAGCCTTCATTTCTCCGGGGATTGCAGCGTAATCATCTGTCAAATCACAATGGCTGCCTTTTGTATCAACGACGCATAAATATGTGCCGAATTCCTCAGGATCAAAATTAATCTGCTTTACATCGGGATTTGAAGGGTCCATAAAATCAATGGAAACCGCCCCGCCTGTGGCACAGGCTGTCTGATCCATTAAGCCGCAGGGTTTGCCAAAATAATTGTTTTCCGCCTTTTGGCCGATTTGTGCGATCTCCAAGGCGCTTATTTTTCCGTTTCCAAAAAGTTTATTGAAAATACAGCCGATTAAAACTTCCAGCGCCGCGCTTGATGAAAGCCCTGAACCCGGCAAAACCCGCGAATCAGCGTTGGCGCTAAATCCCCTTACCGGAATTCCCCGCCTGTAAAATTCCGCGGCAATTCCGCGGATCATTGCGCCGGTTTTACCTTTTTCTTCGGGCCGCACGGAAAGATCCGAAATATCAATTTCCACATCTTCATGCCCCTTTGAACGGTAAAAAACTTTCATGTCCTGTCTTGGGGCTGCCACCGCAACGGCATCCAGATGTATTGATGCCGCCAGAACCTTACCCTGATTATGATCAGTGTGATTCCCTCCCAATTCAGTGCGGCCAGGAGCGGAAAAAACCCTGATATCTCCGCCGGCTTCGGGAAACTTGTCCTGCGGAAACCAATCCGGCGTGTTCCTTATGTATTCTTCTGTAAGGGCGCGGTAACGCATAACGGCATTTTCCGCGCCATTGCCGCCGTAAAGACTTTTGAATATTTTGGCAGCGCTTTCGTTATTAAGGCTGGTTAAAAGTTCTTTTCCCTGCATTTTTACTCCAATATTGTCTAGGTTTTCTGGCGTTTCTTCAGCGCTGCCTTGAAAAGCGCATCTGCGTCAATGCGGGCATCCACGCCGGTAAGCGGCGTTGCTCCTTCGCCGCCAACGCTGCGGAAAAGGGGTCCCGGCCTGCTTCCGTAAGCCCAGCTGTCTTCGTTATTAATCAGATGATCCAGTACCGTTACAACTGACAGCACAAAGTATATAAGCGAGGCATTGTTTTTTCTTTTTGGGGGCAGGAGAGCGTCAATCCTGGTGGAAACAGGGTTTGGCACCTGGAAAACATAGTTCTCCCACGGGTTATTGATTCCTTCGCAATGTATACCCTGTTCCGCGCCGCCCGCACGGTTTGCCAGTTCAATGTTAGCGCCCAAAGCCGCCAGATAACGCCTTAACTTTTTTATCTCGGGATATATTTGAGTAATGTCTTTCTTCTGGAAAGGCGGCGCAGAGAAAGACTCAAATCTATAAAATGGCAGGAAGTAAAGTCTTTTTATCCAGTGAAGATCGGAAATGGTTTTTTTTGTATAAGGAGAATTCCATTCTTCTGGTGATCCTTCAAGGAGGCGCACATATTCCATCAGGCGGGGCAGATAGGTTTTATCATAACTGTTTTCTATATAATATTGCCAGTTATTAATAATATCCGGCAGAACCTTGTCCAGGGCTTCGGGATGACCGTCCTGGCCTGTAATGGTTCCAAATGATACGAAGCGCAGCCCGTAGAAAAATTCCGAAATTATACGCATAAGGATATAAATCTGCTGCAGGGGATCTGTGGGCGCAATATTGACAAAGCCTTTGCGCAAATCAAACATATCAGCAAAATAAGGGTAAAGATCAGGATAGGTTGATAATCTGTCCCATCCGGCATTGGGGAAGATGGCTTCCATGGTCTGTAAGCCCCTTTCCAGCGCTTTTTTCTCTCCTTCAATTGCCATGCGGCGTTCATGTTCTTCCGGGGTCTCTTCCTTTGCCTCTTCCTTTTTGTCTTCTTCATCAGTTCCGGATGCATCTTCCTGTTCGGCATTGGCCCTTATTATAATCTGCGCCGGATCGATTTGATCTTCTGGGGTAACTTTTAATAATGCCATGATCCGGTTTTTTCGTTCAATAAACAGGCGATCGTACGGCAGCCATTTTGCGGAAACAGCCTTCATTAAAAGCGGATGCATAAGGTAGCGTATATCCCTGTTAACATCATTATATGCAGTCAAAGCAGTCCGTATCATATCCTGATTTTTCGCCTGGTTTTCTGTAGGGTTTTCTATATACAGGACTTTGTATAAAACCTTGAATGATCCCCTGATATGGGCTTCCATATCCATTTGTTCCAAAACAAAAAAAGGCCTGTATACTGCCCTAAGGATTTCAAGATAGTCCGTAACCTTGGCATTTTTGGGATGGGTTTGAAGTTTGGCTAATTCACTTGAAATTTTTTCTATATTCCAATATCGAATTGCATCAAGAATGACAAATGCCAGCGGCGCCGTTGTCTTCATGCGGTTGTTCCGCCTGATATTATTCCTGGGGAAAAGGGCTCTGGTAACAACGACAAGGGTCTCAAGTTTTTTGTAATATTCCTTCATCCTTACGGTAGTAAAACGAGGATTTATAAAATCGGGAATATCCCCAAAAATGGAAAACATGGAAAACAGAATCTGGCCGGGCGATTTAATGTCGAATTGGCTCTGGCCTGCGTATTTGTCCATTTTTACGCGTTCCCAGAAATTTGGCCTTAATATAACAGAAGGATCGTCTTCGGGGCCGGCGGCTCTTTGGCGTTTGGGTTTTTTTATTCTATATTCATCTGATGAATCCAGGGCCAGTTCCACACGGCGTCCCGGGATACGATCCGGCTGGCCGCCTATTTTTACATCAACCCTCTCGTGCCTTACACTTTTGGTTTTTTTACGGGAACTTTCCTGTTCATCGCTCCGTTCGTAACCGACCTCTCCTCCAAGGATTTCGGCCATTCGTTTTGCTTCGTCTTGATCGACATTTAGTTTTTCACGTACCCGGCTTAATTCTCCTGGCGCATATAACGCTTTTTCTTTTTGTGTCATTTCTATACCCGTAAAAAAAGTTTTTCGCCTATACCCCAGATATTTTTAAGAGGTATCTCTTCTCCTTCCGAGTTTACCACTACTCCGTTAAAAAATCCCAGCGGGCTTTCATAAAAAGACTGCGGCAGGAAGAAATTCATGTTATACCGGATCAGCTCCTTTGGCGTGAATGTCAAATCCACCATTCCTTCCATATCCTGAATAATCCAGTCCGATTCAGGCCCTCCGGACCTGGTTATTTTGACCGGCGGCAGCGGGGTAAGCCTGCCGTCAACCCAAAGCGCGTTTTCGTTATTGCTGTATGATTCCCTGGCCTGATTCTCTCCAAGGGCAAATCCTATTCTGCGGTTTAATGAATCAAATCCCATTGCATTGCACCACTGGATATGCATCTTGCGCGGATAAAAACCCTTATAATCACAGAACAGCCCTGTTGTCCTGGCTGAATCCATGGAAATATGCCTGCCGCCAAAGACCATGTCTCCCCTTACAGGCGCAAGGGATTTATATGTGTACATACTGCGCTGTTCTGTAAAAAGAAGGCTCGCGGCCATTGGAGTGGTTTTTTCATTTTCCATACTGAATTCAAGATGAGCCGTAAAAGAAGGCCTTTTCCTTGATGCTTCTATGTCCAGGTCCAGCGTTATTGTGTTTGCATCCAGCCAGCTGTGAATCCGAAAAAAAAACCCCCAGGACCTTGAATCCACAGCCGCGTTTTTGAGCGTTCTGGGCAAATGCCAGCCGCTGAACGGTATTAGTTTTTTGAACCACAGCCTTTCCCTGTCTTGTTTATTATATAGAATTACCGATGCGTAACGGCAGATTTTTAGATTGCATAATACGGCATAAAGAACAAATTGATCGTCCTGGATAAAAAAGTATTCCCATTCCTTGATCCTGGAATCCCGAAGGAAACGCGGGAAAGGAAACGCGAAGGGCTTTTTTATATCAAGCAGATCCACTTCATCAAATGCAGTGGTCCATGTTCCCTGTATAGGCTTCCCGTTTTCTATGGGCGTTGACCGCGGAGCCAGAATTTCCCTGACATACATTGTATGAATTATAACGCACCATAAAGTTCTTGTATAGAATAAATATCAGTGATAACATTTATATATGAAAAAAGCAATTTTTATCTTTATTATCATATTTATATTGGGCCTTGCTGCCGGCTGTGCCTCAAAATCTTCATCATCAGGCAATCCGGTCATTACCATTGTAAATAATACCGGTTATGTTGTCCTTTATCTGCAAATAAGTCCGGTAACAGATAACACCTGGGGGAATGATATGCTGGGGCCGGAACAGATTATCCATAACGGTCAATCCGTTTCAATAAGTTTGCCATTTCCATTAAGTGTTAGCGACAGATATGATATCAGACTTATATCCAACGATGGGGACATTTATCGAAAAATGAATGTTACAGTAACGCCCGGCAGTGAACTGGTATTCAGCATTGACGATCTTGTAATCAGATAATTGAACCTCAATTCCGGGTCCGGGCGTTAATTCTGCCTGGCGTCTTTTTCCTTTTTCTGCTTCTTTGCGGCGGGTATTTCCGCAATTTCCCTTACTGTTTTTATCAGATCCATATCATTTGCAATAATATTCGGAGCAGCAGGCATGCGCCAGGTCCAGTTGAATTCACTTGAAGTGCCGGGCACGTTTATCCTGTCCTGGGCCGGATCATCCGTATACCACTTGTTTGACAGATGAAGCAGGTCCTGGAACGGAAAAATCCGGTATTTGGATGCAGCCCCTGCAATTTTGGAGAGTATTATCTTGGCTGTTCCCGGATTATATACCTTTGGCAGGGAGGGCAGACCCAAAAAGCCGGCAAAATGTTCCTGATCCGCTTCCCTGTCCCACCATTCCCTTAAGGTTGAGCTGTCATGGACAGAAGGGGTACAGATTGTTAATTCAGGATAATCCTCAAAGGGAATATATGGCTGGCCTTCTTTTTCCCATTCCCGTACCCATCGAACAACCCTAAGACCCTTTATTTCAAGTTCTCCAAGTACCTTGGGAATACAGAGGGGAACTGCTCCCAGGTCTTCCGCGCAGGGCATCATTGTGGAAGAAGAAGCCAGTATGGAGAGAATTTTTCTTCCTTCCTTTTCCCAGATTTTTTCTGATTCCTTCTGTTTTTTTATAAGGAGCCCCAAAATGCTTTCTTTTTCATCTTCTGAAAGTGAATTATAGGCTCTGGAATTCATATAAAACCAGGCGCTTACAAAAAGTCCGTCTTCATATTCCAAAAAGAGCCGGTTTCCCCATTCTTTTAGAAGAAAGGCTTTAGCCCTTGGCTGCAGATCCATTGCCTCAATATCCTTGCCGCCGCGTATATTATCCTTAAAAAGCCAAAGTTCTTCCTGGCCTATCCTTTCAAGAGCCATGGAAAAAATCTTTTCCGCATCATGGACGAGTTCTTCGTCTGTGTTATATGGTTCAGACGAACCATGCCAGTCATTTTTGAGAGCTT
>Ga0099364_10011482_pt1 | contig 12110 bp, 10 predicted proteins | sample TergutTh196P3_FD_73070 | JGI IMG/M metagenome (GOLD analysis project Ga0099364, IMG submission 73070) | Microcerotermes parvus P3 segment gut microbial communities from Pointe-Noire, Republic of the Congo - Th196 P3 | ecosystem: Host-associated > Arthropoda: Insects > Digestive system > Gut ...
TAGTTATTTCATAAAATTAGTAGAAAAATTGTCTATTATACTGATTATACCTCAAACGGTCAAGTTTTGTGCATCATCTTTATCCCACAATTGAAAATTTAGCGTCAACAATGTTTCCAGTTCTGTTTTATATTTTTTGTTCATGTCCTTCAAAAAAAAATCTGTTACTGCCTGATGAAATTTAGTCGGAGTGTCATAATACTTTGCGTAAAGTATTTTCTTTTTTGTAAATTTCCAAAGTCGCTCAATAATGTTAAGATTTGGCGAATACGCTGGCAGGAACAATATTGTTATATTCAATGATTTTGCTTTTTCCAAAACTAAATTACAATGTTGGTATTTAGCGTTGTCCATCACTAAAACGATTGGTAAATCAACATACTGCGACTTTATCTGTACCATAAAATCGACAATAACCTGTGCGTTAATGTATGAAGTGTTGATATGCGTTGTTACTTCTTTTGAAATTGCATGCAACGCTCCTAACACATTGATACGGTTTCTTCCAGAGGAGGTTTTCAAAAAAATACGAAATCTACTCCATACCATGCAAAGAAAAGCACCTAATGTAAAATGTGCAGCATCGCAAAAAAAAGGTGGCAAAGTCCTTTTTGAGCCAGTTCAATATATGGCTCCAAGGTGTTTTTGAGCCATGTTGACTGTTCTTTAGGATTGGCTTTTCCCGGAATTTGTCCCATTTTACGACACTTATAACCATGTCGTAAAAGAAATTGACGAATTTGAGTGGGACTTCTCTTGATACCAGTCAAATCTTCAATAACTGCAACAGCCTGATTAACACTCAGTACGGGGTTTTCGTCCAAATGCGCTATAATAGATTGACTGTGTTCCTCCAATTCGCTCTTCGGTTTATGGTAATGATTGACATAAATCGATGAAAGACCTTGATAAAGACACTGATCACGCCAATTTGGAAGTATGTTGCGGTGACATCCAACAACTTTTGCTATCTGGCTGTCATTCAAATCTGTCTCTGACATCAAGTAAATAGCATTTAATCTTTTTTGGATCATGATGTCACCATATGTGTACCTTTCGGTTTTTATCTGCTTTATTTCTTCAGCAGAAAGGTTTAATAAACTACTCATATTTATTTGCATTATTTATTACAAAAAAAACGCAAAGATATAAAATTATTTTTTAATTAATGCACAAATTTTGACCGTGAACAGTATAGAAGCGGGGTCGTTTTTAAACCTTCGCTGTATATTTTGGCAATTGGGATTAGCAACTATAACAATCCGTCGCTGCGGCTGCAGTTTCCGGCAAAGGATGCGGCAGATTTTGCTATGGCTATGACACGGCAGTTAGGATTGCTGTACGAAAGCGTTGATTCGAGGCTATTAGTCGATAGAAGGGCTACGGCTGAAGAAATTCGCGATGGGCTCTATTGGTTGCAAACTCAAACGACCCATCGCGATAACGACAATGCTGATTTGGCTGCCGACGAAATATTTAAAAAAAATGCTTTTGGCTTTATGTTGCGTGCGGGGTTTGATTATAAGCACGTTAGGTATTCAGTATTAGGTTACAATTATTTCGGAAAAGACGCATTAGATATTGATTCTTCTGATGTGGTATTTTTTTCGCTGGGTGTTTATTTTGGGATGGTGTCATTGCATAATTGATATTTATTCGTATCTTTGCGGCGAATTTAAATTTTTATTTTTATGCTTGACATTAAAGAATATTTTTGTCCCAATGAAAGATGTAAACATTACGGTTTACGCGGAGAAGGGAATCTGATGAAAGCGGGCACTTACCTGCGAAAGTATTCAGGCGAAAGGAAACAGATGCTCAAATGTCGTGTTTGTGGTAGCCGATTTTCAGAGACACATGGCACCATTTTTGCAGGTTGTCACTATGGAGAACAAACTATCAGGAGTATCATAGTTTGCATATCTGAAGGTAACGGTATCAGGGCAACAGCAAGAATCCAGGGGTTGAGTAAAGATCGTGTCAACCAAATCGTACTTAGAGCAGGTGAGTATTCCGAAAAAATGCTTTCTAATCTCAGAACTCCTGACCCGCACCCTGCAAATCAAGCATTTCCCGCGTTTATAGGCATAATAAAAATGTCGCAATTTTTCTGATTTTTTTGCCCAAAAAACAGAAAAAAAAATACCTGTCCAAATTTTTTTTGTATTTTTGCAAAAAAAAAATAAAAATTATTATCAATTTCAATTCTCAATTTTATCATGCAAAATCTACTTCCTTTTTTTCCAAAAGATACCAAACACATAAATGCGTGTGTTAGTTTTTGTGAACTGGACGGTATTGTTTATTATCTTGTAAACGGCAGTGCGGCACATTGCCATGGTACAGAAGACCGTGATGCCTACCGTTTTACTCTTGCAAGCCTTGTAAAAAACAAGGCTTGTACAATCAAAGAATTGGCTAACGCTCTGGGTGTGCCGCGTAAAAATATTGAACGCTATACAAAAGCGTTTCGCGAACACGGCGCCGGTTATTTTTTTGGACGCACCGATGGTCGTGGTCAGTGTCACAAGATGACGCCCGAAAAAATCAAAGCCATTCAGTCAGACCTTGACAACGGGTTAAGTGTCTATAGAGCGGCGGCAAATCATAGTGTCAGCGAGGCGGCAATCAATTATCATATCAAGAAAGGAAACTTAAAAAAAAAAGTAAAAACAATTTACATTAACGATGACACAAGTGTAACATTATCAACACCTTCTCAAAGAAGTCAATTATATCTACAGTCAGCCGATGGTTTGGGCATGGCAACCACTCGAGCGGAAGAACGCATACTGTGTGCCTTGGGACTTTCAGGGACTGCGCCGGCAGTGTTCGAATCCTGTCAGACCATACCCTTTGGAGGAGCTATGCTGCTACTTCCGTTTCTTTTGGAATGTGGTCTGTTAAGTTATCGCAATTATTACAGTCAACGTCAAAAGGGTTATTATGATTTTGATAGTTTGCTCATTATCATAGCTTATCTTTATCTTTGCAGAATTAAAAGTTTTGAACAGACCAAACTTTATTCTTCCGGCGAATTTGGCAAATTAGTTGGTCGTGACCGTATTCCGGAGGTAAAAAAACTTCGTGGCATGTTTGGTGAAATAACCTCTCAAAAATGCGCTAACAAGTGGATTGCTTCGCTATCTCAAACATGGATAGCGCAGGAGGAACCCGAGTTGTACTATGTAGACGGTCATGTACAGGTCTATCACGGTAATTTAGCCAATTTGGGCAAAAAATATGTTAGCCGTCAGCGTTTGTGTCTTCCGGGGGTGATGGAGTTTTGGGTCAACGCTTCCGATGGCAACCCATACTTTTATGTTACTGCCGACGTCAACGAAAAGATGGGCGAGATGCTTACCGATGAAATTATTCCCAGACTTCTTGAACTCCATCCTGTCAGTGATGACCACAAAAAACGTATGGAAGAAGACAAAGATGAACCTCTATTCACGCTTGTATTTGACCGCGAACCGTACTCGCCGGAGTTGTTCGCTACTCTTTGGACAAAACATCGTATAGCGATAATTACCTACAAAAAAAATGTAAAAGATAAATGGGATGAGGGCTTGTTCAAGGATTACAGTGTACCTACTACTTTGGAGGAGGAGAAAATGCTACTTCACGAAAAAACTTATTGTACTGCCGACAAGAAACACACTATGCGCGAAGTGCGCAGGTTGTGCCCTAATGGGCATCAAACAAGCGTCGTTTCAACCAATAAAAAATTAACTGTGCTCCAACTGGCATCTTGCATGTTTGCACGTTGGGCACAGGAAAATTTTTTCGGCTATATGAGGCAGAATTACGCCTTTGATAAAATAGTACAATACTCTGTAGATGAATTAGATATAGACATCAAGGTAGTCAATCCGGCGTACAGTAAACTTGACAGCCAAGTCAAAAAAGAGCGCGAGAAACTTTGTCGTCGTCAGTCAAAATTGTATGAACACGACCAGAAAAATCCTTTGACAGAGGATAGCGAAAAAGAGAACGAAAAAGATAACGAAAAAGCGAAAAAAAAATGGATGAAAGAACGGCTTGAAATAGATGCAGACGTCAAATGTATCAAAGATAAAGTGGACAGTTTGGTTGAAGAACGCAGCAAAATACCTTACAAAATATCTGTTGGAAAAATGCCTGAAAATAAGCGATATAATATATTAGATTTGGAAAGTAAAATGGTGCAGAATATCATAAAAATAATATGCTACAGGGCTGAAACGGCTTTAGCTCGTCTACTGTGTCCTCACTATAAGCGTGCAGAGCATGAAATAAGAATGTTAATAAAGGCCATAATTAATACGCCTATTGATATGCAAGTAGACAATGAAAACAATGAACTAAAAATAACTTTATATCCGCTGGCTAATCAAAGAAGCAACGAGGCTGTCAGTAAAATTTGCGAAACCGTCAACAATACAAATACCATTTTTCCTGGGACTAATTTGAGGCTAATATATAAAATCGCGACAGTTTAGTTTGTGCCAAGTCAGGAGTTCTGAATTTATTAGCCATATTTTTTATCTGTTTGAAATTTTTTGGATAATACTAAATTTTTGAAATTTTTTACCATCCAAAATTACTATAATAGCAATGAAAAACCAACTTATAGATAGATTTAAGACATTAAAGTGGCCGGATATAGTCCGAAATCGTTGTGCCGCCGCCGCGCCGCCTTCGACTTCGAAACGTAATGAAGACTATTTATATATCTGTTTATCAACTATATATATCAGCAAACTGGCTGGATATAGTCCGAAATCCGTTGTGCCGCCGCCGCGCCGCTTCGCCTACGAGACACATATAGACATTTATATATCTATTTATCAACTATATACATCGACGAAGTGGCTGGATATAGTCCGAAACAAGTGCGCCGCCGCCGCTATTGTCTTCAATTACATCTATATACGTCCTTTTTTACGCTTTAAAACTGGCTGGATATAGTCCGAAATTGAAATGGCTCCAAAACGCTCAAATCAAATTTTATATATCCTTACTTATCAACCTTTTAGACCTTAAAAAATGGCTGGGTATAGTCCGAAATAGCCGCCTTTTTTGTCCAAATTTTCCCCTTTCGCAAACACTGGCTGGATATAGTCCGAAATAAACGAAATTTTACCCAAAAAATCGCGAAAAAAGCTCCTTTTTTACCCAAAAACTGACAAAAAGTCATACTTTTTAGGCTGTTTTGAGGTCGGTTGATAAGGGTTTTTTGCCCGAAAAAGTGGCTGGGTATAGTCCGAATTTACCAGTAATGAAAGGAAAGAAAATGACGCACTTTTTTTTACATATAGTCCAATTGTTTCAATGCAATTAGATTTTTATACATTTGCCTTGATGGTTTACTGCAGTCATACGAAACCCCATAATTATAAGATTAAGAATTTGAGCACCATACCCGCATCGTTGAAATTCAGTATCAACCGCAAAACGACCAATTTTTGCCGCAGGAAACGTTGAAATATCCCTCATTCCGAGCAAATTAGGAATAGTCTTTGTCAAGTATTTTATCCCAATCGAAAAAAGTATAAGAACAATTACTTCTAACACTAAACAATTCAACTTCAACAAAATCCTTGCGAAAATAATTTTCATGTATTCTGATAATATCGTTCGAGCGTTTGTGGCGTTTGCTGCGGAAATTATGAAAATTGGATTCCCAAATTAACATATCGCCTTCAACTTTTTCATAACGTTCGCGGATATGCGTTTCAAAACTTTCAGCCACAGCAGACCATTCTATTGCATGTATATAATCTTTGAAAGTGCGCGCTTTGGGGTTCTTTTTCAGTTCGCGTTCGTTACCTTTCAGGTCTACGCTTAATTTCTTTCCATTGCGCACAGCATACAGAAATCCGGCATTATTGTTTTTTAGAAATTTGTCATACACAAAGGGTATAACCACCTCATTATCAAGATTAATAACTCCACATTTGCCGCCTTGTTTAACGCTTGCATGATTACCTGAAAAACGATAAGAACACGCTGCTTTATCTTTAAAATAGGGCTCATACATGCAGGGTATCACTGTTTTGCCCGTCGGGTCTATAAAACCGGCTTTACCTTCCAAAACCACCGCTGCATAACTGCCAAAACCAAACGACAAAGCATGTTCATATTGTGGTTTTACGATTTCGTGTCCCGAAATATCGACAAATCCGTACAACCCGTTGCTTTTTACCCAAACAGGCAAATCGGTTCCGTTAAAATTATTCCTGAAAAAATACTCGCAATCGTCATATTTCACAGGGACTACGATGTTTCCGGCTGTGTCTATAAAACCGAATTTATTGCCTTTTTGCACACAGGCGCGCGCGCAACTAAACATCGCAACCTCATCGTATTCAAATTTGGTAACTTCTTTGCCTTCGTCGTCAATGAAGCCCCATTTGCCGTTGAGTTTAGCAGAAAAATAGGGTTGCTCTTGCTGGCTGATTTCAACTTTTTCAAACTTCGGCGCAATTATCTCCTCTCCGCGCGAGTTTATACAGCCCCATTTGCCGTCTAATTTTACAGGCGCCGCATCTTTGGAACCAAATATCTGCGTCCAACCCCCTATTTCATCGTATTTGACGGGGGTAAGCGGGTCGCCGGTTTCAGCGCATACTATCCCGTATTTTTTACCAATTTTGACCTTGCGATTAAAGCCGCAAAATAACGCTAAAACGTCTTCGTTAATATCTTTTCCTTTTCTACTCATTTTAATTATATTATGTTAAAAAATTTTCGGCAAAGATAGTGGAGCGATGTGCCGAATAGCAGCACAGGGTAAAAATTTTTTTGAAATATTTGGAAAATATTTTAAAATTTTTGCATCACTAATACATATTTTTAAGTATCTTTGCCGAAATTTTAAAGTAGATATAATGAAGTATTGTCTTCATCTCCTTATGGAACATACGCTCATATTGATTTACTATTCAGTACTCGACTTATTTTCAGAAATTAATTCTTCTAATACTTCTTTCAATTCTTCAACGTTTGAAATTTTATCTGTTACTCTCTGTTTTTCACCACATATTAACCTGTCTTCCCAAGAACGCCAAACGAAATTTGTATCTTTCCAAGTAAAAGCAATATCCCATCCCCAAAAGTATGGGGTTTCTCCTATTTTTTGGTCAATTTTAATGCCTGATTCTTCCGTTAATTCAGCCAAAAGTTTATTTCTTTTATTTCCGATGACGTATTTTTTCCAATCAGCGTTTGCGTTATTAGGATATAAGGCAAATTGACCTCGGCGATATTTTAGACCAAAACCTTCTCTCATAATATTGATGGCATTATATATTAATTTATTGTCGCACATATCTATATGCGCCAGTTCACGGTGAGATTGTTTATTTTCAATTCGCCATCCTTCAAATTCCTCTATATTAGAAGAATTACATGTTGTTTCAAGTGGTATTTCGTCTAAATCTAACAAATCGACCAATGGTTGTAACAGAATTTTATTTTTTACTATGTAACTCCAAACTTTACTTTCATTCCCTATTTGTATTCTGCAGGCTTGTTCCCATTTTGTAAATAATGAAATCAGTGTGCAAATCAATCGAGCATTTTGACGATATATTATTTTCACGCCGGATGTATCAAAATATTCTGTCGCTCTTTTAAATCTATCTTCAAATAAATCCCAATTAACAGTTTGTCCGTTTCTTTCTGTAAATAAAAATCTAATAGTGCCTTTGAAAAATGCTGTTGCTTCGGCTTCTTCTATAATTGTTTCCCAATTTTTATTATTTTCTATTTGTTTCGGCTTTTCTATTTGTTTAGCCTTATCTATTTCTTCTTCAACTTGTGCGCTTCCATGTCTTGAGTTTATTGTCTTCACATCTTTCAACCATACATAAATATTGCTTGAACCTTCAGAAATCTCTTCAATCAACTGTAAAGCAGACATGTAAGTATCAGAACTATCAATAGTTGAATTTTCAATTACATTCCATACAACCCGCATCCATCGTTTGAATTCATCTGCATCATACTCATTATTTTTAGCAAAATATAAGATTACAGCATAAAAGGCTATTCTTGATGGGTATGTTTCCCTGCTATTATTTCTTTGGTCTTTTGTCCCTGTTATTAGATTCCAAACTTTTTCGTTTTTATCTTCTACTGCTTTTTCGCATCTCTCCCAAACCGAACAACAATTAATTCTTATTTCTTTTTCTTTTTGTAAGAACACGTCAAGAAAATTGAGTATAGGTTCCAAGCATTTCTCAATACCACATTTTTCAAATATCAATTTATAAATACTATCGAACGAAATGAACGTATCGTTTGACGGATATGGTAGCAATACATTAATTGTTATTTTGTTCAATTCATCAAGTTCTTTTTCTTTTTTGTTAGAATGATAATAACTCCTCCAAACATTCATAAAATGACGATTTAAGAAACTCATAATGTACTTATCGGGAATAATCATAGTATTTTCACTTTTTTCTTTCGCAATTTTCCAGAACAAGTCTAACCATTCTGTATCAATACTGTGACGCCAACGTATAAGCACTTTTTCGCAATCTTTTTTTCCTTCGAGGTATTGTTCCATATTCGCTTTAAAATTTTCGAAGGCAGTCAAAGTCTTACCTCTGGCATTCATTTTTACGTATGTGTTATCAGGAAGTTTATTATCGTCCATATCCAAAAATTGAAAAGTAATAGGACAACTACAACCACTTGTTAATTTTTCGGCACAATTTCTGAATAAGTTTTCCTGATTTTCACATACCTTAAATTGTTTGTGTATTTCATCCAAAACACATAACATACCTTCAATTGTAGGGTCATAATTCCAATCGGAATAAAACCAAGATTGATTTTTCAAAAAAGTAGATATGTTTTGCTCAACATTATTTTGTGGTATTATTTTTATTTCTTTTCTTGATAGTTTTTCGCAAAACTCCCTCGTTGATTGGCGGGTTTTGTAAGAAAAGCGCTTCAACAGAGCGATACAATTACAAAAGTCAGCATATTCACACTGCTCTTCGTTATTGCATTGTTCAAAAATATACCGATGAAATAGATACAATGTTGTAAGCCTTTGTTGTCCATCGAACGGAATGAATATGTCATCGTCTATACGACCGTACACAAAGTCGAAAAATAAATTACTGTTAAAGTCGTCATTTGTAACGGCGTTTATCATTGCCTTTACTACCGTTTCGCGCACACTTGTAGCCTTACTGTTTTGCCGTCCTTGTGCATAATCTCGCTGTATTACAGGTATCTCTATATTATACTGCGAAATCAAATTGTAAAAAGAATATTTTGCATTCATCTTGATATATATTGTTTATATGTTTAAATTCTTTAAAATGTTTAATCGTTTTTTCGTTATTATTTTCTATTTTTTCAAATCCCAAAAATTTTGTAATCATCGAAACCATTGCATTAAGATATTCAGTTCCATCTTGTTCTGTCCACATAAGCGGGTTTGCTGTATCTGAAGACGAATAATGTTTAAAAAAAACATTTCTTGTGCAAAGTGGAACAAAGAACTCATCGTTGTTGTAATCTTCAAAAGCGCCGTTCTTTTCGTATTTTTTTATGACTTCTCGTTTGCTCGGAAAAATCTTATTTCCAAGTCGAGCATTTTTGTCGCCTTGCAACAAAGCCATATTTTTGATAGAATCATCCTTTTCAAAAACATCGTATTCTACATGCGGTTTGCCATCTCTATCTTCAAATGTTTTAATAGGATTTTCTTTAGTCATAAAGCAACTGATTATAGCATAATAAACATCATCATTTATATTTTCCACAGTAATAAAATCTGACAATTTTTGTCTTGTATCTTCTTTATCCGAACTAATTTGGAAAAGATATTTTTTTATCAGTTTTATTTCGTTCTCGTTCCATTTAACCCTTTCAGATTTTTGCGCGTGAATATGTTCCAAAGACCATTTCTTTTTTGTTGCCTGAAAATGCCTGTGAAAGGGATAACGCGCCTCTTCGCTTTTTTGATTTTGCACAGATGCAAGATTAAACAGCAATAATATATTGTGTATTAGTTCGTTATTGCTTCCATATTTTAATGTTTCCAAATCTAACTCTTTTTTATAACCATTCAATTTTACAAGCGAGGCACAGCAATTCTCTTTTAGTAATTCTAAAAAGATATTTTTATCGTTGTTTTCTGCGTCACACAATAAATCACAAAGCAATTTTTGTTTATCAACGCCCTTTTGATTCATTAAATAACCTACATAATGATATACCTCTCTATTTTCATACCATGTCTTTATTATGCGAAATTTTGATTGTATTTCTTTCCATATTTTTTGATAGTTTGATGAATCTTTTGAAATTTCAGAATTAAAAACTGAAAATGAGAAATACGGATTTTTTTCAATTTCAGTATCAAAATTGGGGTGCATATATTCATTTTTATCATTTTTTCGACAGCGCAACACAAGTTCGAAAATAAAATCTATTCTTGTTGCGTTATACGCCGAACTTTCGGGATTGGGATTTACAAAATACCAAAACGCATCATTTTTTAAATATTGTTCGATTCTATCCCATTCGCCGGAAATTTCCAATTGTTTTAGTGAAATGAAATCTTTCGAACTTTTTGTAAAGTTTTCTTTTTGCAGTATAACCGCCTTTATCAGTTCAGCATTACTTAATGATATTTTCCCGGAGTTAAGTCGTTTGAACACTTCGTATGCGTTTTCCTTCTCACTTATTTTGTACCAAATGACTTTGCAATTATCTTCGATTTTTTTCTTAAAATCCTCTTTTTTGACTTGTTCTCTAAATTTATCAATTTCGTTTAAAGCCTCAATCATAAAATACTCATCAATATTTTTCGGTGTAGAATCTTTCTTTACTGCAGGCAATTTTGTTTTATCGCGTGTAGCATAATTAATGCGAAAGGGTTCTTCTTGTTGAAGCAACTCTCTGTACAATAAATATATGGTGGTTAAACGCTGTTGTCCGTCAATAACCTCGAACACATCCTTTCCATCCGTGGGTACATTTTTTACAGCCAACGGTTGTAAGCAATACCAATTTTCTTCTTGCGTATTTGGATTTGTTTGAACTTGAAAGTCATGTACGTCTTTCAACAAATCAAGTACTTGTTGTTTGTCCCAGCGATAACCCCGCTGATACGAAGGTATAATAAAATCCCTTCCCAAAAGTTCACTAATCGACTTTGTTTCAATAATGTTACTACCCATGTCTATATTAAAATTAAATTAAAACTAACTTAAACGCTTCATATTCACCACATTACACCCTGACCGCTGACAATCAACCTCACACGCCCACGGCAAGCCTTCCCCGATTTTCCCTACACTTTCGGAAAATTGGCTACTCGTGTGCTGCGCGGTGGTTGTTACCGTTACCGACTTTTCGTGCGGCAATACCGCTCTGCTTGTCCCCGCTACCCGCTTGGGCGCTACCTTAAATCCCTTTGTCATTACACTCTTTTCTTTATTGCTTATACGAAATTTTTCAAAAAAGGTTACATTCTTTGAAAAAAAACTTTCAACTTTCAACTTTCAATTAATTGCACAACACCTCCCACATTCCTTCATCCACTCCGCGTTTCGCTCAAAATTCTCTTTATTACTGCATATCCACAGCGTTTTGCGAACAGTGCGCGGCTGTATTTTGGGTATTTCGGCGTAACCATCGGTGAAAATAATTAGACCATCGTACCCGCCGCGCTCTTTCTCAAGATAATCAATAACAGGCTGAAAAGCAGTGCCGCCGCGTCCGCAAATTTTGATGCTCTTTTTTGCCTTTTGCATGGTCAGTATCGGCGTTTTTACCTCTGTATCAAATTGTAATACGTCAAGCGAGCGTATGCCGTATTTGAAAAAACGCAGGATAACGGAATAAAAAATCTGCAATTCCTTGTCTGAAATAGAGCCGCTAACATCAACAGCCATAAGCAAACGGGTAGTAAACTCGTTCTTTTTGCCCATGTACAGAAAGCCGTAGCGTCGACTTGGACGAAATCGTGTCAGCCGTTTGTCGCTGCTTATCACGCTTGCCCGAAAACTGCTCAACACTTTGCGATAGTCAATTTCGGGGCGCAGGCTTGCAATAAGCGTTTGTATCAAATCGCCCGGCAACGTTCCCCACTG
>Ga0099364_10011483_pt1 | contig 12110 bp, 14 predicted proteins | sample TergutTh196P3_FD_73070 | JGI IMG/M metagenome (GOLD analysis project Ga0099364, IMG submission 73070) | Microcerotermes parvus P3 segment gut microbial communities from Pointe-Noire, Republic of the Congo - Th196 P3 | ecosystem: Host-associated > Arthropoda: Insects > Digestive system > Gut ...
TTTCCGGTATTTGCTCTGCATGTTCGAGCAGGCGCTCAAGCCTTACGAGCAGCACCTCAAATGTGTAGGGCTTCGTCAGGTAATCGTCGCAGCCCCTTTTGAACCCTCTTACAATATCCGCCGTCTCGCTGTAGCCTGTCAGAAGCAGTACGGGAATCTTTGAAGTCCGCCGAAACTCCCGCAGGAAATCCAGCCCGCTTCCGTCCGGCATCCCGATGTCAAGGATGATGGCGGCGGGGATTTGGCAGCTCAGAAACGCCCGCGCATCGGCAAGGGTCATCGCTGTTTCAACGATGAAGCCGCTCCTCTCCAGCATGCGACTGTTGAAATTCTGCACTTTTTTGCTGTCTTCCACAAGCAAAATCGTTTTGCGAATCATAACCTATGCCCTGCTTCCTGGCCTCCGTATATCGGAACGGTGAATGTTATGGTCGTCCCTCTCCCTAACTCGCTTTCAAGTCCAATCGTCCCGCCATGGGCTTCCACGACGGTTTTGCATATGTACAATCCGTAGCCTGTGCTGCCCCTGCCGGACACTCCGCGCTTAAACACGTCAGGCAGCATGTCCGGGGCAACGCCTTCACCGGTGTCGGATATTCGAGCGGTGATATACTCGTCGGTAAAGTCCGCTTCGACTTTTATCCACCCGTTTTTTGTATGGTCTGCGGCGTTGGATAGCAGGTTTGCGATTACCTGCGTGAACTTGTCCCTTTCAATAAATACATCAGGCATTCCCTTAGAAATCTGAACGGTCAAACTGTTATTATGCTGCTCCAGCGCATATCTATACGATTCAGCACCGTCCCGGAGCAGCGCGGCAAAGCTGACGCGCTTACGGTTCTCGCTTACCTCGTTAATAGAAGCAAGCTCCGCCATGCCGCCGATCATGCGGCCAAGACGCTGCGTCTCAGACCTGATCATTTCCAAAGCGCCGCCCGCGTCCGAAAGGCTGCCGTCGTCCGCATTGATTTCCTGATCGGCGAAGTCGATGCCGGTGGCGATGATGGTCAGCGGGGCTTTCATCTCATGGCTCATGTCTTGCAAAAACTCTGTTTTCATTTGGTTCAAGCGGTCAAGGGCGGCGTTTTTCAAATTTAGTTCCATCAAGTCGCGCTGCTCCTGCGCCCTCGTTCGCAAAAACGCGATGATGTTGTATATCCATACCACCATGATAAATGAGAATATCGCCATTTCATAAAGCGTCTCGTCCTGTTTGATACGGGTCGTGTAAAACGAAATCATGCTCTGCATGGAAATGAGGAACACGAGTGTTATCCAAATGACGTTGAAACGCGTGAAGGTGCTGCCTTTTTTGATTTCCGTGAAGCCCAGCGCGATCATGTACACGGTACACAGGATATAGAGCGGGTTGAACACACCCAGCATTTCCGGGAAATCCATAGCGCCGGATATCTGCAATCCAAGTGCGCACGCCACAAACACTCCCATCAGGACGACCGCAGGCAAAAAGACTTTGCGGCGGCGTATAAACTGTGAGTAGAAGAACAGCATCAGCGGCAGCGGGTACATATAATACAGCCCGATGCTTATAAGCGACACCCACTGCGGGTTAAAGAATTGGTGCGCGATATAGTCGCCGCTGGGAAAGTAGAACCCCCACAGGACGGAAAAAACGCCAAAGCAGAAATCGCCCCACCACGCTGAGTCCCGCTTCCGGCGCAGAATCGCCAGCGCCATCATAAACACTCCCGCCGCCAAGCAGTACGCCATGAGCAGCTTATGCGGCATGGAGCGTAAGAACAATCCGTATGTTTGCAGCGAGGGGATGTCTCCAATATAAACACTGCCCGGTGCGCCGGAATACGATGAATAGGGCGAGGTGATTTCGATATGGAGAAGCTTGCCTTCATAACCGTATGGGAGCGTAATGAAGTGAAGCCCCATCCCCGGATTCTTTATGTCAGGATCGTACGGGTTTTCAAAGAGTAGCTCGCCGTCCAAAAAGACCCGGAGCCATTGATGGTTGCTTTTCAGCATCAGCGCCGCGTCGGGGTAGCTTTCGTTGAGCACGCGGTACAGATGCAGCGTTTCGTTTGCAGGGACATCTACCTGACGCAGCGTGCCCATTTCATTGTACGGCTCCACAGCGTCGGCTATGCCGACGGCGTTTCCGACGCCATACCGCCATCCGTCCGAAATGTTCGCCATATTCTTTTTCATATATGGATTCGTGTATGCGCTGAAATAAAACACGGCGAACGCGAGCAGCGCCAAAACACAAATGCTTACAACGGCAACACCGATTTTTTCGGTGGCGCGGTTTGCTGTATTGGTGGAAGGGTTGCGATCTTTTTTTGATGGGAACGGCATTCACTCGTACCTCACTTTTTTCGCTAAGAACAAAAAATTCCCCATCAGTATAGAGCCGATGAGGAAAGCAATTCAATATCGCTTGCATTGTTGGTAAAAAAAACGACATACTTGGTAATCTCTGCCCTAATCGAGCAGCAAAGCGACCTCCGCTTCAAAAACACCCGGACTATGATCAAACGATGTGAGGCCGCCGTGCTTGTCCGCAATCTTTCGGATGACCTCGATACCGTGGCCGTGCAGCAGCCCGTCCACCTTGGAGCTTAAATAGGTATCGTCCGCCTTTCTGACCGCACCCTGCCGTGCGTTTGCTATCGACAGGCACAGATAGGGATGGCGCGTTTTCAACCGGACTTTGATCCAGCGGTCTTTGATATTCTGTATGCTTGCGCAGCTTTCAAGAGCGTTGTCAAGAAGGTTCATCAGAAGGCTCACAAGGTCGGAATCGGGGATGGACAGGGGTGGGAGCGGCAGAATCTCAAACTCGATTTCAAAACCCATCCCCACCCGTGCGCGATGTGCGGCGTGTCCGAGGACGGCCTGTACAACCCGGTTGCCGCACGATATGGGTTCGTCAATCTCAGCGGTGCTACCTTGTACATCGGCGAGATACTTTAATAGCCGTTCGTGTTCGCCGCTTTCAAATAATTCCTTGATGGCGAACAGATGGTGGCGCATCTCGTGCTTCATTTGCGCGATCTGCGTAAAATGGCTCTCCAAGGCTTGATAGTTTTCCAGCATGAACTGGTTTTTGAGTTCCATCATCCGCATGCCCGATCTATATCCAACAAGCTCGCGTGTGTTTGCGAAAACCATATAGCCCGCTATAAAAACCGTTACGCATAAAAGGCTGATCTTAAACTCATTATGTAAGGAATAACCACTCCCGGCCCATGCCATAATCAATAATCTGCCTCCCCAAGCAACCATGAAAATCAAAATCACGCGCAGATACCATGCCGTGCCTTTGTCCTTCGCGCCGAAAGAACCCACGCCTAAATATATGACTGCGCCGGCAGACGCCAAATATGTATATAGCCTCTCCGGTATATCAAATGGAAGCCCGAATCCTAAGTACATGACAAAAGCAGCCGTTCCATACGCCGCATTCAGGCATACGGGCGGCCACAGCCACCTCCTCCACTCAGGGCGCAGGCAGTCAAAAAAATGAAGGAACAACGCTATGGGATAAGCGAAAAACGTAAACCAGAACAGGTAGAAACGGAATGCGTCGCTCCAATGCCGGGCGACAAAATCGGTCATGGACAGGGACATCACCGCGAACAGTATTGTGAAAACCGATATCAGGAATACTTGTCTGCTGCCGAGTTTGTTTGCCGCACGGATAATGCCCAGCGCGCTACACGCAAGCCCAATAAAAAGGAAAAGAAACCCCTCGACAAAATCCATGTCTCCCCAGAGCGTCGCGTAGAACCGGTTTGGCGGGATTTGCTGACCGATGTATAGATTCATGTCATAATAACTTGGGTCAATGGGCGTACCCGCTGCGAGGGAGATATATGGCCGTATCATGCCAAGATAAATAAGCGCCGTCAGAAGGGCTGCTGTAAGAATGAGATACCATATTGGCGACATTGTTTTTATATTTTTTATCGCCACGCTTATCACCACCAGCTTTAAAGTGTATAAAGTGTAGTACGGAACTCTTATCTTTACCATAGGTTTTACATACTTGGTAAAAAAAACGACACTTTTGGTATGTCTCTATGGCAATAAATCAGCAACCCCGTTTCACAATTCCTTATTCCTAATTCCCTCAGTCCCACATCTGTTTCAGAAACGCTTTTTGTATCGCCGGGGAATACGAACGGCTGACAGGGATTATTTTACCATTCACGGCGATGGCTTCCGTCCGGGTGAGCGTCTCTATGTTTTTCAGGTTGACAATATACCCGATGTGGCAGCGCATAAACGTCTCGCCCGGTAAGCCTTCAGCTATCTCCGACAGTTTGCCGGAATAGTCAGCCGTGCCGTCCTTTAAAGTAATGAGTATCCGCCTGTCCACTGTCTCAAAACAAATGATGTCCCTAACCGGTATCCGCAGATTCTGCGTCCCTGACTTGAAAACAAAATAATTGCATTGAAAGCGGCGTTCATAGTCCGAGGCGATCAATTTCTCCAGCATATCCCTCCGGAGCGGCTTCATCAGGTAATGGAGCGCGTTTACGTCATATCCCTGTAAGGCAAATTCAGGGTTGGCCGTGATAAAGACGATGGCGGCGTCGCTGTCATGCCCGCGTATCTTTCGCGCCAGTTCCATGCCGTCCGTCCCATCCATGACTATATCAAGCAGCATAAAGTCGTACCGCGCCCCCTTTGAGAAAGAAGCCCAAAAATCCGCGCTGGTTTCAAATACTGATATGCTGTGTTCAATATTCAGTTTTTCAAGAATCTCGCGGCAAATTTTTTCCTGAGCATTAGCGTATATCTGCTCATCCTCGCATAATGCAACCTTATACATACTTGATCACCACCGTTTAAATATATTACAGTACCTCAATATATCTATAAACCATTTCGCGGATTTTGAAAAGGCAGGCGTATTCCAGCAGCTTCACCTTGTCACCCGCAGGGTCTTTCATGTACCGCTTGAGCGCCGTCAGCACCAAATCCTTGTCCAGCTTGCGGGCACTACGCAGGCAATCGCAGAGCGTCCGTTCGAGATCATAAATGGTTACCGTTCGCCCATACGGTGTCACGGTTTCAACCGCACCAAGCTTCGCGTGCTTCGGCTTGCTGTAAAAAATCATAAAGTCGTCGCTTAAGAGCAGCCTTGTGTTCCAGCCCGATGGGATCGTCATCATCAACTGAAACGGCGTCCTGTCGGAAAGATCATGGAAAAACAATGCCGTCTCATGGGAAAAGACCCCCTGCGGGCATCGGTACTGCGCGACAAAGTAAGGGTCCGGGACAATGTCCGCGCTTACATATAGCCCATGCGACGCACGTTCGACCAAGCCCCGTTCTTCCATGCGTTTCAAGGTCGACGCACTGACTCCGTTCTCCCTCGCGGTCTTCGAGTCCAAGTAGCCGTTGTCATTTTTTAATAGCATCAAAGCTGTCTGCTCCTGTGTCATGTGGAAGTCTTCACCTCCTGCAATTATTGTAAGGCATACTATAAACCATACGAACAATAATTGCAATAGGGAAATAATATTTGAACCGAAAGTGTACTGAAAGTCTCGTACCCACGGTGTCCGTACTCGCCTTGAAATCGTTGCGTGACAAGGCTTCAAACGCTATTCCGGACGTGTGGAGCTGTGTCAATTTAGAGATAAGATATGGTATACAATGTTGCCAAGGAGGTGAGCCGCATGAAAGACGACTTTCTGACCGAGATGGGCCGGCGTATCCACGAGAAGCGGAAAAATCTGCGGTTGTCGCAGGAAGAACTCGCTGAGAGGGCCGAACTCTCTAAACAGACAGTCTCCAGGGCGGAGAACGGCCAGCGTGAGCTGGGTGCGCAGAATGTGGCTCGGCTTGCGAAGGCACTGGAGATGAGCGCGGATTACCTGCTTAACGGTGAGCGCATCGATACCGATGCGATGATGCTGGACAAGAAGCTGGCGAACCTCACAGAGCGCCAATACAAGTTTCTTGAGGAGCTTATCAGGATTTTTGTTGAGATGTGCGAGGACAACTCAGCATAGGTCACGCATTAAGAGGACGTCAAGCTGCAAACCCGGCTTGGCGTTTTTTGTCGAAAACTTGCGCTTGCAATCCTCACAGATTTGATATATCTCGACTTTGACAGCACGCGCCATCAAAAAGGAGTCCGCGAATGTTGCGTTGCAACGAATCGCGGACTTTGTGATTTGATAAATAGTTGTTGCGTAATTTAAGCTTTTTTAGCGTCTCCAATATTTTTTTTGATTTCTTTTCTGGTGAGCCTTTCCTTAGTAAAATCAATGCCAAACGCATCTCCCAGCATGTCGGAGGCATCGCTTCTGTAGTCAAATAGGAACAAGTTTAGACCCTCGTGTGAGCAGGATATTCTGTTCATGGTTTGAATCAGCGCTTCCGGCGAGAGCTTTCCCAGCCCTGCCACTACAATGAAAAAGGAGAATGAAAATGGCAAATATCAGCTCTGCGGCATAAAATCACTTGCAGAATTAGCGTAAGTATGCTAAAATATGCTCGAACAGGAGGTGCAACATGAATCATCAAGGCAGTCACATCAGGCCGCTTTCTGACTTGCGGAATAATTTCGCTGACATCACGCGTACCGTCGAGGATACAAGGCAACCCGTAATCCTTACAAAGCACGGGCGCGGGAAGCTGGTCTGCATGAGCTACGAGGACTATGAAAAGCGTGTCTTCCAGCGTGAGATCTTCGACAAGCTCAGAGAAGCGGAACGCGAAGCCGCGAGCGGCATTAGGCGGTTGACGGACGCGGAGGTTTTTGACGGATTGATCCGTGAGCTTGAGGCGATGCCGGGTGGTGGCCCAGATGAGATATAATCTGGAGTATCTGCCCATAGCTGAAAGAGACATCCGTGGGATTGCGATGTATATCGCGCAGGAGCTGTGTGCGCCAGTTGCGGCGGCAAACCTTGTGCGGGAAATCCGCAGAAAGGCGAACAACTTGCGCGATATGCCGTACATGTACCGTGAGTATCACGGCGAACCGAACAACGAAACTATCTACAGAGTCATGCCGGTTAAGAATTACATCGCATTCTACACGGTATGCGAGGAACGAAAAACTATCGAGATCCACAGGGTTCTCTACGCGAGAATGGATTTTGACGCTTTGTTGCGGTGAAAAACCGCCATTGACGCAGGACTCCTGAAGTGATATAATCCCGTTGTAAAGTATCGAGCCGCCCCCATTCCAACGAAGCCTGACAGCTTCTCTGAAAAGTCCGGGGAACAAGCGCGCACAGTTTATCAGCGTTACAAAGTGCCATTTGCGGATTATTCCGTGGATGGCATTTTTTGTTTCCGGCCCTATACTTTAATTTAAGGCAAAACAGCGTTCCGGCAACGGGGCGCTGTTTTGCGCATCAGGGCGGTATCGCCGTCACAACGGAAAGGAGAATCGCATCATGCCACACACCTATCAGGACAGCTAATGCTCATGTGGTTGTTAACAAGGAACTGGCGCGTGTGTCAAGAAATGCTATTGAGGTATTAGGCGGGAAAGAGATTCTTTTAACTTTCCCTGCGGTACTTAGCAGCAACGCAAGCACTCGGCTGGTTCTGATGACTCCCAAGACTGAATCCAGCGTTAGAAAAGTGTGGCTTCCTAAGACCGTAGCATATATTCTGCGTGAGTGGAAAAAGTCGCAGGATGAGCTCAAGGACTTTCTTGGCGACGAATACCAGGACTTCAATCTCGTCATCACCCTTCAAAATGGCAGACCCTGCGAGAATCGAATTCTCAGCAAGGAGTTTAAGGCTCTAAAGGAAGAGGCGAACCTTCCCAACGTGGTCTTTCATTCGCTCCGGCACTCCAGCATCGACTTATAAACATTAATTACCGAATTACAGAACAATCCGGCGCTCGCAGCTACACTTTCACAAATTCTCTCTTCAACAAGAACCCTGAAAGTGTCCTATTAGCAAAAACCATCTTTTTATTAGCAAGTCCGCGAAAACCGAGAAGCCGCCTCTTAGCAAGAAGGCATAGAATATTCACTCTGAGATTCAGCGGCAAAGAGGCGAAGACTGTCACTCGCAACGCATATAAAAAACGCCTAAACCATTGCGGTTTAAGCGTTTTATGGCACCCTCGGCGCGAATCGAACGCGCGACCTACCGCTTAGGAGAATGGCGCACCGTTTTTTACGGCGTTCCCCCGGGTGCTTTACAATACCTTGTAATCCGCTTGAATCCTAACTTTTTACAGGAACTGTTTGTTACACAGTGTTATCTCGTACCGCCTGATATCCCCCTGTTTTTCAGAGTCCTATTAGCAAGATATTAGCAGGGAAGGTAAGCTGAAGAGGGTATCTCGATTAGCAGAACATCAAAAACGAACCCATGTTGGGGATGCCGTTCAAAACCAATGGCGTCTCCTTTTTTTATGGCATTCCGATAATTCAGTGTCAATGAAAAGTAATGTACACCTTGGTTTTTTAATGCAGTACCCATATTTATCTGAAGTGAACGGTATCAACGTGATTGCAGTTTCCACATCGCCATCGGGTGATTACGAATATTCTCCAGCTTCTCCCCATCAAAGAGCAATTCCGGTATGTACATACCTTGCCTGAATGCTTCGAGGAACTGCTGTTCGTTTCCATCCAACACAAGTAGGTTCATCAAATAGTCCTTGATACGATTCTGCGCAGCGGCTAAATCGAATCTCTCCCGTTTGCGAAGCAAGGGCTGTAAGTCCGTTCTAATTTTATGTGTCGTAAGGCTGTCAATTCGACTAATATCAATATCTTCGGGAGGCTCGCTATTTCCAACTGCATAATAAAACACAGAGCATCTACGGAGCAGTGCTTCTTCAGACTCATCAAACAACCGGAACACCAACATATTATTTATATCGTATAGATCACGGGCAGCCGTCCGGGTAAGGAGCGCAACTATCTTGCTCGAAAAAATCTCAAGCGGAGCAAGGGACAGCACATTCACATCACTGAAAAGGTTCATGGTTTCGATTGCCCTTGCCGCGATTGGAAAGACATGGCAGCGCATAGAGTAGTTGATTTCAATTTTAATGTTGTCCCTTACACCTGCGGAGTTTGTGAAGGTGTATACAAATGAATCCAGCGAATGATAGCTTTTTGACTTTATCGAAAGCTCATAGCCCTCCGCCGCCATATATAGCTTAATAATATCCGTGAGTGTTTCACGCTCTTTCATCATGTCATCCAAGCTGTTATCCCTGGCATAATCTAGGTCTATATCAACAGAAAGACGCGGCATTTTAAACACGGTAAGGTTAATGGCCGTCCCGCCCTTTAGCGCGAGCGAAGCTGACAGCAATGGGTCGCTCTCCATGAATCTCAGGATTTCAGTCAAGCGGAACACCTTTTCAAGAGTGTCGCGGACGAATCCTATTTCATTAGCCTGCTCTGCGAGTTTTTGCTTATTATAGGTCGCCATACGGCCCTCCTTCATGTGACAATAACTTCATCAGGTTTTGTGGAACAAAAAGCTGCCAGCGCTTATCAAAAATACTCGACTCATGTTCTATACCGCGATAAAGATAACGAACGCTTTTCGCAACTTTCCCCTCGCAGATTTCGAAGAATTGATCAGAAAGCCGCAAACTCTGCTTCATGTGAGAAAGCACATACCCGGTTTTCTGATATAGGATCTGCTTGCGATGTTGTTCTAAATATTTCAGCAGCTTCTTTTCATCCAAATACGGCACAAGCTCAAGGCAATGCAAGAGTTCCTCTAAGCCGGCTATTCTCTCAAAATCATTTATGCTATCAAGGACTGTACGTTCTATGTCAGTAACTCGAACACCATCCGGCTTATTTTCAACTCCATCATTGCTACGCGGTGCTATATATCGGTATGTAACGCCATCATACTCAAATTGCGCAAAGCGTTTCTCGCCTGAAACATAGACTTCATAATAGACCTGATTCGCGCAGCCATAATACTCAAAGGCGGCATGGTGCGAAAGATAGGCATCATCTGTTATGTGAGAACCGATGAAGTAGCGGTTTGCAACGGCCTGTCCCGTTTCCATGCTGACAGCGACGTATAGGTTGCGCTTGACAAAACTGATATAACCCTTCTTTTGATAGTCGGACAGAACAGAATTTGCCGCACCGTAGCTCCCCGTGAGACGCTCAACATCTGCGCGGGTAAAGCATTGCATCTTCAGTAGTTCTTTATAGTATTTCATTGGATTCACCTCCAATGTTTTGATTTTAGCACATAGTCTATTGAATAGCAACGACAACGTGCAATAAATAAAATCGCATGTTGTTTGAGCGGCTTTCGACAGTCACTTTAGTTTTATTTTCCGTAGATTGTCTATAAATTATCCAAGTTTATATGTGCAAAATAAAACTTGATTGATGATAGGCCCAAAGGAAGTACATTTTACACGTAAACAATGCTTTGGCTATCGAGAGAATAATAGCAGATATTCGTAAAACTCGGGCTGTACGGGAGGTAGTACACCCGCTTATAAAGTCATCCGTAGTATTTCAAAGACTCGGTATAATGCTCCGCGTCCAGTTCCGGAGATGGCGCGTTTTCGCATAGCCAGTGCCGTATGTGGAAGCACAACGCGCAGCCTGATGGATATCCTTTTTCCTCCGCGACAAAGCCCCTATCTTCCGCATATCGCAACAACGCCATCGAACCTCCCGATATAAGAACTTCCAATACCGGATACTTACCGTCCGGTATGCCGTGTACGGCTTCATCCAGCGGGATTGCGATCCCGGTGCAGCCAGGTGGTATAAATCGTCCATAGAGGTCGATATGAAAATGTCCGCCGGAAAGCAGATTGCGGCATGGACGGTCATCCGCACACTTCTTTGGCGGTCTGCTCGGTAATATAACCACAGGTTCGCTCCGGGGAACAGGCATACAGACAATGACGGCAGGCGGCGTTACATTTGTAATTAGCCATAATCCCACCGCCCCGCAGAGTTTCCACGGAAAGTATGGGTTTATCCGAACTCATAATGTTTTTTAACTGGCTGTGTCACCTTCCACACGCAGGACAGCCCTTTAGGGAACATGACGTAATCGCCTGCGCCAAATTTCACGCTGCCGCCTTCGTATTCGACCGACACCTCGCCCTCAAGCAAAATACAGGTTTCCCGGTCGTCGTAATGCCAGTCAAATACTGAGACATCGCAGCCCCATGTGGGTTTCTTTTTAAATTCGGCGATTTCCGCGTCAGTCGGTTTCCTGACAATGATTTCCATTATCGTCCCTCCATATTATTCGTCGCTTATTACCGCAATCCAGTTTTTTGCAAAGTAGAACACGGGAAATGACAAGGACTTTTCTTTTTCCTGAGGTGAAAGTTTATTATAGAACAGCTCAAACTCAAGCTCATTATCAAGAATTGAGCAAATTGCAGCGCAGACAAGTGCGTTTTCCGAGTTAGCATTTTTCAATTCAATAAGTCGATATCCAACTTCTTGGCTGAGTTTACCTTGCCGTCTAAGTATTTGGTACTCATTCAACTCTGATTCCAAACTGTCTGGCTTAAACTTTCGACAAGCATTAGTCAAATATGCTGCTGTGGATAAAAACTCGTCGTTTTTAATTTCATCATAGGCTTTAATAAATTCCAGCGACATTAACTGAACACTCCCTAGTGTTTGTATTTGTATTGGATATTTTTCAATAGAAGAGCGTACAGATTGACAGCTAAGGTTAGAAACACTGATGATATCGTTTGCTTGAAGGATGGCATAGGGCGTAATTGGGATGTTTTCTTTTGCCGCATCCATTGTTGCAAATCTCACCTCTTCATGCAGTTGGTTACCAAAGAAATTATATAAAAATAAAGAGTTGTCGCCATCAATTGTTATCATAATAAGTGCCGTTGAATCTCCTATTTGAACTCTTTGAACCCCGTTTTCTGCTTTATAACCGCCTAGTTTGCGCTCTGTTATAAAATGCTTAAGAGCATAAACAAGTTTCCATTGCTCCTGTGTTATGGATTCGACGATTAAACTATCAGTAACACCTAGCGTGAGTTTACAAGTTACAACCCGATAATTCTAAAAGCCCTTGCGAAGTGGAGGTTTGTGGGAGCAAAACGTATTACCTAACTATATATGGTAGATAACACTTGACAATAAAGGCTGTATATG
>Ga0099364_10011484_pt1 | contig 12107 bp, 7 predicted proteins | sample TergutTh196P3_FD_73070 | JGI IMG/M metagenome (GOLD analysis project Ga0099364, IMG submission 73070) | Microcerotermes parvus P3 segment gut microbial communities from Pointe-Noire, Republic of the Congo - Th196 P3 | ecosystem: Host-associated > Arthropoda: Insects > Digestive system > Gut ...
CATTCTGGAAGGGATTACCTGATCAAAATCGCCCGGGTTTTCAGGTATAAACGCTGCAAGGAAATATCTGTTGTCCAAGGCTGACCACCTGAATAAAGATGCCGGCTCAGGCTCTTTTTTAAGCTTTCTGATTTTTTCGGGATTAGCTGCCGTGAAACCAATTACCCTTGTGAGATTTGTATTTTCTTTCATCTCTTTCATGTCCGTGCCAATGCCCGGGCCCCACCCAAGCTCTGTTTGAGGGAGCAAAGCTGTTTCATTAATTTTTTCCAACGCTATATTCAAGCTGTGCATGTAAGAATCTGAAAGATTATATGTTTTTACTATTTTCCAGCCTTCGTGGGAAGTATGTTCAAAAACTATTTTTTCATCGGATTTTGAAACAATTTTGTAGTTTGATCCCGGGAAATTTGCCATTACGGGAGCAGCCTGCGGGAGCACTAAATCAATCCATTCGCCGTTCCTTTCTCTGATAGACCAGCTCAAAATCGCGGCGCCTCTGTTTGAAAACACGGCTTTATATTTTGCGGTTTCAATATTAATTTTTTCTTCTTCTATTTGTATGCTTTCTTTTAGAACCGCGGAATCCGAAGATTTTAGCGAAACCGGCTCGGATTGCTGTTGCTCCGAAGCAGGGCTCTGCTGCTTTTCTTCAATTTGAGGTTTATTTTCCTGCTGTTTTTGCGGCTGTTGCGGCGGAGCAATAAAGAAATACCATATAAAAATGGTAAGCGATGAAAAAATTACGAACATGATCGTGTTTTTGTTCATTTAAAATCCCTTTTTTAACGGCAATTAGGAGGTAGGAAGGAGGAGGGAGAAAGTAATGTGTTTTCGCTTTGCGAAAACTTACTAATTTGGTTTCGGCAGAGCCGAAACTCAATAATTCCTACCTTCTCCCTCCTCCTTCCTACCTTAATTTATTTTTTAATGGTACTTCATCTATGCCGCCTTCGCAAAACGGATGGCAGCGTATAATTCTTTTAAAAGCAAGAAAAGAGCCTTTAAAAAAACCGTGTATTTCTATTGCCTGATAAGCATAAGTTGAACAGCTCGGGGTAAACCTGCATCTGGGAGGAAGGGTTGAGGATATTACCTTATAACACCTTATCATGAAAAGCGCGATTTGTTTCATAAAAACCTTAAAAAATTAACAAATAACAATGTCGGAGTTTCGTAAAGCGAAACAGATAATATAGTTTTTGCTTCACAAAAACACAAAAATTGTAAATTGTACTTTGTTAATTGTCAATTGCCTTTATAAAGCCCCGCGCTTTCAAGTGAATTAAGAATAATCTTTTTTAGACTTCCGTAATCCAGCGATGCGGTTTCCGGTTTGGAGATAAAGATTAAATCCAAACCCGGTTCCAGCGAATGCTTATTTGTCCTGAAAATTTCTCTCAGTCTTCTTTTAGTCCGGTTTCTTATAACGGCTGTCCCGACTTTGCGCGGGGTAACCAGTCCGAGCCGTCTGACGTGCTGACCTTCATTTATATAAGCCAGAATCCTAACGGCTTTGTTGTCAAATTTTAACCCTTTTTTAAATACTTTATTAAAATCTTTTTGAAGATGAAGTCTTTCGCGATAAGAAAAAGAAAACTGTTTCATACGATTTTAATGATTAACGGTTAATGATAAATGATTAATTATGGAGTGCGCGAAGCGCACCTGTTTATTAGCGGGGCTTTGCCCCGTACAACAATTAATCATTAATCATTTATCATTAACCATTGCCTTTTATGCGCTTAAAGTTTTGCGGCCTTTTCTTCTGCGCGCGGACAGCACCCTTCTTCCGCCGGGGGTTGCCATTCTGGCCATAAAACCGATTTTTTTCTTTCTTCTGTCTTTGTTGGGCTGAAATGTTCTTTTCATTGCAATTTAAATCCTTTTTTAAAGCTTAGCTTCTGAAGCCAGGCTGAGGCTCAGCCTCTTTGAATATTTAGAAATACTTTGGTATTATATCTAAAATTCGATATAAAAATCAAATTAGAGGCAGAGATGCCCACGACAAACGCATGAAGAATCTTTACCGACAAAAGGCAACCCCTCACCCTGCCCTCTCCCGCAAGGGGCGAGGGAACGACCACGACGACGGCTAGGTTTTATCATAGCTTTCATGAGTTTGTCGTGCAGAGATGCAGGGTGACGGCAAAAGCGGTTATGTATATGAAAAGAATAATTTTTATTTTGCTTTTAGTATTTCTTTTTTCTTTAAACGGTTTTGCCGCGGATATAACGGGGCAGTGGCACGGGGCGCTTAAAGAGCACGGCGTTTATTTGAAAGTCATGTTAAATATCGTAAAGTCAATTGAGGGATATACCGCGACGCTTGACAGCCCGTACCAGAACTCAAAAGATATTCCGGTAACGTCCTTGATCTTTGAAGACAATTCTCTAAAATTCAGAATAGTTGAATTGGGTATAGAGTACAGAGGCTCTTTGGATGAAGACGGTATTATAAAAGGAATTTTTGAGCAAACCGGTTTGGTTTTTAACGTAAATTTTTCAAGAGAAGAAATTAGGCGGCCGCAGGAACCGTCAAAACCTTATCCGTATATTGAAGAAGACATCAGGTTTGAAAATAAAGCAGCCGGAATAACGCTGGCAGGCACATTGACAATGCCGCGCGGCAGCAAAAAGCCGGGTTTTCCCGCGGTTGTGCTTATAAGCGGCAGCGGACCGAATAACAGGGATGAAGAAGTTTTCGGGCATAAGCCGTTTTTGGTTATTGCCGATTATCTTACAAGAAACGGTATTGCCGTTTTGCGTTACGATAAGCGCGGCACGGGCGGCTCGTCCGCAACCCTTAAAGGACACACAACGGAAGATTTTGCGTCAGACGCGGCAGCAGCCATAGAATATCTTAAAACAAGAAAAGAAATTGACGCGAAAAATATAGGTTTAACGGGACACAGCGAAGGCGCGGCAATAGCTTCAATGATAGCGGCAAAACAAAAGCGCATTATGTTTATTGTTTTGCTTGCGGGACAAGGGCTGCCGGGCAGTAAAATTATTTTAAAGCAAAAAGAAATGACAGGCAAAGCCTCTAAAGTTAAAAAGAAAGAGCTGAAACGGGAAATAGAAATAGCCAGAGAAGTTATTAAAATAGCGGCGGGCGCCGGAAATGCAGGTCGGCAGAGAGACGAATTAATGCAGTATCTCGGAAAGAAATACGACAGCTTTTCTCTTAAGGAACTTCCTAAGGGAGTCGGCAAAGCGGACTTTATGCGCACCTATCTCAACACATATACGGACTCATGGGTGCGTTATTTTTTAACATATAATCCTGCGGACGCTCTTAAAGAAGTAAAGTGTCCTGTGCTTGCTTTGTGGGGCGGCAAAGATTTGCAGGTTTCGGCTAAGGACAATTTGGCGGCAGTAAAAGAAGCTCTGGAAAAAAGCAAAAATCCTGACGTAGCGTTGAAAATATATCCCGGTTTAAACCACATGTTTCAGGAATGTAAAACCGGACTGCCTTCGGAATATCCGTTTATAGACCAGACTTTTTCGCCAAAGGTTTTATCGGATATTTCAGAATGGATAAAAGAAAGAATAGTAAGACAATGATTAATGATGAATGATAAATGATTAATTATTGTGCGGAGCAAAGCTCCGCTGATAAACAGGTGCGCCCTGCGACTTCGCTCAGGGCAGGCTCCGCGCACTCCATAATTAACCATTTATCATTTACCATTAATCATTGCTGTTTGCCGTTAAAAAATGATTAATTGCAGTGCAGGGCAAAGCCCTGCTTGTTAACAGGTGCGCAAAGCGCACTCCATAATTAACCATTTATCATTTACCATTAATCATTGTTGTTTGCCGTTAAAAAATGATTAATTGTAGTGCAGGGCAAAGCCCTGCTTGTTAACAGGTGCGCAAAGCGCACTCCATAATTAACCATTTATCATTTATCATTAATCATTGCTGTTTGCCGTTAAAAAAGGAAAAAAAATGAAAAAGATTTTAATTGTATCGCTGATTGCTTTATTTGCGTCGCAGCCGGTTTTGGCTGACGGGGAAAAAAACATTAGTTTTATTTTTGACGGGGCTGCAAGAATACGTTATGAATTTTATAATCATAGCGTGTTTGCGGGCTTGGCAGACGATAAACAAAGTTATTTCAGATTCAAATTTTCCGGAGGAGTTTTGGCAGACTTTTATGATATTTTTTCAATTTACGGAAAGCTTACCAATGAGAGCCGTTCATACATATACAATGCCTTAGGCAATGCGCAATACGATATAGACGAAACCGTTATCGACAATCTTTTTTTTAACATTCCAAAATTGTTTGGCGCAATTGACATAAAAGCCGGAAGAATGGATTTGCCGCTCTCCGAATACGGAGAAGGTTTTTTGTTTGCCGACGGAACGCCTTTGGACGGCTCAAGGACGTTTTATTTTAATGCCGCAAGGATAAGATATTCCACGCCGGAAAGCAGCGTCGAACTTTTAGGCATATATGATCCCGAATACGATGAATTGTCCGTTATCAACGATAAAGACAAAAAATTAAACGATTCGCTTGAAAAGGCTTTTGTAATTTACGGCAGAAGCAAAATCAATGAAAAACTTTACATAGAGCCGTATTATATGCTGAAAACGGAAGCGAAAAGCAATTTTGGCAAAGACGTATCGATAAACGTTTTCGGATCTTACGTTAAATACGATATGGGAAAAGCCGCCGTGCGCGCGCAGGCCGCGGCGCAGCTGGGCAATTACGGAGATGAGGCAGGCCGCGCTTTCGGCGGATACGCGTATCTGGATATTCCCGTTAAGAATATCGTAAAGCCGTTCAGCATAGGATATGTCTACCTTTCCGGAGACGATGAAAGCACGAAAACGGTCGAAGCGTGGAATCCCGTTTTTGGACGCTTTCCGTCGCTGTCGGAAATATTGCACGTGCTCTATTTACGGGAGTCCGGCTTGGGTTATTGGACAAACTTGCAGCTTTTAAAATTTGAAACCACTTTTAAACCGTCAGAAAAAATGTCGGTAATCGCAAGTTATAATTTTGTTTATGCCAATGAAACGGTAGCAAATCCGACAGACCCGAATGCGTTAAAAATATTTGGGAGTGGAAAACACAGGGGAAATCTGATGCGCTGCAGGGTCGGGTATAATTTTTCCAAAAATTTCAGCTCTTATGTGTTGGGAGAATATTTTATTCCCGGCGATTTTTACTATAAAGACGCAAAAGACGCTTCGTTTTTACGTGTTGAGTTTATGGCGAAAATTTAAAAAGGCAAAGTTAAAAGTTCAGAGTTCAAATGTCGTGTTTCGGCAAAGCCGCAGCTGATTATAAGTTTTCGCTGTGCGAAAACTCCGCATTTGAACTTTAAACTTTACACTTTGAACTTTGCTGGAAGTTTATTCAAAGAGGGCTTGAAGCGTATTTCAACATAAATGAAAACTTAAATAAAAAAGAATTGTTCAGAAAAGCTTTTGAAAATAAGCTTATAGAAAACGCGCCGGAATGGTTTAAATATTATGAAGCAAGAAATATTACGCCGCACACATATGACGTAACAAAGGCCGAAACGGTATATGCGGCGGCAAAGGTTTTTTTAAATGACGCTAAAATACTATTAAAAAATTTAGAGAAAATTAATGACGGCAAATAATACGGGTATCAGCAGGCAATAGAAGAAAGCGATATCCCTTATACGGTTGATGCCATAGATTTAAACGGTATTTCAGAAAGTTTTAAAAATACTATAAAAGATGCTTTGATTAAGATTGAGATATAGTTCAAGAAACAGTGTGGAGTTTGAAGTTTGGAGTGAGGAGTTATGGATAAAAAAATGAAAATGGCGGATGCAAAATCCGAAGCGCAAAAAATTGCTTTTGCGCCGCTGACTTTTCAAGCTGTGCGCACTGCATTAAATTTGGGTATATTAAAAGTTTTGGATGATGCCGGTAAAAATGGGATTTTTGCAAATGAAATAGAAAACAGGCTTAGCCTGCCGGAATATACTGTTACAACACTGCTTGAAGTTTTGGAGAGCGTCGGCATAATTACCGTTAAAGACGGCTTATATTCGGCAACGAAGGTTGCCCAGTGTTTTTTGTATGACCAAATGACAAAAATTAATATGGACTTTGTGCACGACGTTTGCTATCAAGGAGCTTTTTATTTACAGGAATCTTTTGTTAACGGCAAGCCGGAAGGTTTAAAAGTTTTTGGTAATTGGCCTACCGTTTATGAAGGACTTTCGCAATTGCCGCAGCACGTGCAAAAAAGCTGGTTTGCTTTTGACCATTTTTATTCGGATAATGCGTTTAATGACGTGATAAAAATTATTCTTGCGGGTAATCATCAGACAATTTACGATGTCGGCGCAAACACGGGCAAGTTTGAGCTTGCTTTGTTTTCAAAAAATTACGGCGGCAAAATAGTTCTTTGCGACCTGCCTCAGCAGCTTGCGAAAGCGAAAGAAAATTTGACAGCCGCGGGGTATGCGGAAAATTGTGTTTTTCATGCCGTTGACGTTTTAATTCCTAATACCTCACTCCTAACTCCTCATTCGCCAGACGCGATTTTTATGAGCCAGTTTCTGGATTGTTTTTCAAAAGAAGAAATTATTTCCATTTTAAAAAAAGCTGAAGCCGCAATGACGGAAAAATCAAAACTTTATATTTTAGAACCTTTCCGGGACAACCAAAAATTTGAAGCCGCGAAACTTTCGCTTACGCATACGTCTTTATATTTTACGGCAATAGCAAACGGCAGCAGCAAAATGTACAGCCGCGCCGAAATGGAAGAATGCGCATGCAAAGCAGGATTAAAAATATTAAAGTGTCATGAAAATGTCGGCAATCATGAATACACGCTTTTGGAATGCGGGAAGGCAAATAATAGAGAATAAATAATAAATAATAAAGAATAAAGAATAGATATACGGCAACGGCAGGCAAGGTTTAAAAATTGCACGACAAATGCGTGAAAAGGTGTCATGCTGAACTTGTTTCAGCATCTTGTCGTTAAATGATAAAGACTAGTTCCGGGGGGCGCTCACATCTCGCGCCCGTCGCAGGCACGTGCTCCTTATTCGCCGCACTGCGACCCCTGAAACGAGTTCAGGGTGACACAGGGTAAAAGCGGTCGTCGAGACATTTTTTTCATGCGTTTTGCCTATAAAAATTGTGGTTCCCCTTTTGTAAAAACTATACTTGACCCACAATTTTAGCGGTATTGTCTTTTTCCTCGCCCCTTGCGGGAGAGGAACTGTGAGCATAGCGAACAGAAGGTGAGGGGTTGCCGTTTTCTCAGAGTTTATCCGGTAATTATAAAAAACAGAAACGGCAAACCCCTCATCTTCTTGCTTTGCAAGTCCTAAGTAGTCAAGCTGCTTCCGGGGCGCTCACATCTCGCGCCCGCGGCAGACTCGTCCTCGTTATTCATCGGACTGCCGCCCCGCAAGGGGAGAAGGTAACATCTAAAAATTGCGGGTCAAGTTTAGTTATAAAAGGGGTGAACGTCCCCGACTTAGACGTTCGAGGGTAAACTCCTCGGGCGGGGTATTTTAAAAAAGAAGGTTTAAATGAAAAAGGCAAAGATGAAAAATTTATTGACGATTTTACAGACAGCTTTTCCGGCGGCTTTGGCGGTAATTTTATTTGCAGCTTTGCTGCTTTTTGCGGCGTGTTCGAATAGCAAAAATAACTCCGACAGGAATACGAATGTGAGGTCTGTTGATATTGTTTCCGAAGATGCCGAAAGCGTAAAAATAAATAAAAAGGAACATTTTGTGTTTGATGAATCCGCAGAGTTTGAGGTAGTTTTGAGAGATATCTCCAACAATGAAATTACGGCAGACGACCCTCAAAATATTGTCTGGACATTGGACGGCGCGGACACGGATAACTTTTATTTCTTGGACTCCTCTTCACTATCAAGCTCAACCGGCGCATATGTAACCGTTCAGTTTGATTTTACGTCTCCGTACGATACCGAAGCAGAGCTGAAAGTTTCATATAAAGGCTTAAGTAAGAAAGTTAATCTGACTTCTGAAGATATAGAGGATGATATTGATATATAAAAAAACTTTTAAAAATAAAAAAAGCGAAAATCTTTTTATCGTATTTTCGCTTTTTTTATTTTGTAACAGAGTGTAAAAATTTATTCTTTTTGTCCGTGGAGAAGGGTGCCGTCCATATCAATATCAACATAAAGGTCTGTGCCCTCTGCCGAATACCATTCCATCATTGTTTTGTATTTTGGAACCGCCCGTCCTCTGGCTAGTATCGCCCAAGCTTTTGTTCCTTTGCCTTTTGTTGCCGCCTGGCCGCTGATTTCCGGAAACGGTTTATTTTTATTATCTTTTCCTTGAAATCTTATCGATACTACCTGTGTAAGGTCTTCAAGTTTAGCATCGTCCGGAAGATAGTAATAAAGATTGGAAGGATCATATATCCTGAAGGAACCGGAAGAATAAAGATCATCTATAGTCTCGCTGTTGTCGTCGCGGGAGAAGAATGAAGAGACATCCGGCCTTTGCTGTAAAATTTTTTCTATGGCGGTTTGCAGGAAAATTATATTTTTGCCCCCTGGTTCATCTGCAAATAAAGAAAAACTCTCTTCGAACTCAAAGTAAAAAAGATCAATGCCGAAATCCGCAATATTTCCTTTGGTAGAATAATACTCACAGTGTTTTATTGCAGGAAGAGCATAGAAATTTATGTCATTTTCGTCTATTTTGAACGGTTTTATTTTAATCTTTTTAAGATTATTGTGCAAAATGTCCGGCACAATAAAGCCCGAAGGCTCCATTTTAACGGTTTTCTTAATGCCCGCAACAATGACTCTGTTTTTCCATTCTTCAAATTCTGACTCTATCCTGTGCGAAGTAGACGGATAATTTCTAAGCCTAAAGTCTTTTCGGTATTTAGCGGAGTAATACTCCGCTTTGGCTTTATAAGCATTAGACACGAGCGCGTCCTCATACGACACTGTTGTAAATCCATATTTTTTTTGGTGGTAATATTGCGCTTTGGCTTTATAAGCGGCTTTTCTCAGGTTGGAGTCGCGCGAAAAGTCCGTATTCATCTCTTCTAAATTCAGCAGCTTATTGTAAAACAATGCAAGCTTTTCATTTTCATCGTCAGGTATTGCATTTTTAGGATTTTTTCTCGCAGGCTGCATGTTTTGCGCCGTTTTATTCTCTTCGGTGATTCCCAATTTTTCCCTTTTTCTCTCTAAGTCTTTTTGTATTTTGTCAAACGCTTCCTGCGGAAACTCTTTATATTCTTCCGGGATGTACTTTTCTAACTTTTTGACTTTTTGCAATGCTCTTTCATGCTTCTTGCTTTCTAAATTCTTACTTTCTAAAATTGCCAAATTCTTGTAAAACAATGCAAGCTTTTCATTTTCATCGTCAGGCATTTTTTTCAAAGCTTCATCGTTTTTTTTGTATTTTTCTTCTTGCATTTTGTTTATTTCTTTTTGTATTGCGTCGAACTTTTCCTGCGAAAACTCTCTGTATTCTTGCGGAATATGCTTTTCAAATTTTTGAGCATTTTGCAGCGCTATTTCAATTTGGTCGTTTAAAAATTCGCTGCGTTCAATTAAAGCTTTGTCATCGCTTTCAATATCTGGCGCGAACTTTCTAACAGTATAATATTTTCCGCCCAAAATATAATGTTCCGTGCCGATTTGCTTCTTTTGTGTATCTGTTGTGCCGATTGTTGAGTTCTCTTTAGCGCCCGCACAAGAAAATATGCCCAGCGCCGAAAGAATTACGGCCGCAGCAATAATTTTAGTCTTCATTTTTACACCCCTTATAGAAGTTGGGAAGAGTGGAAGTTGAGAAGCTGAGAGGAGCTCCGGCTGTTTTATCTTTTGCCGTTGCTCAACTTCCCGACCTCCCAGCTGCCCAACTTCTGCTTTTTTATTATACCCATTTAAACTTTTTGTTTAGCAATACTAACATTTTTATTTTGTAACAGAGTGTGATAAATTTATTCTTCTTTTCCGCGGAAGAGGGCGCCGTCTATATCAATATCAACATAAAGGTCTGTGCCCTCTGCCAAATACCACGCCGTCATTATTTTGTCTTCGGGCGACATTTCATCTTCGTCTTTTGCAGCCAATCTGTTTTCTTGCCAAGTTTGCCAAGGAAATTGCCAAACCGATCCCGAGACCTTCATACGACGATCCCTCGGCGGTTGGCTGCCCCTGGTCAGCATCACCCAGGCTTTTTTGCCTTTTGTTACTGCCGTGCCGCTGATTTCCGGGAATGATTTGTTATTATTATCTTCTCCCTGATAGCTTATATTTGCCTTAAGTGTAACGTCTTTAAGTCCATTATCCGGAATATTGAGTGCGGCAGAAAAGCGTGCATTGGGGTTGAGGCTGCAAGAAGAGACATCCTGCCTTTGCCGTAAAATTTTTTCTACGGCTGTTTGCAGGAAAATTAGCTGTCTGTCTAAAGATCCTTTTGCAGTTGAAGGAAAAGCCTTGTCGAATTCAAAATAAAAAAGATCGATGCCGAAACCCGCAATATTTCCTTTGGCGGAATAATACTCGTAGTGTTTTATGGCAGGCATAGCATAGTGTTTTGTGTCAGGCACATGAATGTTTATGTCATTTTCGTTTATTTTAAACTTCTTTATTTTAATTTTCTCAAGATTATTGTACAAAACGTCCGGCACAATAAAGCCTGAAGGTTTCATTTTAACGGTTTTCTTAACGCCCGGAACAACGATTCTGTTTTGCCATACTTCAAACGGAGTAAACGTATCAAGTTTGCTAAATCCAAAATCTTTTTGGTGCTTGGCAAAATAGTACTGTGCTTTAGCTCTGTAAGCTTTAAATATAGGCACGTCAGACGGGCTTATCAGGCCTGTTAATCCAAAGTTTTTTTGGTTTTTGATTAAGTAATACTGCGCTTTGGCCTTATAAGCATCGTATCTTAGGCCGGACTCGCGCGAATTGCCGCCATTCATCCTTTCTAAACCCGCCAAATCATTGTAAAAGTCCTTAGATATGCTATTTTCATCAACGGGGCTTAGACCTACTATCTCGAGATCAAATGCTTTTGTCTTGCCTTTGGGCTCATCGGGCGCTGCTTTTTGAAGCTGTACCATCGGCATTCTTTGCACTCTCCGCTCTGCAAGCATTTTTTCCCTGTCCTCGGGCGCTACGTGCAACAGCCTGCTTTGCGCTATCTGCTCTGCAAACATTTTTTCTCTGGCCTCTCTGGACTCTTTGGACTCTTCATATTTCTTCTTTCTTTCTTCATATTTTTTCTTTCTTTCCTCTTTCATTTTGTCAAACTTTTCCTGAGAAAATTCCCTGTATTCTTCCGGAATATACTTTTCAAGTTCCTGATTTCTTTGCAATATCGTTTCAATAGTCTTCTTTTCCGAATTCATCATTTCTAAGAGCGCCAAATTATTGTAAAACAATGCAAGTATTTCATTTCCGACGTCAGGTATTGCGTTTTTAAGTTTAAGTTCTTCTATCTTTGCCAAGGTCTGCATTATGTTCGCTCTCTGCTTCTCTGGCATTTTTTCCAACTCTTCTTCATTTTTTTTGACTATTTCTTTTTGTATTTCGTCAAACTTTTCCTGAGAAAACGCTTTGTATTCTTCCGGGATATATTTTTCGAGCTGTTGGGCTATTTGCAGAGCTATTTCAATTTGCCTGTTTATTAAAGCTTTGTCATCATTTTCAATATCGGGCGCGGACTTTCTAACCGTATGGTATTTTCCGTTCATGATATAATGTTCCGTGTCAATTTGCTGTTCAACAGAATCTTTGGCGGCGCTGTCGGTTGTTATTTTTTCTTTACAGCCCGCGAAATAAAATGCGCCTGTAATCAAAAGAATTGCGGCAGCTGCAATAATTTTGTTTTTCATTTTCACCTCTCTATGTATTAGCTCATATTGAATAATGCTAACATCTTTATTTTTCAAGAGCCAATATCATTAAGAATACATTAGAAAATAGAAATTTTCAAGAACAATGTTATATTGAGCCAGGGCAATCGCATTTAAAAATATCTATCTCTGAAATCCCTATCTAAATTTATTCCGGATTTTCCATTAGAATATTTAACCTCTAACTCCGCTTAAGTTAGGTAGTCTATTTCTATTTTGCT
>Ga0099364_10011485_pt1 | contig 12107 bp, 11 predicted proteins | sample TergutTh196P3_FD_73070 | JGI IMG/M metagenome (GOLD analysis project Ga0099364, IMG submission 73070) | Microcerotermes parvus P3 segment gut microbial communities from Pointe-Noire, Republic of the Congo - Th196 P3 | ecosystem: Host-associated > Arthropoda: Insects > Digestive system > Gut ...
ATTAAAAAATTCCTTTTGGAGAAGAGGGTGTCTGTTGGTTCCGGCCCTTAAGCTTTTATATATTTAAATATGCCAACCCCATTATATGGCCTCGTATACAATGCGCAACACCCGAGTGGAAAGGAGGTGTAGGCGTGGGTCGGGAGAAGCCTCCTCGGAAGCGGGTTTAAACATATTTTGCCTTCTGGGCGGGGTTTTGAGGCTTGTTTGCCGGTTTGTGTTTAGGGGCCCTGGTGCACATATTCTCCTGCAAGCTTCCAATAGCTTTGAGCGGAGTGTTTCAGGTTTTCTATTTCATCCTCGCTTAACTTGCGGATGAGTTTGGCGGGTGTGCCCATGAGCAATGAGCGCTCTGGAAATGTTTTATGGGCAGGCACCAGAGCGCCTGCGCCAACGAGGCTGAATGCGCCGATGTGGCAGTTGTCCAACAGGATGGCGCCCATGCCGACAAGGCAACACTCTGCCACTGTGCAGCCGTGCAAAAGCGCTCTGTGGCCGATGGTGCAAGCTTCTCCTATGTGCACGGAAGAAAGGTTTGTGGTTGCGTGTACAATGCAGGCTTCTTGAAGGTTGGAGCCTTTCCCTATGGAAATGGATCCGCTGTCCCCGCGCAGGACGCAATGAGGCCAAATAGAAACCGCCTCTTCAACCTGCACCTCGCCAATGAGGAGTGCCGTGTTGTGTATAAATGTATTGGGGTGGATGGAAGGCCAGTGGTTTCGAAAAGCTTCTATGGGCATAGAGACTCCATAGGGAAAACCCCAAAGGCTTGCAAGCATGGTGCCTCAAGAAGAAAACCCAAAGCTGTTGTTTTGGGGGCACTCTATTCTGGTTTTCCACGGGCTTTAGCTATAGGTTTTGAGTTGAAGGGAATGGGCCATTCCATGTGCGCACAAGAAGATGAGCACAAGCATGCTTGTGCTGAAAACCGCAGGCTAACTTCAAACCCAAAGTTTTCCGGGCGGGGGTTGCGTTTGGTGAGGGAAGACGAGAGCTCTCCTTATCCAAAGGCTGCTTTGTGGTTGCGCGGCTGTGCACGGCTGGTGGATTTTTTGTGGGCGGGAATACTCGTTTTTTATTTAGAGAATATAGGGGTGGTGTTGGCCATGCTCTATTTGCTGTTTGCCGATGGTTTTTGGAATGGGCAAAGCCCGGGCAAGCGGATTTTTGGCATACGCGTGTTGCATGTGCCGACGCGGCGCCATGCGCATTACCGGGAGAGTTTTTTGCGCAATGCGGCGTGGGGCCTTTTGTTGACGCTGCACTCTTTGCCGGATTTTGGCCTCATTGCTTTCGGCATTGCTTTTGTGCTCTATGGGTTGTTGGAAAGTTGGCGCGTGTGGAGAGAGCCTTTGGGGCTGCGCCGAGGAGACATATGGGCCCAAACCCAGGTTGTGGATGGGAAAGCCCTGGACAAACAATTGGCGTGGAAAATAAAGAGCTCTTTCCCTTCCGCTTCAGGCAGAACGGTGACCGGTTGCCACGGTGAAAACCTTCCCAAAGGCCCCTCGCCTTAAAGGCCCATGGCTTTGGCCCCCTTGGCCACCGCCTCAAATACATGAGAGGGCCCCATATAGAGGCGTATATTTGAGGCATATATTTAAAGCAGAGGCAAAGGAAGCAGCTTGGCCACAGGGGAGAACGACTTGCGGTGCACAGGAGAGGGTCCAAATTTTTTAAGGAGGGCCAGGTGCTGTGCCGTGGGATAGCCTTTGTGGCGCTCAAAACCATATTGGGGATAGGTTTGGGCCAGCGTTTTGAGCAAGTTGTCTCGGCTGGTTTTGGCGAGAATGGAGGCGGCGGCAATGGAGAGCGAGAGGTTGTCCCCTTGAATGAGGGCCGTTTGTGGGCAGGGGAGTTTGTCCAGGTGCCTTGCGTCAACCAGGCAATGTTGAGGTATAATTGAAAGAGCGAGGACGGCGCGTTGCATGGCCAACCGCCCTGCTTGGTAGATGTTGAGCGCATCAATTTCTTCAACGCTGGCCTGGGCTGTTGCCTGAGCCAGGCACAGCTCTCTTATTTGCGAGGCCAGCCGCTCACGTTTGGCTTCCGTCGAAATTTTTTTAGAGTCCTTCACGCCATGCAGGCGGAAGTTTTGAGGCAAAACCACCGCAGCAGCGACGACGGGCCCCGCCAGAGGCGCCATGCCTGCCTCGTCGACTCCGGCGATATAAAGCAGGGACTCAGACCAGAGGGCCTTCTCGTGAATGAGCATGGACTCTAAACGCTCGTCCTCAGTTTCCATGGGTGCTTTCGCCTAAGCCTTTCAACCACAGTTGAAGGGCGTGTTGTTGGGTTGGGCTTGGGTTTTCTACAGGGCGCAAAACCCACACTTCCCTGGGTGGAGGCTGAAGGGCAATGGAGGTTTGCAAAAGCCTTCCGCGGCGAAAATAGTGCAGCTGCAGAGGCATGTTTTCCAGGGCCTGCGCCCCAAGTCCTGTCAAAAGTTGAGGGCTGAATTTTTGTCCTTTAAGGGCCAAAAGCTGATCTCCCGGGTGTATACCGGCCTCATAAGCCGGCCCTTGGGGATGGACATAGGTGACGTTGTTTTCCTGCAGATGCATGCCCAGACAAAGCCGGTGGTGGCAAGTGCTGGAGGTTGGGGGTTTCAGGCAGATTTCCAGGCCGACGTGTTGAAGGCAAGAGAAGTCCAACTCTTGCGCGCTGCGCAGGCTATGGTTGAAAAAAGTTTCCAGGGGGGCGCATGCCACTTGCACAGCAGCATGCTCAAAGGCTTTTTCCGAGAGGGTTTCACCTTGTTGCACACGCTTCCAAAGCAAGTGGAACACATGGTCCAAGCTGCGTTGGTTGTCGGTGAGTTGGCGGATATACAAGTCAAGCAAGAGACACACCACCTCGCCTTTGACATAATAGGAGACGCCGGTGTTGCGGCTGTTGGCATGGGGGCGATAGTGGTGAGTCCAGGCCAGAAGAGAAGCCTCTTCCAGAGACATTTTGAGACGTCCCGGCACAGCAGCCAACTCCGAGAGGGTTTCGCTCCACAGTTGAAACAGCCGCGCTTCAGAAAGAAGGCCCGCCCGAAAATTCAGCAGCTTCTCATAATAGCAGGTGCCCCCCTCGAGAGCCCAAAGCATGCGCGTATAGCACTCGTTTTCAAAATCAGGTTTTTTGAGGGAGGGGGCACTTATGCGCTTTGCATTCCACACATGGAAATACTCGTGTGAGGCCAAGCAGAAAAAATTTTCAAGGCCATTCTCTTGGGCCAAATTTTTTTGCCCAAACAGCAGGGTGGAGGAGGCGCGGTGCTCAAGGCCTCCATGTCCTTCGTTGGGAGCGTGGACAATGAAGAGATAGCGCTCAAAAGGGAGCCCTCCGAAGAATTGGGCTTGGGTCGTGCAGATGTTTTTGAGGCCAAGCAGGAGTGAGTCCATGTTGGAGGGGAGGGCACCCCACCAAACCACTTCATGTGGAATGCCCAACACAGAAAAGCAAAAAGGTTGGGCATGGGGGCCCATTTCCACAGGGGAGTCTACCAACTGATCAAAGCTGTTGGCGAGGTAGTGGGGGCCAACCTGTGCAAGCGCGCAAGCGGCAAACCACCCCGGGGGGCATTGCAGCTGGAGGTGGTGGGGCAAGTGGCGTGTCTCTTCAGAGAAGAAGAAGGTGGCGGCGCCGTTGAAGAAGCCGTGGCTGTCGTCGAGGTGGTTGGTGCGTACACTCAGCTCGGCGGCCCACAGCGCATAGTGGAGTTGAAAAGCTTGGCCTTGGTTGTCAACGCGCAGGCGGTTTTTTCCGAGGCGCTCAACGGGGAGGGCTTGTTTCTGCAGGTTCTCAACGCGTATATCCTGAAGGTACCTGGCATGCTCACGCACCACATAGCTTCCAGGTGTCCACACAGGAAAGCGCAGCACCGTGGAAGCGTCCACCGTTTCCGGGAAAGACATGCGGACTTCAAACAACTGGGCATGTGGCCTTGGGGTGACACCAATTTCAACAGCAGAGGGCATGGTTGCCATCTACTAGCGCACAACTTTTGAAGCCCCAAGCGCTCAGTTTTGGGCGAGCCCTCAAAGCCAAACAAGGCTGCTGGGCCCCGCCGCACTTCGCTCCATGTATGTGCTGAGAGAGAAAAGCGCTCTCGCTTCATTCCCTCAGCTCCTTTTTAGGCTCGCTATATTTTTATATAGCAACTTAGCTAAAAGCATATAAGCTCCATGTTCGTTGTGTAGGCCTCAACGAAAGGGGTGTTCAACATGCATAAAAATTTTTGTCATTCGTGTGGAGTACCTTTGGAAATGCCGGGGATGGCGGGGAAGGCGCCTCATTATTGCGTCTATTGTACAGACGGGGAGGGCAATTTAAAGCCATGGGAGGAGGTGCTTTCAGGCACAGCGGGCTATTTGGCCAGTTGGCAGCCTGAGGTGACGCCAGAAATGGCCCGCCAGCGCGCCATTCGCTATTTGACGGCAATGCCGGCCTGGGCCGACAAGGCCTAGAGCTCATGTCCAAGCGGAGCGGAGGGAATGAAGAAAAAGCATGCTTTTTCTTCATTCATGGAGCGGAGTGCAGGCGAGCTTTAGCTCGCCTCAATTGAAACCGCTCTGGAGAATCAAATCAGCTCTAAGTAAAAGCGGTCTAGCTTAAATACAAAAATTTAAATGCAAATGGTTTAAAAACAATGTTTTAAAAACAGTGGTTTAAAAACAATGGTTTAAAAACAATGGTTTAAAAACAATGTTTTAAAAACAGTGTTTTAAAAACAATGCCTTAAATGGCAACAGCTTGAAGCTCCAGGGTTTGAAGCCACATGTTATAGAGACCAACAGTCTAAAGACAAAACAATGTAGAGACTGATAGTTTGAACTCCAAACAATGTAGAGACTCATGGTGCAAAGGGCAGTGCTTTCAATAGCCATGCTTTTAAAGCCCCTGCTGGAGAGGGGCGTGCTTAAAATGAAATTTGGCCTTCCTCCCTCCATGGCCTAAAAAGGAGCCCTCAACGAGGTATTTGTGACAACCGCAAAAGCCACAGCAAAAGCCACCGCAAAAGCCATGGAACCACCACATGGGCCGCAAACCAAAGCGCATTGGAAACAGGTGGAGCCGCGCCTGCATGAAAAGCTGCACGCAGAGCAGCAATACAGAAGCCGACAAGCCGTGGAGGCCCTGTGCCGGGGCACAACGGTGGTGTTGGCAGGGCAGCGGGCCGCCGGCAAAAGCACCCTCTTGCCCTATGCCGCCCAACTGCTGAACAGAAAAACACCGCCCGTGGATTTGGATGCTGAAATAGAGCGCCACGTGGGTTGCAGCATAGGCCACTTGGTTGCGCGCCACGGCATAGGCCACTTGCGCGTTTTGGAAAAGGAGGCATTTTTAAAGCTGCCCGCAGCAAGCGTGGTGGCCGTAGGGGGAGGCTTCTGGAGCACCTGGCCGGAGCTGCTCCAGGTGAAGGGCTGCACCGTGGTGGAGGTGCCCATAAGCTTCGAAACCTATAGGGAGCGCCTGCTGAAAGACGCCAAAAGGCCACGCCTTCGCCCGGAGTTGACACTTGAAGAAGAGCTTTTGCAAACCTATGCCGAGCGCCAGGCCCTCCACGAGAAACTCCCCCACCTCAGCTGGGTGGAATTTTGCCTCGCCGCCGAGGCAGGCCTTCGCCCCCGGCGCGTGGTGACGCTGCCGCCCGGTGCGCCACCTTTGGCCTTTGCCGCGGAGGCCAAGGCCAAGGGCGCCGATATGTTGGAAATACGCACGGACTTGCATGGCCCCTCGCTGGATGTGGCGCCTCTGGCCAAAGTGCTGCCCCTCTTGCTGGCCCGGCGCGGCCATGCGGTGCCCACAGCATGGAAACCGCATGCCTGCTGTATAGATATAGAGTTGGGTGACTTGGGCAAGGAGGAGGCGGACTTGGTTTCCCTCCACGCCCCCTCGCCCATGCTGCCCCATGAGGCCAAAGCCCTGTGGCAAAAAGTGCCGCCAGGGCTTTTGTGCAAACACGTGGAGCCCGTGGGGGAGTTGAAAACAGCACCACGTCTGCTGGAAACACAAAAACTTCTTCGGGCACTGCGCGAAGAAGAGCAGACAACCGTTTTGGCCATGGGGGAGCTGGCCTTGCCCTTCCGCTGCCTCCTTTCCCCCCTCAACAGCCTGGACTATGTCGCCCTCTCCCCCGCCTGGCAGGCCACCTGGAAAAATGTGCCAGGGCAGCGCCTCCTGGCCGACGCCGTGCGCGAGGCGCGCAGCCCCCACCGCCCCGGGGGCCCTCTTCACAAAAGGCCCTTGCGCAAAGGCATTGTGGGCACCCGCATTGCGCATGCACGCTCCCCCGGAATACACCCTCAACCTTTTGACAGAATTGACGTGCCTGAGGATGCCGACATTAAAACCCTCGTCGAAACCTTGAGGCCCTTCTATGCGGGCTTTGCCATTACCAGCCCCTTTAAACGCGCCCTCGCCGAAAACAGCCCCTGGCCCGCCGTTAACACCCTCGTGCGTACCCCTTGCGGCTGGCACAAAGACAATACAGATGTGGCAGGGGCCAAGGCAACACTGAAAGCACTGGGGGAAAAAGAGGTGGTGGTGTTGGGCCAGGGCGGCGTTGCCATTGCCCTGAAAGAGGCCGCCAAACAGCTGGGCGTTTTGCTGCGCTTTATTTCAGCAAAAGAGGCGCAAGGCCCTTTGCAGGGTGCCGTGGTGTGGACCTGGCCCTCGCATGTGGAGCCGCCTGCGGGCCTGCGCTTTGAGGGCGCACGCGTGGCCCTCATTGCCTATGGAAAGCCGGCCTGGGTGCTTGCAGAAAAAATAAGCCGCCTGGGCGGAAAGCCTTGCATGCTGGGCGCAACATGGTTTGTTGCACAAGCACGAGGCCAACGCCAGCTTTGGAAGGAAGCACAATGAATTCTTTTGGACGTTTGTTCCGCTTAACCACCTTCGGCGAAAGCCACGGGCCTGCCCTGGGCGCCGTTGTGGAAGGCTGCCCCGCCGGCGTGCCGCTGGACGAGGCGCGCATACAAAAAGCCCTGGACAGGCGGCGACCGGGCCAGTCCGCCCTCACCACCGCCCGCGCCGAGGCGGACTGCGTTGAGGTGCTTTCAGGCCTCTATGAGGGCAAAACCCTGGGCACCCCCATTGCGGCACTCGTGCGCAATACCAACCAGCGCTCCGCGGACTATGCGGCCTTTGGCGAGAAAGACAGGCCCGGCCACGCCGACGCCGTGTGGCGCGCGCGCTTTAAACACCAGGACAGGCGCGGCGGCGGCCGCACCAGCGGACGCGAAACACTCAGCCGCGTTATTGGCGGCGCCATTGCCGAAGCCTTTTTGGCCAGACAACACCCCCAACTCCACACCGTCGCCTGGGTAAGCCAGGTGGGCCCCCTCAAAGCCCCTCCCCCGGAAACGCTGCCCTCGCGTGAAAGGGTGGATGCCCACCCCACCCGCTGCCCCTTCGCGGACTGCGCTGAAGAAATGGCTACCCTCATACAAACAGCCAAACAGAGTTTTGACAGCCTGGGGGGCAGTGTAGATATATGCACCCAGGGCATGCCCGTGGGTTTTGGAGAGCCCGTATTCGGCAAGCTGAAGGCGCGCCTGGCCGACGCCCTGGCCGGCATAGGGGCCGTAACAGGGGTGGTATGGGGCGGTGAAGACATGCTGGGGGACATAGGCCTTTCAGGCAGACGCTTCCACGGCTATGGCGGCAACACCCGAGGAGAGGGCCAGGGAGGAGGAGAAGTATATGGCGGCATACAAGGGGGCCTCTCCAACGGCAAAGCACTGAGCTTGAGAGTATATTTTAAACCCCCGGCTACCCTGGGAGAAATGGCCAAAGCGGGCAGGCACGACCCCTGCATTCTACCCAGAGCCGTGCCCGTGGTGGAGGCCATGGTTTCCCTGGTGCTGGCGGATTTGAGTTTGCAAACCCTTGCCTTCCCACATGCCTTATGAATGGCTCCACCCCCCCCGGAAATACCCCGCCAGCTGACGCTGCACCAGCTAACACCACACCTGGCAATGCTGCACCCGCTGACGTTGCACCCGGCAGCACCGCGCCAGGCAGCTACCTACCCAACACGGACTTTTGGGGCACCCCTGAGGCGTTGCTTTCCCGCTTGCCTTCCCCCTGGGCTGTGGTTGTGGATGAGCGCGTGCTGCGCCTCCACCCTCGCCTTCGGCCCCTGCTGGGAGCGGCCTGCCTGCCCCCTGTGGAGGTGCGCGCGGGTGAAGCGGCCAAATCCCTTGCCTGTTTTGAGCGCCTGGCGGCCAAGTTGCAAGGCCTTGCGCGCGGCTCCACCGTGCTTGCCTTGGGTGGCGGTACCATTGGCGACCTGTGCACGGTGCTTGCGCACACCCTCAAGCGCGGCATGCGCCTGTGGCACTGGCCCACCACCCTGCTGGCGGCTGTTGACAGCAGCGTAGGCGGCAAGGGTGCCTTAAACCTCAAGGGGGTGAAAAATGCGCTGGGGGCTTTCCATTACCCTGAGGGGGGGCTGTTATGTCCGGCCTTGTTTGAAACATTGACGGTAGCGCAGAGGCAGGAGGGGCGGTGTGAGGCCTGGAAAATGGCGACCTGTTTAAACCAGGGGCATTTTGAGGCCTGGGCCAAGGTACTTCCGGGGGAGGAGGAGCTTATTTATCAGTCCAGGGAAATGAAAGCGCGCATATGTGAGGCAGACCCCTATGAGTCCAGCGGGCATAGGGCTGTGCTGAATTTTGGCCACAGCTTTGGGCATGTTATAGAGAGCATTTCTCATTACCGCATACGCCATGGGCAAGCGGTGGGTTTAGGGCTTTGGTGTGCTTTGGATATAGGGCGTTGTTTAGGGGTGACGCCCTCTGTTGTGGCCCAGGAAATAGAAGAAGTATGGCAGAGGGCAGGGTTGCCGAGCCGGGCTGCATTGGCGAAGGCGCTTTCGGTGGCGGGCGATGCGGAAGTGGAGGCCCTGTTGAGGGCCGACAAGAAGAACCGGAGCTCCCGCCTGCGCATGGTGCTGTTAAAGGCGCTGGGAGAAGTGGCGCTGTGCGAGGTGGCCACGGCCGAGTGGGTGCCTTTGGCTGCATGTTGGCGCAAAGGAGAGAAGCCGTGAAAGCCTTGTGGATAACACGCAACACCTGGAAGCCTTGCACTTTGCATCCGCCGCTTTCCAAATCCGACGCGCAGCGCGCCATGGTGGTTTCGGCCATATGGGGCCTGCCTTCTCCCGTGCCTGAGGCGGGTGCCGAGGGCCATGAGGACCTGCCGGGGGATGTACAGGTGATGGCCAAGGGCCTCCAGGCTTTGGCCAGTGGCCAGACAAAGCTATACATAGACTGCAGAGACGGCGGCGCGCCTTTTCGTTTTTTGCTGACGCAGGCGGCCTTGCTTCCCGGTGTTGAGGTGGAATTTGTGGGCTCCGCACGCCTGGGCGAGCGCCCGCACGAGGCTTTGCTGTGCGCCCTGGAGCAAAACCTGGGCCCCGCAGGGCTTTGTGTGCAGCGCGGCAAGCCCTGGCCCCTTTGCCTCCACACCCCCCCTGCACTGCCCAAAGCCCTGCACGTGGAAGTGGAGGCCCAGGCCAGCAGCCAATTTGCCTCCAGCCTTTTGCTTGGGGCCTCGCGCGTGGCGCGCTCCTCCTCACAGCCTTCTTCGGTGTTGTTGCGTGGCCCTTTGGCAAGCCCCGGCTATTGGGATATGACGCGCAAGTGGCTGGAGTGCTCCGGCTTCTCCGTATGGGAAGAAAACCGCCGCACCTGGGTAACCCCCAAAGCCGTGCCTCAGCAATTGCCGCCCATTCCCGGGGACTGGTCCTCCCTGGGCTATTTGCTGTTGCTTTCCTGGGCAAGCCAAAACCCCGTGGCAGGCCTTTCCCTGGGCCAAGGCCACCCGGACGAGGCCCTGTGGTGGCATTTGCAAAACCTGGGGCTGGAAACCACATGCCAGCAAGGCCTCGCCTATGTAAGCGGCCAACCCCAGGGCGGCCTCAAGGTGTCCGCCTTGGAATGCCCAGATGCGGTGCTGGGCTTGGTGGCCTTGGCCTGCATGCTGAAGGAGCCTTCGCGTTTTGAGGACATTGCGGTGTTGCGCCTCAAGGAGTCCGACAGGGTGGAGGCCTCCAGGGAAATGGCAGAAGCCTTTGGCGCCACTTTTGTGTTGGAAGGCGACAGTTTTATGGTGAAGCCGGGGCCCTTGGTACAAAGCTTTGAGTTGGACGCCAAGGAAGACCACCGTGCGGCCATGTCAGCGGCCACCCTGGCGGCCATGTCCGGCGTACCCCTCAAACTCTGGGGCCCCACCTGCGTAGACAAAAGCTTTCCCGCCTTCTGGAGACAACTGGAAAACGCCGGAGCACAACTTTCAGAAGGTTGAGCACAACCCAAAGAAAAACGACGAAAAAATTTTCGGGCCTTTTGGTATGAAAGCCTATGGAAAGAATGAAGAATTCTCCCATGGACTCAAAATTTTTTTTAGGGGCTAGCATTCAGAGGGGGCCATAGGGCACAATACCTACGGCAGGAATGCCTACTGCAGGAATACCTGCTGCAGGAATGCCTGTTGCAGAAGTTGTGCAGAAGGCGTGTCATTTCTAAAAAGTGTCATTTCAAAAATGTCATTTGAAGGAATGTCATTCCCAAAAATGTCATGCAACAAAGGAAAGTGGAGGAGCAGATGGGAGCAGAGAAAGTGGAGAAGCCAAGGGGAGTAGGGAGAAAAGCTTTGGCTTTTCAGAGTATATTTTTGTGTATAGCGGTTTGCGCTCTGGCCTTTGTGGCCTGCGGGGGAGAGGACGAGAAGAAGACAAATACCAAAGGCTTAACAGACATCAACATAGACGAGTGGGAAGAAGAGGTAGATCCAAACAACCCCGTTGGCCTCTCGACGGTGACCGTCACCCCCTTTGCCGGCAGCACCCAAGGCTATGGCGACGGTGTTGGCGCTGCCGCAAAATTTGATACCATGGAGGGACTTGCCACAGACGCGGCGGGCAACCTCTATGTGGCCGATTCACACAACCACTGCATACGCAAGGTGACGCCGCAGGGAGTGGTCAGCACGCTTGCTGGCGGTGCCGAGGTAGCTCAAGACGGCATGGGAAGTGTTGCGGGGTTTAAGTTCCTTCACGGGATAACGACGGATGTGGAGAAGAAAACCCTCTATGTTATGTCGGAAGATCTCTTCCGCATTTGCGAGGTGACGCTGGAGGGGGATGTTAACACCCTATTTGGGAGCAGCGGATCCGCCAACTCTATCCAGGGGATAAGCATGGACGCGGCGGGCAATTTATATGTGCTCCTTATTAACCAAATTTTCAAGCTCGCCTTGGGAGACGATAGGCCGAGGCCTTTTGTCGGTGGCGGGGAAAACCATGTCGACGGCCAGGGAAGCGAAGCGGGGTTTGGGTTTCCTATGGACGTTACTATAGACAAGGCCGGCAACCTCTATGTGGTAGATGAGTTGCGCCGCAACATACGCAAGGTGACGCCGCAGGGAGTGACCAGCGTCTTTGCCGGCGGAACAGACCCTTACACCAACAGCGGTTGTGCCGACGGTGTTGGAACTGCTGCAAAATTTAGAACCCCCAGAGGAATAACCATAGACGAAGCCGACAACCTCTATGTGGTGGATAACGACTGCTACAGCATACGCAAGGTGACACCGGAAGGCGTGGTCACCACCCTTGCGGGCAGAAGTGGCTCTAGAGGCGGTGAGGATGGCTCAGATACGCAGGGCAAAGGAAACCGTGCACTGTTTTATTCCCCCGAAAAAATAGCGGCAGACCTTTCAGGCAACCTCTATGTGACAGATAACGACCGCATTTATAAAATAACCTTCTAAACGCGAGCATGCGAGGGGTAACTGGTTTTCTCGCTGTTGGTTTTGTTTTTTCCCTCCGGGGGGGGGGAGTCGCCTTCGGCGAAGGGATTTATTTGCCCTCCCGGGCAGGGTTTTTCGCCTACCGGCGAGTCACTTTTTTTGTTTTTGGTTTTGTTTTTCCCACTCCGTGGGGGGAGTGGGCCTGCGGCCCGGCTCATTTCGCTTTCAGCGGGGGGAGGTTGAGGTTCGCTTCGCTCACCTGACTCCGCTCCGCACAACATGCGAGAGAGCAAGCTCTCTCTCATGCTGTGCTCCACTCCGTCCCGCCTCCCGGCGAGTCACTTTTTTTGTCTGGACAA
>Ga0099364_10011486_pt1 | contig 12105 bp, 11 predicted proteins | sample TergutTh196P3_FD_73070 | JGI IMG/M metagenome (GOLD analysis project Ga0099364, IMG submission 73070) | Microcerotermes parvus P3 segment gut microbial communities from Pointe-Noire, Republic of the Congo - Th196 P3 | ecosystem: Host-associated > Arthropoda: Insects > Digestive system > Gut ...
AGTCGAACATCGTTAATACGCCCTTATAGCTTCCGGTTATTTTTCTATTGCCTTCAACCGTCACTTCAAAAGAAATATTGGTTTCGCCGCCGCTTGTTGAAATATTGACATCGCCGTCTTCTATTTCGAGGTATTGCCCTCTATCCGTACTTAGATTATAGCCAATACCTATGCCGCCGTCAGTGTAAGATAAAGCTTTCGGCGAATTTGAAAAAGTATATTTTCCATTGGCTAATCCGGAAGAGGACGAACTCCAAAGTTCCAAATAAAGAAAATTACCTGAACCCGTCTCATTTTCAAAATCCATGGAAGAAGAATGTAGCGTAACGTCAAAATTGTAGACGCCGCCGCCATTTCCTCCGTAATTTTCTATAAACCCTTCGGAATAAACAAAATTGTTGCTACCTCCCCCTCCGTCGTCGTCGTCGCCACAGGCATAAAACATAAAGACGCTTGCCACAAGAGCAAGTATCACTGAATATACAACGTTTCTTCTACTCGTAAGGCTTTTTGAACTCGCCCCGTGTTTTTGAAATGGTATCGGCTTCCATTGCACTGTTTTGAAATGGTTTACTGCTTCCATTACGCTGCTGTCAGCGTGCGATTGCATTTTTACTAAAGTTTTCATTTTACAAAAATTTAAATTTAAAACTATTATTTATTTAATATTAAGTGATTTAAGAAAATCCTTTGTCGGCATGCAACCACACAACGGAAAAACGTGAAACTGTTCTTATATTTTTTGGGATGTGGTTGCTTATTTTGTATTCAGGCTCTACCAAAACCTTTGTCAGTAAACAAGCACGAACAATTCACGCTACAGCGTGAACTTCCGCTTCTCATTCTCACTGACTTTGAAATTGGTAGATTTCGAACACAGAGAATAAGAGCTACAAGCTCAATTATTTATTATTTGATATATTTGATATTTTCCTTTTTATTCTGACATATATTATTAGTTTTTAAATATAAAATCTCTACGCAAACAGCGGATAATTTTTCATCAAGCTATTTACCTTTTCCTTAACTTTCTTTATTACCGTGTCATTTTCGGCATTGCTCAACACTGCGTCGAACATTTCTACGATTTCGAGCATCAATTCTTCTTTTGCGCCGCGCGTGGTGATTGCCGGGGTTCCCAGTCGTATTCCTGAGGTTAGGAAGGGCGAGCGCGAATCGAAGGGTACCATGTTTTTATTCGTGGTAATATCTGCTTTCACTAATGCGTTTTCAGCCATTTTTCCGGTTATTTCGGGGAATCGCGACCGCAGGTCTATTAGCATACAATGGTTGTCGGTTCCGTTTGAGATTACTTTGTAGCCTTTTTCAATCAGCGCACTCGCCATAACTGAAGCGTTTTTTAGTACTTGTTTCACATAGTCTAAATAGTTATCTGTAAGCGCTTCGCCGAATGATACTGCTTTTGCTGCGATGACGTGTTGCAGCGGACCGCCTTGTATGCCCGGGAAAACAGCTGAATCGAGCATCGCCGACATCATTTTTATGTCGCCTTTTGGGGTTGTCAGTCCCCAGGGATTTTCGAAATCTTTACCCATCATAATCATACCTCCTCGAGGTCCGCGCAGGGTTTTATGCGTAGTTGTGGTAACTATGTGGCAATGCGGGAATGGATGATTCAGCAACCCTTTTGCAATCAATCCTGCGGGGTGGGCAATGTCAGCCATCAGCAGGGCTCCAATTTTGTCGGCTATTGCGCGCATACGGGCGTAGTCCCAGTCGCGCGAATAAGCGGACGCTCCGGCTATTATAAGTTTCGGTTTTTCTTGCAAGGCGATGTTTTCCATCTGCTGATAATCAACCGTTTCGGTATCTTTATTTATTTTGTATGCTATTTGTCGGTACAGTATTCCCGATGAATTTACGGGCGAGCCGTGCGAAAGGTGTCCGCCATGCGACAGGTCGAACCCCATGAATGTATCGCCCGCTTTCAGGCAAGCGAGCATTACTGCGGCATTAGCCTGGGCTCCCGAATGGGGTTGTACATTAGCCCATTGGGCATTGAACAGTTGTTTTGCGCGGTCGATAGCCGTTTGTTCAATCCGGTCAATAACTTGGCAGCCGCCGTAGTAACGCTTTCCGGGGTATCCTTCGGCGTATTTGTTGGTCAGGCATGTACCCATTGCCTGCATAACTTGCGGGCTTACAAAATTTTCAGAAGCAATCAGTTCAATACCTGACATTTGACGCTCTTGCTCGGCGTCAATAAGATTAAAAATTTGTACGTCTCTATTCATTTTTATTTATTATTTTCAAATTAATTTATAGCTTTCAGGCTCATATCCAAACTTTTGATTTGATGCGTCAGCGCGCCTACTGAAATAAAATCGACCCTGCACAGCGCGTAGTCGCGGATGTTATCAATGTCGATATTTCCTGACGATTCAGTCTGATATTTTCCATTGACCAGTTCGACCGCTTTTTGGGTGGTTTCTATATCGAAATTATCGAACATTATTCGATGTATATTTCCATGTTTCAGAATACGTTGCACATCGTTGAGGCTGCGTGCTTCGATTTCAATTTTCAGCGTCAGTCCCTGTTTTTTCAGATAATCGTTGGCAGCATCGATGGCTTTTTCTATTCCGCCCGCAAAATCTATATGATTGTCTTTAATAAGAATCATGTCAAACAATCCTATACGGTGGTTGAATCCTCCGCCTATGCGCACGGCTTCTTTGACAAGCAGGCGCATACCGGGCGTGGTTTTGCGTGTGTCTAACAATTTTGTGGAGGTATCGGCTATTTTTTCAGCGTATTGATTCGTTTGAGTGGCTATTCCGCTCAAATGCTGCATAATATTCAGCGCGAGCCTTTCGCATTGCAGTATGGAAACAATCCGTCCTTCGACGGTAAATGCCACGTCGCCGGGAAAAACTTTTGCGCCGTCGTTGATGAAAACTGTCATTTTCAACGAAGAATCGAAGCGTTCGAATACCTTTTGCGCTATTGCTACTCCTGCAAGCACTCCCTTCTCTTTTATAATAAGCTTTGATTTTCCTTCGTTTGATGACGGTATACATGCTAAGCTTGTGTGGTCGCCGTCGCCTATATCTTCTCTTAATGCGTTGTCTATAAATACATTTAAATAATCATGGTCAATCATTGCTTTCTATTCTCATTCGATGTATTAAATTGTCTTTCATGTATATAGTTACCCGATATAATCCTTTTCCTGTGTGCAATTCTCCGATGCAGAATTGAACGTTATCTCTATCGGAGCCGTGCAGATGCTTATAGTTGAATTTTCCGGATGGAGCAGCATTGTTGTTGAAAAAAGTTCTAACTATCTGTTCTGCTTGGGCTTTTCCGTAAACTCCCGAACTTTCGCTTAAGCTTAGTTCTACCGACGTGTTGAAATACTTGCTGATAACTCTCGCGTCGCCATTTACAAAACCTTGAACAATTTCATGAGGAAGGCTATACGGAGATTTGATTTCGTGAATCGTTTCGCCCCGTAAGCATATCGTTGCGCACAAGGCGCTCATAATTAGTATTTTCTTAAATTTCATTTGAAAATTATTAACAAAACTACTTCTAATAAATATTCTTACAAATATTGAGCCAAAGTAAAAAAAATCGCGATTTTTTTTGATTTTTTTTTACACAGGCAGTGAAAAGTAGAAGGTTGTGCCTTTGCCTTCTTCACTTTCTAACCATATCCTGCCGCCGTGTTGTTCAACATATTCCTTACACAGCAGAAGCCCTAAGCCTGTGCCTGTTTCATTAGCAGTGCCTTTTGTGCTTTTGCTGCCATCGATTCTGAAAATACGCTCTTTCTTCGAATCCGGAATACCTACGCCTGTATCGGCAATTGATACTATAAGTTCTTTATTTTTCTTTTCGGCGTAAATAACGATTTTCCCTCCCGGATTGTTGAACTTGATAGCATTGACAACAAGATTGCGTATAACTGCGGTAATCATATTCTTGTCGGCAGTAACATAACACTCGTTTGCCTTGTTAAACTTCTTGATATGTTTTTGCAGAGCCTGCAGCTTGGTTTGTTCTAATACCGTATTAATAATTCGCGATATTTCTAACCTGACCGGAACAAACTCTTTGTTACCCAATCGTGAAATTGACAGTTCAAGTAGCGAATCAATCATGTTGCTATGCGTTTTTGAAGATTCTACAAGCATTTCTACACAGGTTTTTATATCTTCCTTGCTTAGCTCTTCGAATTTTTCTTTGAGCATATTCGACAAAGATTTTATATTTGCGGCAGGCGTTTTCAAATCGTGTGCCATAACGCTAATAAACTTGTCCTTCGCTACATTTAGGTTTCGAAGTTCTTGAATTTTTTCTTTCATTTCAAGTTTGCGCCTCTTGAAAAGCATACCGAAATATACCATCAGGAACAAACTGACAAAGAACAGTATAGAATATATCAAAAGCAAATTTTCCAAGACAATTTTCAATATTAAAAACGATGCAAAAGTAAATGATTATTTTGCAAAAACAAAAAAAAAATATATTTTTGCAGAAATTTTTAAAAAAAATCACTAATGACCCGCAAACAATTGTTCAAGAAAGTACTTTCACGTTTTCAGGAAGATGTTCCTATAGCGGCAACAGAGTTAAATTATGGCAGCGCCTACGAGCTATTGGTCGCCGTAATACTTTCGGCTCAATGCACCGATAAACGTGTGAACATGATAACTCCGCGATTTTTCGAACGTTTTCCTACTTGTAATATGCTTGCCTGCGCGAGTACCGAAGAGGTATTCGAACTGATAAGAACGTGCTCGTATCCGAACAATAAGACGAAACATCTTATCGCAATGGCGCAAAAATTAGTAGAAAACTACGGGGGCGAGGTTCCGGAAAATGTTGAGGAATTGATGAAGCTGCCCGGCGTGGGACGTAAAACAGCAAATGTTATAGCGTCAGTGGTTTTCAATAAGCCGATGATTGCCGTTGATACCCATGTGTTCCGTGTTTCCGAACGATTGGGGCTTACCCAAAATGCAAAGAATCCATTAGAAGCCGAAAAACAACTAACGCGGCATATACCCGAAAATTTGCGTTCTATTGCTCATCATTGGCTAATTCTGCACGGTAGATATGTTTGCACGGCTCGGGCGCCAAAATGTAACAATTGCCGGTTCACTGAATGGTGTAAATATTCACAAAAAAAATAATCAATTCATAATGAAAAAGATTTTGATGGTTCTTACCTCCGAATTTCCACCTGACCAGCGTGTTGAAAATGAAGCGGAAGCATTGATAAAAATTGGTTACGAAGTTCATATTGCGTGTTTTACCCGCAAAAAACTTCCTGAAACGGATATGTATAATTCTATTGTGGTACACCGCAAAAGAATCAATTCCTTCTATTATAAAAGTCTTGCGCTACTTCCCGTAATAAAAGTTGTTTTCAGGTTTTGGAAACCATTTCTTACGCAGTTAATCCGCAAATATGCTTTTGATGTCATTCATATACACGACCTTCCGCTTGCGGAATTAGCTTTTGAATTGAAAAATAAATTTGGCGTCAAATATGTTCTTGACCTGCATGAAAATTGGGCTGTATTGCAACAAATATCTCAGCATAATCGTAGTTTTCCGGGGCGTATTTTCTTTTCTTTTTCTGCATGGCTGAAATACGAGCGTCGGGCAGTTGAAGACGCCGACCGTGTTGTGACCGTTGTCGATGAAATGAAGCAACGGTTTGTGGATATGGGTATTGACGAATCGAAAATTGAGGTTGTACAAAATACAATCAACATTCCCCAAGCGCTTCCTTTTAACGCAAATAATCAAGACGATATAATTGTGTTCTATGGCGGTGGTATTACCTTGCATCGCGGGTTGCAGACTGTTTTTCAGGCGTTGGCAGGGCTTCCGGAGAACAGTAATATCAAATTTCATATTGTAGGTAGCGGACGTTACCTGCCTGAACTGAAACAAATGGCAAAAAAATTGAAAATCGAAAATTGCGTAGTGTTTCATGGATACAAACCGCAACATGAATTTTATGCAGAGTTGGCAAAATCGGACGTTGCAATTATCCCACATACGAAAACCGCTCATACCGACCATACGATACCGCATAAACTGTTTCAATACATGTATTACGAAAAACCGGTAATAGCAACGGATTGCCTTCCTATCCAACGGATAGTCAATGAAACAAAAGCAGGGATTATTTACAAACATGATGACCCGCTCGCATTGACAAAGATTCTGCAAACCATTGAAACAGACGCTAATGCATTTAAGTCACAATATAGCGTTGGTAAGAAATGGGTTTTAGAAAAATACAATTGGCAAAATGACGCCCAAAAATTAGTTTGTATTTATAAAGAAATATTACAATGAAATTGATGTCAGTAGTTGGTGCGCGCCCAAATTTTATGAAAATAGCCCCGTTTATTAACGCTATCAAACAGCATAATGCTTCGTCGGGGTTGCCTAAAATCGTTCATACATTAGTACATACGGGACAACATTATGATGAGCGTATGAACGATAATTTTTTCCGCTCTTTGTGTATTGATGCGCCCGATGTGAACTTAGGAATTGGCTCCGGCAGTCATGCCCAACAGGTGGGGTACACGATGATTGCGTTTGAAAAAACGCTTGTTGAACGCCAGCCCGATTGGGTAGTAGTGGTGGGAGATGTGAACGCTACGCTGGCGTGTTCTGTTACGGCAAAAAAAATGGGTATTAAGGTCTGCCACATTGAAGCCGGATTAAGAAGCGGAGATATGTCGATGCCCGAAGAAATCAATCGTTTGGTAACCGACCGTTTGAGCGATTTATTGTTGACGCCGGATAGATTATCTACCGAAAATTTGAGCAAAGAAGGAGTCGATAAATCCAAAGTGGCATTCGTGGGAAATATAATGATAGACAGTTTGGAGCTCCAATACGATAGAGCGGCTTTGCTCGATGTCCGTTCTATTGTGAGCAAAAATCAAATGGCGCCAAAAAGCGTTTTTGTTCCACCGTTTGCAGTTGTTACCCTGCATAGACCTTCAAATGTTGATAAAATAGAAACATTGTTGCCAATTGTCGATTTTATGATTCAGGTGTCGGCTCCAAGTTTAACAGTTCTTTGGACGCTACATCCACGTACATTGAAGATGCTGAAAGAATTTCGTATATTGGATAAACTTGTCGAATGTGCCCGCATTATACTCCTGCATCCGCTTGATTATCACGAAATGTTGCGTCTCAATATGGATGCTGCCGTGATGATTACCGATAGCGGCGGACTACAAGAAGAATGTACCGTATTGGGGACGCCCTGTCTGACATTGCGTAAAAACACCGAACGACCGATAACATTGAGAGAATGGAGCGGCGTTGGCGTGTTGGTAGGAAACGATATGAACAAATTAGCAATAGAATTTCAAAAAGCAATCAGGCTAAAACGAAGCCCATTTCGTCCGGAACTCTGGGACGGAAAAACCGCCGAACGTTGCCTGCAACAAATAATTCTTCATATGAGGCAAAAATGAATCTTTGGGAAGTTGTCGGCGATATTGATAACTCAATTATTCAAACTGTACAGCACCGGATTCGTTGCGGGGTCGTTATACATTTTCATCTGTTTGTACAGTTTCATGTATTTTCGTCCGCTGGCGATATCTTCAAGCAGCGTATCAATGGCAGCCGACAGGTCTTTCTGCTGTTCGAGCAGCACGGATAATTTTTGGCTGCATTGCGCTATATGTTCCGGCGAGGCGTCACTTCGAGCTACTTCCTGCTGCATGTGAAATATCTTTAGCGCCAATATCGACAGCCGGTCAATCGCCCATGCCGGACTTTCGGTATTGATGGCGGCGCTCGAAAGCGTTTCTACATCCTTGTATTTGTCAAGGAAATAACTATCGATAAGCTCAACTAAATCAGTTCGGTCTTGATTCGACTTGTCGATGCGGCGTTTGAGTTTCAACGCCTCAACAGGAGCTATATCAGGATTGCGGATAATATCCTCAAAATGCCATTGCACCGTGTCAATCCAATTTTTCAAAAACAGGTAATATTCGATGCTTTTGAACGGATATGGATTATCTATCTGCGTATCAACATCATCTGTGACGTGATATTTAATTATGCTTTCGTTAAAAATAGTATTACAAATTTTACTAAACATGGTGATATTTTTTTATATTTATTTCTAAAAACTGAAAACTATTCCACCTCTTTTGCGCCATAAGCGAGGTCTCCGGCGTCGCCTAATCCGGGAACGATAAACGATTTTGCAGTCAGTTCATCGTCTATTGCGCCCAGCCATAGCGACACGCGTCTCGACGGCAGTTTTTTACGCAGATTTGTAAGTCCTTCCTTGCTGGCAATTAAGGCTACTACGTGTACGTGCTTTGGAGTTCCTTTTGTAAGCAACGATTTGTATGCAAGCGCCATTGACGCGCCCGATGCTATAACGGCGTCGCAGAGTATAACTTCCTTATCGTTTATTGACGGACAAGAAATATATTCAAGGTGTTTTTGGATATTGCCCTTCTTGTCGTAATCATAACTCATTGAAATAAAGCCTCCCGAAGCGCTGTCGAAAAAGTTGAGAACGCCTTGATGCAATGGTAGACCCGCGCGCAACACCGAAATAATAACAGGCTGCTGCGCAATAACGTCTTCCTTTGCTATACCGAAGGGAGTTGCAACCTCCTGTTCGCTGAATTGCAACTGTTTGCTTATTTCGTAAGCAATGATGGAACCCATGCGCTCCATGTTCCGACGAAAACGGGAACTGTCTTTCTGAATCTGTTCATCACGAGCCTCGGATAAATAGGTATTAAACAGCGATTTACTCTTATTAAGAACGGTTATCATACTACAAACAAATTAATATTATTGAACAACAAAGGTAAGAACAAAAATTTTATTTTCCAAAAAATACATAGTTTAAGATAAAATTTTTTTAAAAAAATGTATTATTTTTGCGGTTTTATTATTTTGAAATATGCGAGAATATTTAAAACATCCTGTTTTTGAGATAGTTAGCGCTGTAGTCGCAGAAAACGGCTTGCAGGCTTATGTTATTGGCGGCTATGTGCGTGATTTACTTATCGGACGCTCTTCCAAAGACATTGATATTGTTGTAGTTGGCAACGGTATCGACTTGGCGCGCAAGGTTGCCGCACGTATCGACAAGAATTTACCGGTGAGCGTGTTCAAAAATTTTGGTACGGCAATGTTTCGTTATGGCGACGACGAAATTGAGTTCGTGGGAGCGCGTCGAGAATCGTACAACCGCAACTCGCGCAAACCGATTGTAGAAGACGGCAGCCTGCATGACGACCAGCAACGCCGCGACTTCACGATAAATGCGATGGCTTTGTCGCTAAATCGTGAAAACTATGGTACGCTTGTCGACCCCTTCGACGGATTGGAAGACATAGAACGTCTTATTATCCGCACGCCGCTTGACCCCGACCTCACTTTCAGCGACGACCCTCTGCGCATGATGCGCGCTATACGTTTTGCCACGCAATTAGGCTTCACTATTGCCGATGATACCTTCGACGCAATAACGCGAAACAAAGAACGTATAAATATCATTTCAAAAGAGCGCATTAATGACGAATTGAACAAAATAATCATGTCGCCCAGACCATCATTCGGGTTCGTGCTGCTCGACAATTCGGGGCTGCTCCAACTTGTTTTCCCGGAACTTACCGCTATGAAAGGAGTTGAAAAAATAGGAAATCTTGCGCATAAAGATATTTTTTTGCACAGCATCAAGGTTTTAGACAATATTTGTCCGTATACCAAAAATTTATGGCTGCGCTGGGCTGCATTGGTTCACGATATCGGCAAGCCGGCTGTCAGACGGTTTATATCCGGCGAAGGATGGACTTTCCATGGACACGAATTTGTTGGTGCAAAGATGATTCCCGAACTTTTTCGCAAAATGAAATTGCCGCTGACCGAACAAATGAAATACGTACAGAAATTAATTCTGCTTCATCTGCGCCCTATTGTTTTGGCGGAAGATGTAGTCACCGATTCGGCTGTAAGGCGTTTGCTGTTCGAAGCCGGCGATGATATTGACGATTTGATGCTACTTTGCGACGCCGATATAACTTCGAAGAACGCCAACAAGATAGCGCGCTTTCGGCAAAACTATGAATTAGTGCGTCGCAAATTGCAGGAAATAGAAGAAAAAGACGCTATTCGCAACTTCCAGCCGCCTGTCTCAGGCAACGAAATTATAGAAACATTCGGCATCCCGCCCGGACGCGACGTGGGTACTATAAAAAGCGCTATCAAAGACGCTATTCTTGACGGAGTTATTCCTAATGAATACGAGGCTGCACGCCAATTTATGCTCAAAAAAGCAGAAGAAATAGGACTGAAGCCGATAATTACTTATTCCTAAAAAATAATTGCATCGGCGCTCCTGTAAAATTGAAATTTTCGCGCAATTTGTTTTCTAAAAAGCGCTTATACGGTTCGCGGATATATTGCGGCAGGTTGCAGAAAAAAACGAACGACGGCGCATACGTGGGTAATTGGGTCATGTATTTGATTTTTACATATTTCCCCTTTATTGCAGGCGGATGATTGGCTTCAATAACTTTTAGCATCACTTCGTTGAGTTGGTGCGTAGGTATGCGTTTTGTGCGGTTTTTATATACTTCTATTGCAGCATCCAACACTTTCTGCAAACGCTGCTTTGTGATTGCCGAAGCAAAGATTACCGGAACGTCGCTAAACGGAGCAATGCGTTCGCGGATTGCTGCTTCGTAGTGTTTGGCGGTGTTCGTTTCCTTCTCTACCAAATCCCATTTGTTGACCACTATAACTATCCCTTTACGATTACGCTGTATCAGTCGGAATATGTTCATATCCTGCGCTTCCATTCCTTGCGTTGCGTCAATCATCAGCAAACAGACGTCTGAATTTTCGATTGCGCGAACGGCGCGCATAACCGAGTAAAATTCAATATTTTCGCTCACTTTGCCTTTCTTTCGCAAGCCGGCAGTGTCTACCAAATAGAACAAGTGACCAAACTTGTTGTATAGCGTATCAATCGTATCGCGGGTAGTGCCAGCCAGCGGCGTAACGATATTGCGGTCTTCTCCGGTCAGCGCATTAATAAGCGACGATTTTCCTACATTTGGACGTCCAACAACAGTTATTCGCGGCAGTTCGTCTCGCTCTTCGGAAGGTTGTTCCTTTGCGGGAAAATTTTCGAGCATGGCGTCTAATAAATCGCCCGTTCCGCTGCCATTGATTGACGATACATTATAATATTCGCCAAATCCCAAGCTATAGAACTCGGTAGCATCATATTGCCGCTCGTTGGTATCTACTTTGTTTACTACTAACAATATTTTTTTGTTGTAGCGGCGCAAAATTTCTGTAATCCCTTCCTCAAGGTCAGTAATTCCGCAGGTTACATCAACTAAAAAAAGAATCAGGTCGGCTTCTTCAACGGCAAGCATCACCTGTTTGCGAATCTCTTCCTCGAAAACGTCATCCGAATTGGTGACATAACCTCCCGTATCGATAATAGAAAATTCCTGCCCGTTCCATTCCACTTTTCCGTAGTGGCGGTCGCGCGTTACCCCTGCCTGCTCGTCGACAATAGCGTTCTTACTGCCTGTCAAACGATTGAACAGCGTTGATTTGCCAACGTTTGGGCGCCCTATTATTGCCGCTATATTTCCCATTTTCTGAAATCCGTCTACAAACTGTCCCCGAAATCTTTTTTGAACTTTGCAACAAGTTTTTGGGGCCAATCCGAAACCGGCTCTAATCCTCCCATGAAGAAACGCAGCACCGGCGGTTCATACACAAATTTCAACCCTCCAATCAGTTCGCGGTTATCGTTCAGCCACGTCATGCGGTCTATCACATATTTTATTTGCGAGAGCGTGAAAACTCTTCTTGGCACTGCCAGTCGCAGCAGTTCCAAGTCGGCGTATGTTTCGTTGCCGTCTTCGTCGCGTTGATTTGATAACGTTCCGCGCTCCATGCCTCTGATGCCCGACACAAGATAGAATGCTGCCGCCAGAGAACCGGCGGGATACTGCGTTTGAGGAATGTGTTCGCATATTTTCATTGCGTCTATATGCGCGCCCAGCACTCCGGCAGGCGTTCCCACCGGCA
>Ga0099364_10011487_pt1 | contig 12104 bp, 9 predicted proteins | sample TergutTh196P3_FD_73070 | JGI IMG/M metagenome (GOLD analysis project Ga0099364, IMG submission 73070) | Microcerotermes parvus P3 segment gut microbial communities from Pointe-Noire, Republic of the Congo - Th196 P3 | ecosystem: Host-associated > Arthropoda: Insects > Digestive system > Gut ...
CCCTCATAAACGGATTTGTATTACTCCCTTCACCCTTAGGCTTGCTGTGATTAGTGGAACATGGCTCACGTCAAGTTTTGCAAGCCGCGGAAATGAGCCTTTGAGCGGCTTTGCGCGGAAGTTTGCGGACAAAATGGCAACCTCTGAACTATTACAATTAGATAAATATGGGTTCTCGTATAAGTTCCCGTTAAAATCTGCATAAAATCAATAAATTTATTTACTTGTCAATGCTTGAAATCTTGGTTGCTTATGTGGTAGTATCATAAAAATGAATTGGGGGTGATTTGAATTGATTGCGGATAAACCTGTTTACAAACGAGTTTTGTTAAAAATCAGCGGTGAGGCTCTTGCGGGTGAAAAAAAGACGGGATTAAATTTTGAAGTCGTACGAAATGTTTGCCTTGCGATAAAATCATGCATTGAGCTTGGCGTTGAGGTCGGAGTTGTTGTCGGCGGAGGGAATTTTTGGCGCGGCGCACTCGACGGCGGCGGGAAAATCGAAAGAACCCGCGCTGACCATATGGGTATGATGGCAACCGTTATGAATTGCCTTGCGATCGCGGATGCTTTAGAGCAGTTGGATGTGCCTGTGCAGGTTCAAACAGCATTGGAGATAAAAGCGGTCGCGGAGCCGTATATCAGGCTCAAAGCGGATAAATATCTGCGCACAGACCATGCGGTTATTTTTGGTTGCGGAACAGGTAATCCATATTTTTCAACCGATACCGCCGCCGTGCTCAGAGCCGCCGAGATTGGCGCGGACGTGATTTTACTCGCCAAAAACATTGATGGCATCTACACGGCTGACCCCAGACTTGATGCCAACGCAAAACGCTTGGAGTCGATATCATACAGCGATATGCTCGCGAAACGCCTCACAGTCATGGACGGAGCGGCAACCGCGCTGGCACAAGAAAACAACATCCCCATAGTCCTATTCGCGCTCCACGACCCCGCTAATATATTACGAGTAGTATTAGGCGAAAAAATCGGAACAAAAGTAGGCCCCACCGAATAACTCCTAACTCCTAACTCCTCATTCCTCATTCCTAATTCGATGACAGAATAATTATACAATACAGGAGGTTTCTTAAAATGTACGAAGAATATGAAAGCAGAATGAAAAAGACATTGGATGTTTTGCAAACTAGTTACTCCTCGATACGTGCCGGACGGGCAAACCCCGGTGTGCTTGACCAAATCAGGGTAGATTATTACGGCACACCCTCTCCAATCAACCAAATAGCCTCAATCTCTGTCCCCGACGCAAGGACGCTTATGATCCAACCTTGGGATGCCTCAAGCCTAAAGGTCATAGAGAAGGCCATCAGTACCTCTGACTTGGGGATCAACCCCTCGAATGACGGGCGTTTCATCCGCCTCGTTTTCCCGCAGCCCACAGAGGAACGCCGCAAAGAACTCATCAAGCAGATTTACAAACAGGCCGAAGATTCCAAAGTTGCGATACGGAATATCAGGCGTGAGGCTGTGGATAACTACAAGGTTCAAAAGAAAAAGGGCGAAATCACAGAGGATGATATGGTTGATACCGAAAAAGACCTCCAAAAACTTACTGATAAATATGTCGGAGAAATCGACAAAATTGCCGCAAAAAAAGAAACTGAGATAAAAGCGATTTGATGTTAGCACTTAGACTTTTCAAAAAAAAAGCGCGGAAGTCCGATACGGAGCGGCTAAACCTTGACAACCTCCCATGCCACATTGCTATAATTATGGACGGGAACGGACGTTGGGCTAAAAAACGCGCATTACCTCGCAGCGCGGGGCACTCCGCCGGAGCGGAAACGTTCCGGCGCGTTGCTACATATTGCAAAAATATCGGGATCGAATACCTTACTGTTTATGCGTTTTCTACAGATAATTGGAAACGCCCCCCCGGTGAAATCAAATCGATTATGGAGCTTTTGGAGAAATATCTCCGTGAGGCTCTTGTTAAGATGGAACGGGATAAAGTAAAGCTGAAGTTCTTTGGTGATATCTCGATCCTGACCCCTGATTTGCAAAACCTTATCAGTCAGACAGAGGAACTCTCGCAAAAATTTGACGGAGTTCAGGTGAATATTTGCGTCAATTACGGCGGGCGCGATGAGCTTATGAGGGCGGCGGAAAAATATGCCGAGGAACGTATTGCCGGAGCTGAGCCATCCGCCCCGCTGACCGAGGAGTCTTTTTCAAAACACCTGTATTCCACAGGCATACCGGATCCCGATTTGGTTATCAGGCCAAGCGGAGAGAAACGCCTGTCGAATTTTCTTCTTTGGCAAATAGCATATTCAGAGTTTTATTTTACTGATGTCCTTTGGCCGGATTTTGACGAAAGAGAACTTGACCGCGCCATTATGTCTTTCCAAACCCGCAACAGACGCTACGGGGGAGTTAGGGGTTATTAGTTAGGAGGCGGGCTATGTGATTCCGGAAAGCGGAGCATGGATGCGGAGTGCGCTTTTTATCGCATGGATGACGATAAGGAGCGGAGAAGGAACACATAGCACGGCGACGGCTACTTAGAACTTAGGGGTTAGGAGATAACGTGATACAGAGAATTGTTGTGGCAGCTATACTTGTGCCGGTATTATTCATAGTCTTATTCTTCCTGCCGCCATATATTCTTGTCGGTGTTATATCTCTGATTTGCGCGATTTCGGCATACGAGCTGCTGCACTCCATCAGTGGATTCAGGTCTAAAGAAAGATTGACCATTTACGCCCTCTTTTCGGCAGTCCTAATGCCTATCGGGGTTTATTTTGAAATAGGCTTACAAACTTTTACGGCTGTATTTTTTGCCCTTATGTGTATTCTTTTCATCGAAGGTATTGTCGCGTTTAACACAATTCGCAAAATCAAATTCGAGCAGATATTGACGGCCTTGTTTGCGGGCGCGGTAATCCCATATATGCTCTCGACTCTTATTTCCATGAGGATAATGCCGGAGGGACGGCTGCTTGTCCTTATTCCCTTTGTTTCCGCGTTCCTTTCTGATGGCGGCGCTTACTTCATCGGTGTCCTGATTGGCAAAAGAAAAGCATTTCCGAAGGTCAGCCCCAAAAAAACCGTAGAGGGTTTCATCGGCGGAATCGTTATCGGCACCGCATCAGTTGTTGTTTACGGTGTGGTTCTCAACTACACGACTTTTCATTATATTGAGTTTTGGGCATTTATACTATATGGTTTTGTCGGCGCAATCGCAACAGAGCTTGGTGATCTTGCATTTTCGCTTATCAAACGCGAGTACGAAATAAAAGACTTTGGTCGGCTCCTCCCCGGTCACGGTGGGGTTTTAGACAGATTTGACAGCATGGTTTTCACCGCACCCGCGATATACTTGTTAATAATGGCTATACCGGCTGTGATCGTTAGGGGTTAGCTATGCGAAAATCTATTTCATTGCTTGGGTCAACGGGTTCTATTGGGCGGCAGGCGCTTGAGGTCGCTGCATTGCTTGGTGTCGAAGTTTTGGCTTTGAGCGCTAATGAGAGTATTACGCTTTTGGAAGAGCAGGCGCGTAGAGTCAAACCTCGTATTGTTTCGGTATATAACGAAAATGCCGCCCGCGATTTCAAAACACGTATCAGTGATACGGACATTCGAGTCGTTTCAGGCGCGGACGGGCTTATAGAGGCGGCATTAGCCGAAGGGGCTGAAACCGTTGTCACCGCGTTAGTCGGAATGGCGGGATTGCGCCCCACCCTCGCAGCTATCAAAGCCGGACGGCAAATCGCGCTTGCGAATAAAGAGACATTAGTTTGCGCGGGCGAGTTAGTTATGAAAACAGCGCGTGAACATTCCGTCAGCATTATCCCTATAGATTCGGAACTCTCTGCTGTCTTGCAATGTATCAGCGCGAATACTACAGGCGGCTCGAATACCAACGGCTCGAATACCAACGGCGATGCGAATATTACGGGCGATGCTGTCCGTGCGGTTCCGTTTCACGAGTATGCCGATGGAATAAACAGGATTATTCTAACCGCTTCCGGCGGGCCTTTTCGCGGGATGGCAAAAAATCAACTTAAGAATGTCACACCCGAAATGGCACTGCGTCATCCTAACTGGAACATGGGAAATAAAGTTACGATCGACTCCGCGACGCTGATGAATAAAGGCTTTGAGTTTGCGGAGATTTTTCATCTGTTTTCTATCCCGCATGAGAAAATAGAAGTCATCATACATCCCGAGAGCATTATTCACTCAATGGTGGAGTTTTCAGATAATTCCGTTATCGCGCAGCTTTCGCCGCCTGATATGCGCCTGCCGATACAATACGCACTCACATATCCCAACAGAAAACCATCGCTCACAAACGCGCTTGATTTTACAAAACTTTCAAACCTTTCGTTTTTTGAGCCTGATGTTGATGCTTTCCCTTGTTTGGGGCTTGCGCTTGAAGCTGTAAGAACAGGCGGCACAGCGGGTGCGATCCTCAACGGCGCAAACGAGGCAGCGGTAGAGAGTTTCCTCAACGGAAACATCGGATTTTACGGCATCTACGATTCCGTCCGCACCGCATTGGATTCAATACCCGTCATAGCGGCACCAACACTAGACGACTACATAGCCGCTGACGCTGAAGCAAGGGAATACGCGCACCGAAAGCCTAAGTAGCCGTCGCCGTGCTATGTGTTCCTTCTCCGCTCCTTATCGTCATCCATGCGATAAAAAGCGCGCTCCGCATCCATGCTCCGCTTTCCGGAATCACATAGCCCGTCTCCTAACTAATAAATCCTAACCCCTATTCTCGGAGGTAGCAATGTACTACATAATCGCTATTATCGCTTTTGGGTTGCTTATTGCCACGCATGAGCTTGGTCACTTTATCGCCGCAAAACTAATGAACGTAAGAGTGATCGAGTTTGCTATCGGCATGGGGCCCAAATTACTGAAAAAACAAGGTAAAGAAACGCTCTATTCTTTGCGGCTATTACCTTTTGGTGGTTTTTGCGCTATGAATGAGGATGAGGAGGCTATTGATTCCCGCTCCTTCTCGGCTCAAAAACGGATTCGGCGAGTCTTTATCCTTGCCGCCGGTGGAATTGCCAATTTTATTTTCGCGTTTATTATCGTAGTAATACTTGTTACACAAATGATTGGTTTTGGCGGTTCTACTGTTGTTGGATTTATGGACGGTTTTCCAAACGAGGGCGAAAACGGTCTTATGGCGGGGGATACGATTGTTTCAATAAACAAAGAACGTATTTATTATTCCGAAGACTTCTCATTGTTTATGGGTCTTGCAGAAGGTCATAATGTTGATCTAATCGTTAAACGCGGAAACGATTTGGTCAGATTAGACGATTTCCCTCTCGTTCGGCGTGAATATACCGTAAACGGTAATACTCGTATGCTGTACGGCCTTTATTTTGAGACAATCGAAAACTCTTTTATTGAGGGTTTTCAATATTCATGTTACAAGACTTTGAATTTTGTCAGGATCGTCCGCCTTAGCCTTGCTCAGTTGTTTACCGGCAACGCAGACGTAACCGACATGGCGGGTCCGGTGGGGATGGTAGATATGATGAACACTGTCGGGCAATCCGCGCCTTCTGTTTCATATGCTATTGCGGATATCGCCGGTTTTGTCGCGCTTATCGGGGTAAATATCGCGGTGCTGAATCTCTTGCCTATCCCGGCGATGGACGGCGGCAGGATATTCTTCATTTTTGTGACATGGGCAATCGAAAAAATTACCAAACGACGTTTGAATCCAAAATATGAGCGATATATCAACTCTACGGCATTGCTGCTGCTCATAGGGTTAATGGTTTTTATTCTGATCAATGATATTACGAGGATTGTGAGTATGAGAAGTTGACGAAACAAATCAATGCCGGGGGTTTATTGATCGGCGGCGGTGCTCCGATTTCCGTCCAATCAATGACAACGACAAAAACTGTCGATATCGACGAAACGGTTGCGCAAATAAACAGGCTCGCCGCGCTTGGCTGTGATATAGCGCGTGTTGCGGTGCCTGACTTTGTCTCCGCAGACGCTATTGGCGAGATCAAAAAATATGTTACGCTCCCGATAATCGCGGATATCCATTTTGACTATAGGCTTTCGATTCGCGCGGCGGAGGCGGGCGCGGATAAGCTCAGGTTGAACCCCGGAAATATGCGTTTCTCGCACATTTCTCAAAACTCAAAATCCGCCGGGCAATATTCGACAAACAGTGACGGTTCGATATCTGAGGCAGGAGCAGACTTACCCGCCGATGGTTTACGCGCTGTGACGGAGATATGCGCCCGCAAAGGCATACCTATAAGAATCGGTGTCAACAGTGGCAGCCTTTCCAAAAAGATTCTCTCAAAACACGGGCGCGTGACTGCGGAAGCTCTGTACGAATCCGCCATCGAAAGTATCAAAGCTCTCAACAGATATGATTTTGACGATATATGCCTCTCGGTAAAAACATCCTCAGTCCCGCTGACGATTTCTGCTTACAGGCTGCTCAGCGAACGCACAGGCTACCCCCTTCATCTCGGTGTCACCGAAGCGGGGCCTGAACAAATGGGTATTATCAAATCCTCTATAGGCATCGGCGCGTTATTGGCAGACGGTATAGGCGACACTATCCGCGTATCACTTACGGCTCCGCCGGAGCGCGAGGTTGAAGCGGGCGTGGCAATCCTTCGCGCTCTGGGACTGCGGCCGGGCTACGACATAATCTCCTGCCCGACCTGCGGCAGATGCGAACTCGATATCGTCTCACTCGCCGCCGATGTCGAACAGAGGCTTGCGGCGTTGGGCAGCGACATCACGGTCGCAGTCATGGGCTGTGCCGTAAACGGGCCCGGCGAGGCGTCACGCGCAGATTACGGCATAGCCGGCGGAGCCTCCGGCGTGGGTGTAATTTTCGCAAAAGGGCGTGTGATTAAAAAAGCCCCTATGAATAAACTGGTAGACGAATTATTCGCGATACTAACACCTAACTAATAAAATGTCATTCTGAACGCAGTGAAGAATCTAACTCCCAACTCCTAATTCCTAACTCCTCATTCCTAATTCGTATAACCCCTAACTAGCCGTCGCCAAGCTATGTGTTCCTCCACCGCTCATTATCGTCATCCATGCGATAAAAAGCTCGCTCCGCATCCATGCTCCGCTTTACGGAATCACATAGCCCGCCTCCTAACCCCCCAACCCCTAAATCCTAAATCCTAACCCCTAATCCCTAATCCCTAAAGTCGGAGGTTCCTATGTCAACACCTGTTTCCTTATACGAAATATTCCCGTTTTGCGCGGGTAATAATAGGCTTTCCGCTGATTACAGCGGCGCGAAGGTCAATTCTGTCGTGGTAAGCTCTGATAAATCAGCAATGTCTCTGACAATTACATTTGAAAAACCCACGCCGCCATATGAGATTTCAGCACTTGAAAGTGTGATAGCCGCCGAGTATGGGCTTTCAACCATTTCTATCTCGGCATTATCTCCCCGAACTCCGTTACATGACGCAGCGGGGCAACCTCACTCGGATTCCGCCCATAACACAAATACATCCTCAACCGTTTCGGCAGGTAAAGTCATCATGGGCAGACACACAAAAGCAAAACCCACACCTATGGGGCAGGTAACTATCGACGATGGAAAAGTCACGATATGCGGTGAGGTTTGCAGTGTTTCAAGCAGGTTTATCGAAAAAAGCAAATCATGGATCCTGTCCTTTGACATAACCGATTACACAGGTACGCTCCATGTTTCAAAATACATGAAAGAAGAAAACGCAAGTAAAATCGTCAATAGCATAAAACCGGGAATGTATCTCAAAGTCACAGGCTCAACGGATATTCACAAATACACAAATGATTTGGTTATCGACCCGTCAAATATCATTTTTACCGAATATGCTTCAACGCGCCAAGACACAGCCGAGGAAAAACGCGTCGAACTGCATCTGCACACCAAGATGTCCGCCCTCGACGCTGTTACAGATACGACAGAGGTCATCAAACGCGCTATAGAATGGGGGCATCCCGCGATTGCCATTACCGATCATGGCGTGGTACATTCATTCCCGGAAGCCGCAAGAGCCGCCGGAGATAAAATCAAAGTGATCTATGGCGTTGAGGCTTATTTCAATAATGACGTTGATTCCGTCCTCGGCGGGTCTAAACCCAAGAAAAACCCCAGAAATCTGCATATCATTCTACTGGCGAAAAACCGCACCGGCCTGAAAAATCTCTATAAACTGGTCACCCATAGTCATCTGACCGATTTCCACCGGCATCCGGTCGTCAAAAAATCCGTGCTTTTAGAACATCGCGAAGGGCTTATTATCGGCTCCGCTTGTGAAGCCGGAGAGCTTTTCAGCGCATTGGTTCAGGAAAAAAGCCGGGAAGAATTGGAACAGATCGCGCAGTTCTATGACTATCTGGAAATCCAACCCGTCTGCAACAATATGTTCATGTTATACGTAAACAAACCCCGCGTTAATGACATTGATGGATTGCGCGATTATAACAGGCGGATTTATGAGCTTGGCAAATCGCTTGATAAGCCCGTCATAGCAACAGGTGACGTCCATTTTTTAGATCCGCGCCATGAGATTTTTCGTCATATCTTGCTCACTACAAAGAACTTTGAAGGCGCGAGAGAGGATTTGCCGATTTACTTCAAAACAACCGATGAACTACTTGATGAATTTGCATATCTGGGTGAAGAAGCCGCCTATGAAACCGTAATCTCAAACACGCGGAAAATAGCCGATATGTGCGAAAACATCAGCCCCCTGCCTCCCAAAAATACCCTTTTCGCGCCTGTGCTCTCCGATAGCGCGGAACAACTCAATCAGCTCGTTTGCTCCAAACTAAAAGAGCTTTACGGCGATTCACCGCCTGAAATAGTGACGGCGCGGTTGGAAGCCGAACTTGGCGATATCCTCAAAGCCAAATATGACATCATTTACATGGCTGCACAAAAACTCGTCGCGGAATCTGTCAGAAACGGTTATCTCGTTGGTTCACGCGGCAGTGTCGGTTCTTCTTTTGTCGCTTTTTTGGCGGATATAACCGAAGTAAATGCCCTCCCGGCCCACTACAGATGCCCTAACTGCCGTCACAGCGACTTTGACTCCGTTTCAGGCCTTAATTGCGGCGCTGATTTGCCTGATATGAACTGCCCCATTTGCGGCACGGAATACTACAAGGATGGTTTTAATATCCCATTTGAGACCTTTTTGGGATTTGACGGCGACAAGGTGCCGGATATCGATCTCAACTTCTCCGGCGAATTTCAAGCAAAAGCGCATAAATTCACGATGGAGCTTTTTGGCCCGCAAAATGTGTTCAAATCAGGCACGATTGGAACACTCAAAGACAAGACCGCTTACGGTTTTGTCCGAAAATATCTTGAAACAATAGGCAAGACAACTACCAACGCGGAAATAAACCGTTTGTCACGCGGACTTGTGGGTGTCAAACGCACGACCGGCCAACATCCCGGCGGTCTTGTTGTAATACCACAGGATATGGAAATTACAGATTTTTGCCCCGCCCAGCACCCTGCGGACAGCAGCGACGCGGGGATTATCACAACACATTTTGAGTACAAGCATTTAGAGGACAATCTCATTAAACTTGATGAGCTTGGGCATGACGACCCAACGATGATAAAAATGCTCGGAGATTTAACCGGGATCAACGCTGTAGAAATCAGCCTTGACGACCCCGATACAATGGCGATTTTCTCGTCGCCCGTATCGTTGGGATTACCTGAAAATGATGATATTATCGGCCCGACCGGCACTATCGGCATACCCGAATTTGGTACCGGGTTCACAAGGCAGATGCTGGCGGACACAAAACCAAAAGACCTCGACACGCTCATACGGCTTTCGGGTTTTTCCCACGGCACCGATGTATGGCTCGGCAACGCCAAAGATTTGATTTTGACCGGTCAAGCAACGGTTTCTGAGACTATCAGTTGCCGTGACGACATTATGCTCTATCTCATTTCAAAAGGCATGGACGACCGTTTCGCATTTTCTGTTTCGGAAAATGTCCGCAAAGGCAAAGGGCTCCCGAACGGCGCGGAAGCCGAGATGACACGGCTTGGCATTCCCGGCTGGTACATAATATCCTGCAACAAGATAAAATACCTTTTCCCGAGGGCCCATGCCGTAGCTTATGTGATGATGGCGTTTCGTATCGCTTGGTTCAAAGCGCACAGGCCATTGGAGTTTTACAGCGCGTATTTCTATCGCCGCAGTCAAAAAGACGGCTTTGACGCCGCCTGCATGACACAAGGCATCAACACCGTCCGCGCGAAAATTAAACAAATCAAAGAATCAAAGGAGTCAAAAGGCAATTCTGAGATCAAAGGCAAGGATGGAGATTTGCTCACGACCCTCGAGGCCTGTTACGAGTTTTATCTGCGCGGATTTGATTTCTGCGGCATTGACATATATGATTCGCACCCTACCCATTTCTTGATCGAAAACGAAAAAACACTCCGCCCACCGTTGATAGCGGTGAGCGGATTGGGTGAAACGGTAGCGTTTGATATCGCGCAAAGCAGGGGCGCAAACGGTGAGCATCCGTTTATTTCGATTGATGAAATCTCAGATGCCTGCGTGAAACTGACAAAAGCAAACCTTCAGCAGTTAAAAACTCTAGGCGCACTCCGAGATATCCCGCAAAGCAGCCAGCTATCCTTCTTCTAACGCAGCCGTACTGCCTCCCTTATTTCAGAAACTCGTCAATGACGCTGCGCAGGTCGGGGGCACCTATCTCCTGCATTGCGTATGTTACCCTTGTATTGGGTTTAGTCATTTTGATAATCCTGCCGAGATCTATCGGTGTCGCGATAATGACAGTGTCGCATGGTGTGTTGTCGATAGTCGCCGCCAAATCCTTGACCTGCTGTTCGCCATAACCCATCGCGGGAAGGACTGTGCCGATGTTCGGATAAGTCTCAAAAGTTTCTTTTAGTTTACCCACAGCATACGCTCTCGGATCAACTATCTCCGCCGCGCCAAAACGTTTCGCCGCAACGATACCCGCGCCTATCTTCATCTCACCATGAGTGAGCGTCGGCCCGTCTTCTATTACCAGAACCCTCTTGCCCTTAATAAGCTCCGGCGAATCTGCCGTTATCGTTGATGCGGAGTCGATAACAACCGCGTTCGGGTTGACTTTCGCTATACTTTGTCTGACAGTTTGGATGTTTTCAAAATCCGCGCTGTCTATTTTATTGATTACGACAGCATCTGCCAAACGTAATGTGACTTCGCCGGGATAATACGCAAGCTCATGCCCCGGGCGGTGCGGATCCGCCACTGAAATCATCAAATCCGGTTTATAAAACGGAAAATCATTGTTCCCGCCGTCCCAGAGTATGATGTCACACCCTTTGGGGTCATTCTCTGCCTGACGCAGAATTTCACCATAATCTACGCCTGCATATATCACATTTCCGCGCACGATATGCGGCTCATATTCTTCCATTTCCTCAATCGTGCAGTTATGTTTCTTTAAGTCATCCAACGACGCGAACCTTTGCGCGATCTGTTCCCTCAAATCACCATACGGCATCGGGTGCCTGATAGCGATAGCCGTTAAGCCTTTCTCCGCAAGTAAGTCAATGACCTTATGTGCCACAAGGCCTTTTCCGCAACCCGTCCTGACCGCGCCAACGGCGATAACCTTCTTTGAGCTCTTGATCATGGTCTGTTTGGGGCCAAGCAGTGTAAATGCCGCGCCTGCCGCGTTTACGATGGCGCTGATGCTCATTACATCATTATATTTGATGTCGGAATATGAGAAGACACATTCGTCAACATCATACTTCTTGATCAAAACCGCCAGCTCATCTTGATGATATATGGGAATACCGTTGGGATATCGGCTCCCCGCTAGCTCCACAGGATATCTCCGCCCTGCGATATCAGGTATCTGCGCGGCAGTAAAAGCGACTACCTCGCACTCGGCACAATCCCTGTAGGTTGTGTTAAAATTGTGAAAATCCCTGCCTGCCGCTCCGATAATGATAATCTTTTTCATAGTGTTTCTTTTTTCCTTTCAGCGAGTATATTTTTCAGTTGCTAAACCATTTGTGATGATGTATTATATACTACAGAAAAATACTT
>Ga0099364_10011488_pt1 | contig 12103 bp, 7 predicted proteins | sample TergutTh196P3_FD_73070 | JGI IMG/M metagenome (GOLD analysis project Ga0099364, IMG submission 73070) | Microcerotermes parvus P3 segment gut microbial communities from Pointe-Noire, Republic of the Congo - Th196 P3 | ecosystem: Host-associated > Arthropoda: Insects > Digestive system > Gut ...
TGCGTCAAGCGAAATAAAATCGGTAGTTCTTAAAGCAATGCCAATATCCTTGCGGGTAAAATTAATATATCCGCCCTGAGCATTTGATTCTAAAGTCCTTACCGCCTGGCCTGAAATGAGCAAATCACTTGAACCAGGCGATGCAAAAGGGACCCCAGAAAAAGTAACACCAGTTAAAACATACGAAGATTCGTTTATAATGGTGAATTCAGGCTGAACTTCTGGAATGTTAATAATAGTGTCATCACACCCAACCAAAACCATTGCAAAAATTGCAATTACCGTTAAACTAAAAAGTTTTTTCATAAAATTACTCCCTAAATAATATTTTTTTTATTGTTTTTACCTTAATCAATGGCAACAACCAATGTATTGTCAGTAAATACAAAATCTTTTATTTCACCTGCATCGATTGTAACAGCTTCCATAGTTCTGAAGCGTCCGCCGATGCTATACATGCTTCCGCTGCTAATCATTTTATTAAAGTAAATAAACCCTGTTCCTGGATTAACATTACTGGTTATGCTATTACCTGGGTTAATACGAGAATTATAGGTAGTTATAGTATTTGCGCCGGAATTAGTACGCACTTGAAATTGAACTCCGTTCCATAACGTGTTGGTAAAACTTTCCGATGATTCATTTCTTATAGTAAGCTGAGTTACAACTTCATCATCACCCCCGCACCCTGCCATCGCCATCGCCAGCATTGCAATTAATGCTAAACCAAAAATATTTTTCATAAAAATCTCCTAAAAATTTTGTTGAATTTCGGTGTCCTTCATCTGTATATGACCGTCAATTAATATTGACAATCCTAGTATTGTCGGTAAATACAAAAACATATTCTTCACCTTTATTAATTGTAACGGCTTCTACCGTTCTGTATTGTGGGCTGTATTCATTACTACGTCCTATTAAGAAATAAATGTATCCTGTTCCAGGCTGGACATTGACAGAGAAGCTTCTTCTGCCAGGATCAATGTTGTAGAAACTAATTTGTCTATTGTTCCAGTATACCATTCTAATGGTACGACTGGATTCGTTTTGTATGGTAAGCAGAGTATCGGGTTCTTTTTCAATAACCTCATCATCACACCCTGCTAAAACCATTGCAAAAATTGCAATTAATGCTAAACCTAAAATCTTTTTCATCTTTACTCTCCCTAAAATTTTATCTAAAAAATCAACGAATTATATCTTTTACCTTGACCTCTATTCCAACGTAAACGACCGCACGGCACGGACTGAGTAGATAGCGACCTTGCCATCGTAACTAGCCCTATTACCGTCATAGAAAGACTGACTCCATACACTTACACTGCTATTTTGTGAAGAAGACCAATATCTCCCATTACCAAAATCACCCAAACCATTCTGTTTCAGATTGGTATACATAAGACCAAGTTCATCTCTACTCGGTAAAAACCAATCGTTAATCTCGCCAAAGGTTAGATTAGCACACAACTGTGCAGCCTTCCCTGTTTCTCCCAATTGATTGAGAACATTTATAATAAGCTGCGTGTTTTGTTTGCCAGTACCAACCGCAGTTCCAGTGTCAGCGACATTTACGCTTGCCGCACCCCATTGTGCCGAAAAATCTGTCAGTGCTGCTTCAAAATAACGCCAGCCATTCATAATAGAGCCAGCATCATAAAAGATGATACCGCCGGCAGGGCCTGTATCGCCAACTATGTAGTTTCTGCAAAGCCCTTTTATCCAAAAAGAAAACACAGAATTATTTTCGCTGTTAGTTCTAATCTGTACATTTGCAGTATAATTTTGCCCAATTGTCGTTGGACTAAAACGTATCACAAAGCTGGTGGTACTTCCTGGGGCAATTACTTGTGTCTCAGGAGGCTGCTGTACAACAACGAAATGGTTTCCGGCATTATCCAATAGATTAATGCGGTTGCCATTAATACTCTCAAAAATCAAAGCAGCCTCACCGGAATTTTCTATGGTAAAAGTGACATCACTGTTGTTGCCTGTTAGTACAGCACCAAAATCATATTCACTGGATTGTCCAATAGCGGTATTTCCCTGCCTTATGGTAATCTGGGGCTTTCTTACATAGCCATTTCCTTGTACTCTAAAATAAAAGTCTGCATTATTTGGGCAATTTGTAGAAATTCGTACAGTAGCATCAAAATTGTTTCCTTCTGACATTGGACTGAAACGCAAAACAAAAGTTGTTGTATTTTCACGAGAAACCCTTGTTGTGATTGCAGGTTGTTGAATCACAGTAAAAACCCCTGCTGCATTATCAGTTAAATTAATAACATTGCCGCCAACGGCATTAAAAGTCAAATCTGCCAAACCATTATTCCCTATGGTAAAAGTAATATCTCTGGTTGTATCTACAGCTACAGTGCCAAAATCAAATTCTCCATTCTGATTAATCGTAGTATTGTTCTGCCTTATTAACATTTGCGGTTTGTATTCCCAGCTGCTTCCGCATACACGAAAAGAAAAATCAGCATTAATTTGACTGTTTGTAGATACCTGTACAGTAGCATTAAAATTATCTCCCTCTACCAATGGACTAAAACGTATGGTAAAAGTGGTTGAATTTCCACGGGTAACCCTTGCGTTGATTGCTGGCTGCCGAATAACAGTAAAAAACCCGGAAGCATTATCTGTTAGATTTATAACATTTCCACCAATTGGATTAAAAGTCAAATCTGCCTGGCCTGTGTTTCTTATGGTAAACGTTATGTCCCATGTTGTACCTGCAAACAAGGAAGAGCCATATACAGTATCAAAGTCAACTTCTCCTTGCTGAGTAATAGTAACATTTCCTTGTAGTATTGCTATTTGCGGTTCTGGCATATTTAGGGTTCCAAGCGTACCGGTTTCACTGGTATTTTGTTCATCAGTAATAAGCGTATTGTTAGTTATTACGAATTCTGCAAACTCACCGCTATTAATTACAACCGCTTGATTAGTTCTTGCATTAAGGGGGCTTGTTGCCCGCCTGAAACGAATGAAACCCTGCCCAGACTGGACAGTTTGGGTTACACTCTGTCCTCTTCCAATATTGCCAAACGAAACATTGTTCCAAATCACATTGGTAAGGTCAGAGAAAGATTCGTTTTGAATTTTTAGTGTTGTTTCTACAACATTAGCGGTTCCATCATCACACCCAACCAAAACCATCGCCATCATTGCAATTAACGTTAATCCAAAAATCTTTTTCATAAAATTTCTCCCTTGTTCGGCAGTCTGCTATTTTGACAACAAGCTAAACTTCCTAAGCTCTCTCTTACTCTTTTCACTTTTCTCTTTTACCTTCCTAACTCCTAACTTCTCCCTGTTAATTAATCCCATGAGCCGCTGGCTGTATTGTTGCCTCCGTTAAATGACAGATTTACCGTTGTTCCGGCATTACTCTCTTTTCGTCTTATAAATGTACCGGCACTGTTTTCGGCATACACTGCATGTCCCCTGTTCGATTGTATAGCTTCATTAGTAAGCCTTACCGAATTGCTGTTGGCGTTTCCGGCAGTATAACCAAATATAGTACCGCCTGTTTTGGTGAATCTTCCCATAAAATACACTCCTCCACCATAACCATTGAAAATGCCTGTTTGAAATGGAATAGAACCATAAGCTGTGTTACCGGAGATTGTCCCGCCATTCATAGTAAAAGTACCACCTCCCGACACACCTCCACCGTAAGCACCCCGATGGGTAGAGTAAACACTGTTACCAGAAATTGTTCCACCGTTCATGGTGAAACTCCCAGCTACCCTCACCCCTCCACCGTAAACATATAAATTATTATTGGCAGAAACATGCCTATTACCGGTAATGGTCGATCCCGAGTTCATTAAAAGTGTTCCTCCCATTGCAACACTAACCAACGCATCGGTATTATTATCTCGGCCCTGTAGGGTAATATTATTGTCTAATACCAAAGTAACACCTTCACCTATTGTAAACATTGCCCCATTTGCTGAAAGACTAACATTCCTTACCGCCCCTATACCCCTTAAAGTTATAGAAATATTATTTCTTCCGCTGTAGGAAAGTGTCTGCGGGCCGATTATTTCGTTTTCATTTACCTCAATGATATAATTAGCGCCGCTAGTTGCATTATTGTTCAACCAAGTAAGTTTAGCGACAAGATGTGCACCGGGAACAAGTCCTGAAACATCCCATCGAGCAAACAGGGTTATATTGCCATTAACTGTGTAGGAGGTATTAGCGGAGTAATTCGTCCCCGTTCCAGAAGCATTTGTATTCCAGCCGTTAAAAATTAAACCTGTCCGGGCAAGATTACCTGCACCGGGAAGCGTTATGCTGGAACCAGAGTTTGCTGTTATGGCGGCAGGGGCGGTTCCGCTTGTCGCGTTATTGGCATTAAAAGTTATGGTATAGATTATGGCATTCCAACGGGCAAACAGGGTTATATTGCCGGTAACAGGCGAGGAAAAATTATATTGCACAGCAAAACCTGCATCGCTGTACCAATTGTCAAAGGTGTGGCCGTCTCTTGTCGGGTCTTGGGGGCTTGTAACAGTGCCGCCGGAATTCACAGTTTGATTGGGTATAATGGTTCCGCCATTACTGTTAAATGTAACTGTATACTGATTGATATTCCATTTAGCATACAAGGTGATATCGCCGGTAACAGGGGAGGCAAAATTGTATACCGTTGTCAAAGCGGAATTGCTGTACCAGTTGTCAAAAGAATATTCGGCTCTGCTTGGGTTGTCAGGCTGTGTTGCAGCAGTTCCGGAATTTATATACTGGGATGAGACCGCGCTCCCTCCGTTGCTTTCAAAGGTAACAGTAAAGACGCTTTGCGCTACAACTAATGCCCGCAGGGAAACAATAACCGGATTGCGGGAATTGTCATTTGTAGTTATACGCAGGTCTGCCCTGTGTTCTCCCAATTCTGCAGACACAAACCTTATAACAAACGAAGTATTACTCCCGGCTTGAACACTGGCATCGGGGCTTGTATTTCTGATAAATGCATCCGCATGATCGCCTGTGATATTTACAGAGCCAACAGTAAGAACCGCATCACCTTTATTTCCAATGGTAACGGTAATGATTCTCTCCTCTGATATAGTCACATTTCCTGCATTAATAGTGCCGTTTTGCGGTATTGAGTTATTATTATACAGTATTTCCACAATCGGCTTTAGTACACTCCCATTACCAGTTACGTTAAACGAAAATAATGCGTGATTACTATTATTCGCAATGGTAATTTGGCTATTATCCTGTCTTTCGGCAGTGGGCTGGTACCGTAAAACAAATTGAATAGAGTCCCCCGGATTAATAATCTTGTTTGCAGGTTGAGCGGAAACTGCAAAAACTGAATTTGATGACTCAACAACCGGGTTTCCGGTTAACTCAAGCGGTATATTGCCGTTGTTTTCTATAGTAAATGCAAAAGTCCTGTTATTGCCGACTAAAATTGTTCCAAAATCAAACGGGGTAACGGAACCGCTGGTTATTACTGTTTCACCCTGTTTTAATACCAAAAAAGAACTGCTTAATGCTTCAAATACCTCTCTCAGGCTGCCTGTCCTGCCTCCTGTTATAACAGTAACTGGAGTAGTATTGTTAATAACCCTAGATTCTGTATTTCCCGCATTACAGGTTATGGCTTCATTAGTCCTGCACTGTATACGGTTATTGTTGATAACCAAATCAAAATAAATATAATCTGGAGTATTGGGACTTACATTCATAGCCTTGTTTGATCCAATATTTATATCGCCGAAATCAACCGCATTATACTTGACATTCAGTAATTCATAACTGGAATGATTGATGATTATCAAAAATGTACCATTAACACTAGGCATTTCCAGCTCACCCGCATCATCGCAAGCCATTGCAATAACTGCAAAAACCACCATTAACCCAAAAATCTTTTTCATAAACTTACTCCCTAATCCATGCTTCCGTCAAAATTCATTTTTATGATATATATATCTTCGGTACCCTGCTTTGTCTGACCAGCAACAATTGTTGAATTTGTTGATCCTGCAACAATGAAGCCGTCTGATGCTTCTAAAACAGCATCAGCATAATCGTCTCCTGCGCCTCCAAAATACCTTTCCCAGATTTTAGTATCAGCATTGATATCTGTTTTAACAACCCAAACATCAGTGCCTCCATTAGGTCCTTCTGCACCGCCAACAAATAAATAACCGGAATTATCCTTAACAGCCAAACCGCCATTAATAACACCTTGATTTGCGCTTATTGTTTTTGGCCAGCCGACAGGTCTTGCCGCTGCCGCAGTTGTTACATTTAATGGAAATTTTGTAATAAAACCATCACCATCGGAATCACCTACTAAAATGATATTGGGCGGAGATGAATTATCAATAAAATGACTATCAAAATAAGTATTTCTTGTTCCTAATGGATAAGTCTGTGTCCATCTTACAGCCCAAGAATTGGGATTTGCATTACTAATATTTACTGCACTTGCAAAAGCAACTATTCTTCCTGTTGTTGTTTCAGCATCACCATAAAGTAGTACATCCCCATTTGTAAGCCATGCCAATCCCCAAACGTCAAAACTTTCTTCTACTATTCCTGAAGGAGGACTAATTAAGGAAGCAAATCTACCTCCTATATAAGCTCCATTACTGTTATGCGTATCTATAAAAACACCCCATCTCCAGACAGAGTTAACAGATGTACCGCTGCGATAATCCACATTACCTGCAACAATATAACCATTGCCATTTTGTAAAATACCTGCAGGGTAAAAATAAGATTTAGCACCATTAATTTCCTTAGCAGTAACAGTTGTTACTGGATTAACAGAAGGACTGTTTGCCGTTGTTATAACATAATCTCCTTCTGTAGCACTCTCAAACACAGAATAAAAACGATTATAAGCAGACCCAATTCCCACAGGACCAAGTGTTCCGTTAGGCGGGTTTGGATTTGCAGAAAAAGTAAAAGTATTTAACAGACTTCCATAATGATTAAAATTAAAAATTGCTCCAATACTGTGGCTTCTATAGCCTCCGGCATAGATTCCGCCTTGTCCGTTATCAGTCATACGGAAAATTCCGCTTCTTTGATTAGCAATTCCATAAAGTTTTTCCCAGGTGTTTAACACCCTGGCTGTGACATATATGATAAATGTGCCATTTTCCTGATCATTGTTTAAGATAGTTATTGTAAAAGCGTTATTGCCATTTACCATAGCATCGAACTTAATGCTAATTTCAAGAGATCCCTCGTACACAAGTCTCTGGGATGAATAATTACCCTGAACAGTTGCCGCACTGGCATTAGTACCTGAAATCTGCGGCTGCGTTCCGGTTATACGAAGATCGTGTTCCCCATTATTAAAGATTTTTAGGGTAATAATCCTGTTATCCCCGCCTGGTATGTCGCCAAGGTTAATGGTGTCACCTGAGTTTAACGGATAATTATTGTGATGCACCTCTATACGGGAATTTGCAGGGCTGCTATTTATCGTATTTATATAATCCCGCAGGGCATGGGAAGTTCCGGTAATTAATGTTGTAATTACTGTGGTATTCAGAAAATGAAAATCATTTCTTTTCCCTTCCTCACAATTCAGCCTTTCTGCGGTTCTAAATTGTATAAGGCCGTGGTCTGTTTGTATGGAAAAGTTAATATACCTCATACCGGGTTCTATTTCTCTGACAGCATCTCCGTTCCTGTTAATATTGCCAAAATCAACTGATGCGTAATCAACACTTAACAGGTTAAAATCAGTGTCATTGTAAATGGTAAGTATGGTATTTTTCACCTCCTCTATTGGTTCCTGTGGTTCCGAAGGACAGCCTGTCAGTGCCATCGCCAGCATTGCAATTACCGTTAAACTAAAAAGTTTTTTCATAAAATTACTCCTAATTAATATTTTTTTTTTGTTTTCACCTTAATCAATGGCAACAAACAAAGTATTGTCGGTAAATACAAAAAGATATTCTTCACCTTTATTAATTGTAACGGCTTCTACCGTTCTGTAACGGCGATAGGATTCATAACCGATTAAGAAATAAATGTATCCTGTTCCAGGCTGGACATAGACAGAGGAGCTGCTTCTGCCAGGATCAATGTTGTAGAAATTAATTTGTTTATTGTTCCAGTATATCTGCCTAATGATACGACTGGATTCGTTTTGTATTTTAAGCCGAGTCTCGGGTTCTTTTTCAATAACCTCATCATCACACCCCGCCAAAACCATCACCAGCATTGTAATTAATGCTAATCCAAAAATCTTTTTCATAAATTTACTCCCTAAAAAATTTATTTCCCATTTCCTCACACAAAGTTAACGCATATGCTTTTATATACCCCATATCTAGCGTATCCCCTCTTTCACTAACACTATCGAATTACGGTCTGTCACCTGCGCGTTGTCAAGGGAAGGTTGCCGATGTTTGCAATGAATAATCACTTTCACCACCTAAATTAAATGCAGTTACCCAATAATAGTAGGTTGTATTGGGTAATCCTGTTGTATGGTAAGAATAAGATGCAGAACCACTCGTTATAGTATAGATAAGAACCCTGTCACTTCCTGTTGAGCTTGTCCCAGCATATATTCTATAGCCTGTCGCCCCGGTAACAGAAGTCCAGCTTACTCTTACTCTATTACCATTAATACCGCTTTCTGCTACTGCATTCACATTGAATGGAATATTAGGCATCACATTTACTGGGTTAGAAATTCCACTGCCGCTCTCAACCTCATCTGCATTCATTGCAGTGACAAAGTACCAATAATTTAAAGTCGCTGAAAATGAAGAAGAATCTGTATACGAAGTTGTCGTAACAGTGTCAAGCAATGTTTGGGTTCCGTATTGCCCCGTTGAACGATACACCTTGTAATTGATCGCTTCGGCCACTGCATTCCATGATACTTGAATACTGCTTGTCGAAAGAGCCGTTGCCGTTACATTATTCGGTGCAGCTAAAGGAGCTAAAAGCGTTCTCTCGGCCAAAACTTCCGAATATGCTCCTTCGCCGGAACTGTTAACCGCTGTAACAAAGTAATAATATGTTGTATTAGAAGGCAAACCACTATGATTATAATAAAGATAACTGATGTTACCTGATAATATAGTTTTACTTCCTTCTGCGCTTGTCGCATAATATACCCTATAATTCGACGCTCCGGTTACTGCGTCCCATCTTAAATAAATACTTGATGACGATGGATCTGTACTTCTAAAGTTTACTGGTATCCCCGGTATAGTTATCGTAGAAACATTCTGTGAACGGGCACTTTCGTTTGCTTCATCCTGTGCTGAAATATTGTAGAAATATGTTGTGCCGGCTAACAATCCGGTATGAGAATATGAAGTTCCAACAACAGCGCTATTCGCTACAGTTGAAATATTCGAACTGCTTGTCCCGTAATATACCTTATAACTCGTAGCCCCTGGCACCATGTTCCATGATATAAGGATACTGTCTGATGTTTGAGACACAGCGGTAAGGCCTGAGGGTACGGCTAGCATACTGTTTCCACTGATTGCAAACGAAAATTCTTCATTATCTTGACAATTGGTTCTGATTTTTACGTTGGCGGTAAAATTGTTTCCTGCTGATAAAGGATTAAACGTTATCGTAAAAGTTGTCGAACCACCGGGAGTAATGAATGCTACTGAAGGTTGGGTAAGAGAAAAATGATTTCCGGCATTATTTTCAAGATTGACACGGTTTCCGTTGACAGGTTCAAAAGTAAGGTTAGCATCACCGGAATTCCCTATGATAAAGGTAATTGCATTTGGCTCGCCAATGGTTACAGTGCCAAAATTGTGGTTCCCGTTAATATTGATTTCATTAACGCCTTGATGGACTGTTATCTGTGGCTTTCTTTCATAACTGTTTCCGCTTACCGTAAATGAAAATTGACCATTGTTACGGCTATTAGTGCTAATCAGCGCAGTCGCGGTAAAATTGGCCCCTTCTGCTATTGGGCTGAAACTTATAGCAAAAGTAGTTGTGCCTTCGGGCGGTACAGATGTTGATGCAGGCTGAACAATGCTGAATAACCCTGCATTTGCTCCGGAAAGGCTGATATCGCCATTAAAAGTAAGATTAGCATCTCCTGAATTCCCTATGGTAAAAATAACCTGCTGCGGTTCGCCTATTGTTACTGTACTAAAATTATATTCTCCGTTTACGTTTATTGCGGTAGTTCCTTGAGACACCCCTATCTGCGGCCTTCTTTCATAACCTGTTCCCCCTACCCTGAAAGTAAACAAACCGCCGGAGCTGTCGTTTGCAATAGTTATTATTCCTATGTCTTCACCTTCGGTAATTGGCGAGTAACGTATAATAAAAGAAGTTTCACCGCCCTGGTTTATTGTCAAAGCCGGCATCACAGGAATGGAAAAAACGGCATTTGAAGATTGTACGGCAGGGGTTCCGGTTAGCACGAGCGGCAGATTGCCGGTGTTTTTTAGGGTAAAGGTTATATCTTTATTAAACCCCAGTTCTATTGTCTCAAAATCAATTGGGTTGAGGGAATTGTTGATAACAGCCGTACCACCATGGCTTAAATCTAAAATGCCGGAACCGGATAAACCTATTATCTTTAGACTAACTGTAACCGGATTGCGGGAAGTATCATTTGTCGGGATTGTCAATATAGCATTGTTTTCCCCGACTTTTGCCGGAATACATTCAATGTTAAATGTCGTTTGGTTTCCCGCCTGAATATTGGCATTGGGACTGGTAGTTCTGCTGAATGAAGCTGCATCAACGCCTGTTATGGTAATATTTGCCGTATCAACAGTAAGAGTCGCATCACCTGTATTTCTTATAGCAACAGTAATGGTTTTTGAATAGGTAATGATAGCTTCGCCTGCATCAATAGTGCCGTCTTGCAATATTTCATTTGTCTCGTAGAGGATTTTCGCAGCCGGCTTGGGGACATAGCCATTGCCAATTACGTTAAATTCAAAAATTGCCTGGTTGCTGTTGTTTGAAATAGTAATCTGGCTAAAATTCTGCCCTTCAACTGCCGGCTGATACCTCAGGATAAATTGTGCCGTAACCCCCGGATTAATTGTCCTGCTTGCCGGCTGGGTAGAAACTGCAAATACAGCATTTGAAGAATCAACCATCGGGGTTCCGGTTAATTCAAGCGCTATATCCCCTTTGTTTTCTATGGTAAAGATAAAAGTCCTGTTTTCGCCAACCAGTACTGTTCCAAAATCAAAGGGGGTAACAGAGCCGCTGGTAATAATGCTGCTGTCTTGCCTTAATTCCATGATTGGCGAACCTTGCAATCCCGTTCCCATTAAAAATACCACAACAGGGTTTCGTGAACCGTCATTTGTTGGAATGGTCAGAATTGCATTGTTACCGCCTTGACTGACTGGTTTATATTCTATGATAAATGACGACTCGCCTTCTGGTGAAATATTGCTGCCCGGATTGGTTAATTTAGTAAAGGCCGCTGCATCAGAACCGGTAATAACTACACCTGCTGTATCAACTGTAAGGACTGTAGTACCGGTATTTTTTAATATTACTGTAATATTTTTTGATTGAGTAATCAGCACTTCACCGGCATTAATCGTGCCGTTTTGGGCAATTTCACTATTCTCATATAAAACAGTTGCAATCGGTTTAGGAGATACTCCGTTTGCCGTAATAGAAAAGATAAAACCACCGCTTTGATCGTTTGAACTTATCGTAACAGTAGCTGTATATACCTGTTCGCTTTTGGGGTTAAAATTTATTCTAAACGGCAAAAAATCGCCAGACTCTATCTCTGAACTAGAAGGCTGTGCAACCGAAAAGACAGCATCCGCATCGCCGCTTATTATTACAGGCTCGGTCCCTGACAGAAGCAGTTTACCCACACCGGTATTTTTAAGAACAAAATCGTTTTGTTTAGGATTGTTTATTATTGACTCACCAAAATTAACTGTTCCGTTTTTTGCTACAGTCAACCCTCCGTATTCAACTGTAACTTGTGAAAGAAAACTTATAGTACCAAGCGTTCTAACATTGCTGGGGTTTGCCACTTCCATAACCCCTGTATTATCATTAAAAAGAAAACTATTTGCGTCAAGCGAAATAAAATCGGTAGTTCTTAAAGCAATGCCAATATCCTTGCGGG
>Ga0099364_10011489_pt1 | contig 12103 bp, 11 predicted proteins | sample TergutTh196P3_FD_73070 | JGI IMG/M metagenome (GOLD analysis project Ga0099364, IMG submission 73070) | Microcerotermes parvus P3 segment gut microbial communities from Pointe-Noire, Republic of the Congo - Th196 P3 | ecosystem: Host-associated > Arthropoda: Insects > Digestive system > Gut ...
CATAGACAAGGGTAGGATTATCCGTAAAAAAATACCCATGTCGTTGCATCCGTCTATCCTGGCTGCCTCCTCAAGGGTGCTCGGAATTGATAGAAAAAATGAGCGCACTACTACGATATCCCATGCGCTGGTTAGGGCCGACAAAATTAAGGCCCAGTGACTGTTAAGCAGACCAAGATTCCTTACCACAAGAAAGGTAGGTATAGTTCCGGCGCTGAAAAAAAGCGTAATAATCACCATCGTATGAACCAGACGATATCCAAAAACCCTGGTTTTGGTTAACCCATAGGCAAAGCAAATGGTAACTATAAGACTGCAAACCACTCCTACGACAGTAACGAATAGAGTACTCTTTAAGGAATTGATAAACGCGCTCATAGACAGGATAAATTCGTATGCCTCCAGGGAAAACTTCTGCGGGATTATTTGAAAAGTAAAAGGTCTATACACTGAAGGGTCGGTCAGGGATACAGAAACCATATAAAGAAAAGGTATAAGGCAACCTGCCGCTGTAAGCGCCAGAAAAACATATATTACATAATCGGATGCTCTCATTCTGTTTATTTTGCTGTTTACCGGCATAGGTTAACGCCCCCTTTTAATAGATCCCTTCGTAGCCCAGCTTTTTAACGGAATAGTTGGAAAACCATACAAAAACAACTCCCACTATACCCTTAAAGACATTAACTGAAGTGCCAAAACTTATGCTATTTTGTACAATACCAACGCGGTAAGCATAGGTATCAAAAACTTCTGCCACATTATTCACCAGTGGGTTTGACATGAGTAAAACCTGTTCAAACGCGACACTGGCTATATTGCCCAATTGAAGCAGCAAAAGGACAATAATCGTAGGCATTATCGCCGGAATGGTTATATATAAAATTCGGGCAAAGCGCCCCGCACCATCAATAATTGCAGCCTCATATTGTTCCACATCCACGCCAGCCAAAGCAGCGAGAAATACAATAGTACCCCAACCAGCCTCCCGCCAGATTTGCTGCGCTGTAATAATTATCCAGAATAATCTGGGATTTGTCATGAATGAAACCGTAGGCAATCCTAATAAAACAAAAATTTTATTTATAAGCCCAATATCAATAGAGAGCATAAAATAGGTCAGGCTCACTACGATTACCCAGGAAAGGAAGTGGGGAAAATAAAAAATCGTCTGTATAAATCGTTTAAATTTACTGTGCTTAACTTCATTAAGAAGAAGCGCAAGGAAGACAGGTATGGGGAAATAAAAAACCAAGCCCATCATGTTAATAGCCAAGGTATTCCTGAGCATGAGGTAAAACATAGGATCAGTTAAGAGGTATTGAAAATGTCTAAGCCCTACCCATTCGCTTTTGAAAACCCCGACCCATGGATTATATTCCTGAAAGGCGATCACCAGCATCCACATTGGGGTATATCTAAAAACCACAAAGAAAGCAAAACCGGGCAGTAATAGGAGGTATATGTACCTATCGTCAATTAGTCTCCTTATCAAGCTTTTCTTTTTTAACCCTGATAAGTGAACTACATTTTCTGATGCCATAAAAAATCCTTGCAAAATGAATACGCCTTTCACAATACTTAAAAAACAATGGGGATGAGGTACTCCCTCATCCCCGATAGACCTTCTAATCTTAGAAGAAAATCTCTCTGTATTGTTCGGCAAATTCCCTGTAACCTGCTCTCATGTCGGGGTCTCTGTTGATTGTATCCACATATGCCTGGTATTGTTCCAGAGTGATCTGGCCCGAAACAAACTGGGCAGCCTGGGAAAGCCAGTTAGACTCGAATCTGGGCCATGCCTGCGCCCACCTTGCGGAGTTTATAATTTGAAAGGGATTGATTTTATTGCGGGTAGCAAACATTTGCTCGTCAAAAATATTCCTCATCCTTTCGTTGTAAGATTCCGGAGCAGCAGTAGAGTCGATCTTCTGATATGCGTAATAATAACCTGGAAGTACCTGCCAGGGATTGGTCTGACCAAGATCCCTGTCCCGCTGGGCATTCGTTACCCGGTTACCATTTGCATCCCTAGTCCAATGTACCCCTTCAACACCATAGGTAGAGAGTTCATAGAATTCGGGAGTAGCGGTGCTATCAAAATAACCCAGTATCTGTAATACCTTCTCTCTGGGAACTCTGGACGAGATATAGAAAGAATCGTTCCATCCGAGGCTAATACTGCCGACATACATACCGGGATCACCCACCAAGGGGGGAACATACATTACTTCTGCGTTTTGATTGCCGGTTTTCTCCCGGATTGAAACCTGGAAAGGATAACACCAACGGGCAGATTCGTGTATAAATGCAATGGCCATACCACCTTGGAAATAATCGACTGCCTGAGTCGGCTGCATAACTGCATATTCCCTGGACATAAGCCCCCGGGCATAAGCCTCACGCATAAAAGCCAAGTATTTAGTATATGCCGGGGTAAGCCTGGACCAGACCAATCCGCCTTCATCGTTAAAGTAGGGATCATTTCCTCCAAAACCGCCAAGGAAACCGCCATCAGAAATCAGGAGGTTATCTTTTAAGGCCATTCCCAGCATATCCGGATGCCGTCTCCTAATCGCTTCAAGCCCATCAAGAAATTCAGTCATGGTAGTGGGCATGGGCAATCCCGCTTCATCAAAAAGGTCTTTCCGCACCAGGGGGGCTCCCTGCCACTGGGAAGTAGTTCTGGGAATTCCATAATTCCTGCCCAAGACCCGGCTTGTTTTCCAGGAATCGGGGGCAGAATTGTCTCTGAGATTCGGGTAGTCGGAGAAATCCCCCAGAATCGGAGTCAGGTCCCAGAAGGCGCCTTGCTGAACAGCCCTGATGAAACCTGCATTGTTGCGATAATCGGCGCCCAATACCTCGGGGAGGTCGCCAGAGCTGAGAATAAGATTGAGCCTGGTGGTAAAATCAGCACTAGGAATCCAGGTGACATCCAGTTTTACATTTGCTCTTTCCTGGAAGGTTCTCCAGTAGAAATTATCCATGTCAGGCGGCTGCTCATACAAACGGCACACCATCTGGATGGGCAATGCTCCCCCTGGCGAAGGAACATTTTCCCTAGTACCGCCGGCCCAGAGAGCGCTTGCCATCAGGGCGATAAGTACTACCAACAAAACCTTGCGTGTCTTCATACACTTCCTCCAAAAAAAATTTTATCCGCATAAAGCGGCATTTGACATACAATGGTTAATAATACCATGTGATCCGAATTATTGTCAACGAACATATTTCTCTAAGCATAAAGCAGATTGTTTCCCAGACCTCGCTTGAAATAGACGAGGCTGAAGAAGCCATAAAGAAGTTGGTGGAAAAAGGCATGGCAAAAAAAGAAGTGAGTACTGACGGCAAGCTCACCTACAATTTCTCATGAATTGTGCCAATCATCCTGACAGACAGGCAAATAATCTTTGTATGAGTTGTGGTAAATGGTACTGCAACTCCTGCATGACCGCGTCACAGAACCCGCCGTCTTGTAATAATTGTATGATCTCCAGGGGTTCTAATAATAAAATAAGCCATATCGGTGTTTTAAATAAGCTTACTAACGCTTCTGACGGCATTAAAATCCTGATTAAAGCGGGTCTGTGCATTTCTTTTATAGTATTATTGATAATTGCACTATTGTTACGAACCAGAAGTCCCAGCTTATTTGATATAAACTTAGGTTTTTGGGTTTTTTACCTGTTTTTATGTCATTTATAGCGATGATCAGTGGTTTTATAATCTTAAAAAAGAAAAAATCAATCAAAAATCGCATCACTCCAGCCCAAATTAAGACTCTTTTAAATGTGGATAACAAGCTAACAGCGCTTCGTCTTGCCCAGGCGACAAATACCTCTGTGGATTACGCAAAGAAGGTTCTTGACAATATGACGCTGGAAGGAAAATTGAACGTATCAGCCGGTGATTCTGAATTGATTTATTCGAAGGCTTTAATACAACCACCCCTTGACATTTCATCAAAAACAAACATACATTGAAAACTGGCTTTTGTTGAAAAGCCTAATCTAATTTTCCAAATAACAATAGGTTTATGGAGGAAAAAATGAAAAGAATTGTATTGGTACTCTTGATAACCATTCTCGCCGGCGCTTTTTTGTTCGGCGGCGGGTCAAGGAATGTCGGGGACACCAAAGTTATTAAACTGGCGCATCTGTATGATCCCGGGGTTGATGAGAATTCCAGGATAAACTTCATGTGGATAGATGGCGCTGCTAAGCAATTCGAGGCCGAAAATCCCGGCGTCAGGGTGGATCTGGAATTTTTCCCCTCGTATCATCAACTGGATACCAAACTGATGAGCGACTTTATGGCGGGTATTGAACACGGTGTACAGATGACTATGAGTATGCAGTTGACTGAACATTACGGAGTCGGCAGTTTATTGAATATTGCCCCCTATGTGAATGCCTGGGCACCTTCCGAAGTAGCCGAGTTTTCATGGAATCCGGTATGGAACGAACTCAGCGTAGGAAACCAACTCTTCGGTATACCTGTTGGGATGCAAGTTAGAGCTATTGCTTATCGTAAAGATATGTTTGCAGCGGCTGGTTTGGACCCAGAAAGACCGCCAAGAACCATTGATGAATTGATCGAATATGCAAGAAGACTCACTAGAGATGGCGTTTGGGGTCTTGGTATGTACTTGGGACCAGATCGCGCCACCAACGAAGTTTCTTTTTCTCCTTATCTTTGGGCCAATGGCGGTGACATATGGGATCCGGTCACAAAATCCGCAACTTTCGCTTCTCCGGAAGGTGTAAGAACAGCCCAATTCCTTTATGATCTTGTAAATACACATAGAGTAACCCCCGAATGGGCAGTATCCGGCTCCTATGTCGATGGGGTTCTGGGCCCCTTTATTAACGGTCAATTTGCCATGGTTGAAGGCTGGGGTAATTACTGGATCAGACAGTTGCAGGAAGCAGGTTTTGTAGCGGATGCGATACCTGCCACACCGGAGGCCAGAGCGGTTAATGTAGGTTTCTTCCATGTGCCGGAAGGTTCCGATCGTTACCTCAATGGCTGGAGTCTGACTATTGCCTCTTCCTGTAGAAACCCGGATGAAGCTATGAAGCTGCTGGAAACTATGTTGAAATGGGAACACCTCCAGAACTTTTTAAGCGCCGGGTTGCCTGGTCGCAGATCTGTTTACCAGCAGGGTGATTACGGCAGTAGGTTTTATCAGCAATGGATGGAACTCGGTTCCCGGGGCCGTCCCATGCCTCCCACGGCGAACTATATGGTACTCGCTGATTCTATCGCAGCTTGCCTGCAGGAAATAATTCTCTCTAGAACGCCTGTTGAGCAAACACTAAGGCGCTATCAGAATGAGTACAACGCCCGTTACGCTGGCGAATAGACCTTAATTAGAGATGCCGCCAATGCTGTTGCGGAAAAGAATGATATTTTCGGCTGGGCGCCGGGATGCTTTAACAGCCTGGATTTTCATTTTACCAATGTTTGCGGTATTGGCGGTATTTATGTTTTCTCCCCTTTTTTCAGGTTTATTCATGAGTCTGCAAAATCGGGCAGGAAGATTTATTGGATTTACCAATTTCCAGCTGCTCTTCGGTGAACGCCGGTTCAGTACAAACATTTCCCTTACAATAATTTATGTGGTAGTGAATGTAACGCTGATTATTTGCACAGGTCTTATGGCAGCGCATCTAATTACCGAGGATAGTAAATTTGTCCGTTTTATCCGTCCACTTTATCTAATTCCCTGGATTATTCCCCCCGTTGCCTCAGGTATTCTGTTTTCCAGTCTGTATGACGGTAATTACGGCCCGATACCCTATCTGGTGAGAATAATAACTGGCAACACATTCATGCCTCTGGCAAACACCAGGTTATCCATTTTTGCGGTTATTTCCCACGAGTACTGGCGTTCGTTTCCTTTCGCCATGCTTTTTATTGCAGCGGGCCTAACCACAATTTCTAAGGAAATTTACGAGGCTGCAACGATAGATGGAGCGGGTAAATGGCGGCAATTCCGACTTATTACCCTGCCGCTCTTGAAGAGCCATCTTTTTATTATTACTTTAATGACAACCAACACAACACTGCAAAGTTCCGAAGTTATCTATTCACTCACCAGGGGAGGCCCCGGCTACTCCACGGAAACTATCGCCGTGCGCATGTTCAAAGACGCTTTTGTTTACTTTGACATAAACACCGGTGCGACAATAGGTGTTTTTTTGCTGCTAATCGCAACGATTTTGATGTTAGTCTATAGCAGAATGATGTTGGCCAGGGAGAGTGATGCAGTTGAGTAAAGGATACCGTGTATTTTCATCTGTTTTTCGCATTTTGCTTTTAATATTTGTATTTGTGCCTATTTTATGGGGACTGCGCACATCTTTATCGGCAAGCAATATGGATTTGAATATCATCCCCAGACAGCTTACACTTAGGAATTTCGTTTTTGCTATGCAAAATCAATCTTTTCTTTCCGGTATCCGCAACAGTGTTATCTATGCGATAGGTACCATTGCCTTACTTCTGCCCATCATTATTCCCGCTGCTTATGCTTTCAGCAGAATGAATTTCCGTGGTAAGGTACTGAGCAAGATGCTTCTGGTTCTGCCACTTTTGCCTGCCATCGTAATCTTGATTCCACTGAGCAGGAACATGAACGCCATGGGGTTATTGAACAATCGTATGGGTGTCGTATTATTGAATGTAACATTCCAAATGCCGTTTACCTGCTGGTTGCTGCGGAATTTTTTCCAATCTATTTCTGTTTCCATTGAAGAGGCTTCTTATGTGGATGGTTGTTCACGTCTACAGTCAATTATACTGATCATCCTGCCTTCGGCCCTGACAGGGATTGTTTCCATTGTGGTGTTTTCTTTTATTTCAAGCTGGCTTTCATATCTAATTCCCTATACTCTTATAACATCCATGAATTTACGATCCATTTCTCAGACCTTGCTTGGTTACCAGGGCCAATTCGGTACCGATTATACCCGGCTTACAGCTGTCAGCCTTTTATCTATTTTGCCGCCCTTGACTGTGTTCTGTTTATTTCAAAAATGGTTTATTGCTGGTTTATTTGGAATGACCAGCAAATAGCAAAAGGGGGATGATTATGTTGAATGTTGCATTAATAGGCGCTTGGCATGTGCATGCCAAAGAATACGCGGAAGAGGTTTCCAATATAGAAGGTGTTAAAATAGCTGCTGTTTGGGACGATGATGCAGATCGGGGCAGGCAATATGCCGAACTCTGGCAGACCGAATTTGAACCAGACCTGGACGCACTGCTGGCCCGCAAAGATGTGGAAGCCGCTCTGGTGGCCTGTGCCACAAACCTTCATACCGATGTAATTATAAAGTGTGCCCAGGCGGGTAAACATATTTTTACAGAAAAAGTTTTGGCTGCTACTTACAAGGAAGCTGTAGAAATAGGAAAGGCTGTGCGAGCTGCGGGCCTACGATTCTGTATATCACTTCCCTTTAAATCTTATCCATATAATTTATTTGCGAAGGAACTTGTAGAAAAAGGAACTCTGGGAAAAATAACAGGAATGCGTATTAGGGATGCCCATAACGGCGCCAGTGCGGGATGGTTACCGGAAACTTTTTACGATCCGGTAGAATCTCAAGGCGGCGCAATGCTTGACTTAGGCGCTCATCCTATGTACCTTTCTGCATGGATTTTAGGACAGCCCCTTTCTGTTGTGTCATTGTTTTCTAATCATTATAACAGAGAATTGGAAGACAACGCATCCAGTATACTTGAATTCCCAGGTGGAATTTTGGTTTCCTCCGAGGTATCCCTGGTGGGAAGCCGTGCGGACATGGTGTTGGAACTGTACGGTACTAAAGGCTGGTATAAATATTCCGGCAGGCCCAGTAAAGTAAAAGATATACGGCTTTATGTGGAAGGAGATCCCGCCTGTGAACAGGAAGGCGCATGGATTACGCCGAAAATGCCTCAGAACCGGCCCAGCCCTATTTCCCAATGGGTACGGGAAATAAAGACCGGCGAATCAGCTTTGGACATTGGCATAGACGAAGCTGTAACCCTAAGCCTCATGATGGATGGTGCATACCGCTCCCACCTAGAAGGCCGGAAGGTTAAATTTAAAGAATTAACCAATATTTAAACTCCGCTCCTCCAGTTTGCCCAGCTCAATAATGGCTTTGTTGCCTTGATACCCGCCCGGCTTGACATCAACACAATAAACCGCTATCTTTATATAACACTCTATAACTTGGAGCGGTGGGTGAGTGGCCGAAACCAGCGGTTTGCTAAACCGTCGTACCGAAAGGTACCGGGGGTTCGAATCCCCCCTGCTCCGTCCCCAGCAGGGGGGATTCGAACCGGAGCGTTCCTGCAACAAATCCAAGGCGTCAGCCTTGACAAACAAACCGGCGCAGGGACGCGCCGGGAACGCGCAGGCGGGGTGGAGGATGCAAACATGGATGTTTGCGGCCGGAACCCGAAACCCCCCTGCTCCGCTAAAGCAGGGGGGTTTCGAACCGGAGCGTTCCTGTCACAAGTCAAAGGCGCATGAAACTCCGTTTCATGTTCGATTTTATGTGCGGCTATGCAGCCGCACGAAACGGAGGTTAGTAAGCCTTGACAAACAAACCGGCGCAGGACGCGCCGGGAACGCGCAGGCGGGGTGGAGGATGCAAACACGGAGGTTTGCGACAGGAAGGCGAATCCCCCTGCTCGGGTCAAAATCCTTAAGGATTTTGACCTTGGGAGTTTTGCTTTGCAAAACTCCATGTATATTTTCTATAAAAACAGCCCCTCAGAGAGCTGTTCTACTGGAGCGGTGTCCGAGTGGTTGAAGGAGGCGGTCTTGAAAACCGTTGTGCCGCAAGGTACCGGGGGTTCGAATCCCCCCTGCTCCGTCCCCAGCAGGGGGGATTCGAACCGGAGCGTTCCTGTAAAAGTTCAAAGGCGTCAGCCTTGACAAACAAACCGGCGCAGGGACGCGCCGGGAACGCGGAGGCGGGGTGGAGGAAGCAAACAAGGAGGTTTGCGACCGGAACCCGAAACCCCCTGCTCGGGTCAAAATCCTTAAGGATTTTGACCTTGGGAGTTTTGCAAAGCAAAACTCCACCCGGTTCACGTAGGGGGATTCGAACCGGAGCGTTCCTGCAACAAATCCAAGGCGTCAGCCTTGACAAACAGGTCGGCGCAGGGATGCGCCAGGAACGCGCAGGCGGGGTGGAGGATGCAAACATGGATGTTTGCGGCCGGAAGGCGAATCCCCCCTGCTCGGGTCAAAATCCTTAAGGATTTTGACCTTGGGAGTTTTGCTTTGCAAAACTCCCAAGATAAAATGAGGTTGTAGCTCAGATGGATAGAGCTTCAGATTGCGGATCTGACGGTCGCACGTTCGAATCGTGTCAGCCTCAAAAAAACATAATTCTTTATGTTGTAAGGAATTAGCAGGTATTTTTTTAAGTCTTTATAACCAGGAGAAATCGGCATAAAGGCTCCTACACAAAATGAATGGGAAAAACTATGAGAAAAAACCGATTACTAGAGCATATTCAAGACATTTTAGGCGTTTTATGAAGAGTTAAAAAAGGTCTGAATGGGTTCCGGTACGTACAAAAAAGACAGAATCCGGCTCAAACCGGTAAATCATAATCCAATTGAAACCTATATGGCATTCCGTAAAACCCGCCCAATTGCCGGAAAGCCCGTGTTCCCGACATTCTTTCGGCAGGGGTTCTTCCCATATTATTTTGCCTATTATATCAAAGATTGCGTCCATATCATAACGGCGCTTTTCCAACAATTTTAAGTCTTTTTTAAATTGATTGGAAAAAGTAAAATTCAGCATGGATTAAAGATTCAGGTCTTGGCGCGCTTCTTCAATGGAATTATACCACTTGGCTGGGATTTTCCCGTCAATCATATCCTGAACTTCCCGCATGGCAGCGATTGTTACAACATTAGGGACATGTTCTTTGCCGCATTCCGGGCAAACCTCACCGTTATAATCGCTTTGTACGCCAATTTTGGCGCCTGTTGTTTCCGCCATGAAAAGCTCCTATGTCCTTAACTGTACCGCTTTTCGGGGGAAAAGGCAATACGAGTATACGCCGTATAGTTTACTCGGTGTGTTACAGAATACCCCCCATTCACGTGTTTTTTTTATCAATGTATGCCATAATTATCATATCTTGATAAAAGACAGGTGAAGAGATGAATCTATCGAATAAACCTAAGCAGAAGAGTAGGCTTGCCGCCCATGCGGGCTTTATAAACAATATTCTTCTAGTGCTGGTTCTTGCCCTAATGACGGCTGTAGCTCTGGTGATTATCAACGGTATCAACAATAATAATGCCATGGAGCTTGTGCGGGCCTATTCCATTGAAGCGGCGCAGATGTTCTATTCACATATTGGCGGGGATCTTATCATCGTCAGGAAGGCCTCTGTTTCAAGGGCTATTGGAAACTGGCTTTTGGACGAGGGAGACGAGGCCAAAAGGGCTGCGGCCTTTGACGAAATGATGGATTATACCGAAATTCTGGAAGACATCCATCTGTATATAGGGCTGGAAGGATCAAAAAACGAATATACGGTATCAACAGGGACAGTATTTGGGGATTTCATTCCCCTTGCCCGGCTCGATCCTTTGAACCAGGACCATTCCTGGTATTTCGAATGTGTAGCCTCCAGAAATGACTATACCCTGTCACTGGACATTGATAATCCTGACGATACCTGGCGCCTCTGGATGAATCATAAAATCGTGGTGGACGGACAGCTTGCGGGCGTTTTTCGTTCAGGGCTGCAGATTCCTGACACTTTCCAAAGGCTATTCGGCGAATATGAAACCGGCAGAATCAAAGGCTTTATAATTAACAGATACGGCATTATCCAAAGCGAAGAAATTACAGGCCCTATCGCTGAGACAAATACAGACCCCGCCTTCTCCGCTGCTCTGGCCTCGTATCTGGGGCATATTGACGGCTTTTTCAGCGAATATTTGCACCTCAACCAAGAAGATGACGAGTCCCTGTGGAGGGTTCCCATATCAGTCAGGCTTTCCGGAGGACATTATAGATTCGCGGCTATTGACCCCATAGGCAGCACGGATTGGTCGGCGCTTATCTATTACAGGCCCAGTGCAATTTCGGGCATCGCAAATTTCCTGCCCCTGGTGATTGTCATGCTAGCCGCGCTGTTTTTGTACGTTATCAGCCGAAACGCTATGATGAGCAGGCTTGTTTTCGCTCCCCTTAACCGTGTTACCCAGGGCGTATCGGAAGGTAAATTGGCGGAAGAGGGGTTTTTTGGCAGCGACCGGGATGATGAAATCGGCGAGTTGGCGCGGACCATACAATACGCCAACCATGAACAAGAGCGCCAGAGGCAGTTGCTGCACGCGGGAAACAGCGCGGCTGCGGCGCTGCTGGCGGACGAAGGAAATACCCAAGCCTCGTTTATGGAAGGCATGGAAATCATAGGCCGCTGCGTGAATGTTGACCGCCTCCAGATTTGGCAAAACGAAACCATAGACGATGAACTTTACTTTGCCCTTAGGCATCAATGGCTAAGCAGCTTCGGGGAAAAAACTGAATTTGCCCACATTAATTACAAGGTTCCCTACAACGCAACGCCCCAATGGGATAAAAGGTTTAGTGAGGGCGAATACATAAGCGGCCCTGTATCCGGCCTTTCGGCAGAGGACCAAAACTATTTGCTCCCCTTTAAAATCAAATCCACTGTCATAATCCCCCTGTTTGTGCAGAACCAGTTCTGGGGCTTTTTCAGCTTTGACGACTGCCACAACGAGCGCAGCTTTACCCGGGACGAACTTGACATACTGCGTTCCACAGTCCTCATGATTGTCAGCGCCATGAACCGCAACGTCCAGGCAAAAGAGCTTCATAGGGCCCATGAGTATTCAAGGCTCATGCTGGACGCCACTCCTTTGGGCTGCCGGATCTGGGACAGGGATTTTAACATTATCGACTGCAACAATGAGGCGGTCAGGCTTTTTGGTTTAAGCAGCAAGAAGGAGTACATAGAAAGGTTTCCCGATCTCCTGCCTAAATACCAGGGCGACGGCTCGCTTTCATTGGAAACTAAATGGGTGTATATCAATAGGGCCT
>Ga0099364_10011490_pt1 | contig 12103 bp, 6 predicted proteins | sample TergutTh196P3_FD_73070 | JGI IMG/M metagenome (GOLD analysis project Ga0099364, IMG submission 73070) | Microcerotermes parvus P3 segment gut microbial communities from Pointe-Noire, Republic of the Congo - Th196 P3 | ecosystem: Host-associated > Arthropoda: Insects > Digestive system > Gut ...
GAATGTTTATTAATGCTATCATTTCATAAGCTCAACGGACGGGCGCGGGCGCGCCCTCACGGAAATTTCATCCCCCCGTGGTTCTCACCGGGCTGCCCTCATTGCGTGCGACGCTTTTAACGCTCAAGCCATGACGGGGCAGGAGTATCATTGTGCGGTTTATGCGTCGTCGCCCGGAGATCGCCAGTCCCCATTACGGCGTTGTGTCTGTCGCTCCGCTCTCCGTAAGAGAAAGTATCGTGGCGCACAAGCCGCACGGCTCGGCATAAACCGAAAGTATCCGTTTTGCTTTATGCTGCGGGGAGTTATCAGCCGCCGCTTTCTTTTTCAAACAGCAGATATAAGCTGATTATTGTTTGTCAGCCTGTAAAAGCTCATTTCTCGTCGCAAGCTCCGATAATGGGCTTTTAGAGAACGACAAACAACCCGCAATCGGGGAGCGCGGAGGGGTCGCGCTCCCCTGCGGGCGTGGCGGCTATGCCGCCCGTGTCACGTCAAACTGCATGATTCTCACGATAAGTTTTGTTTCAAGCGTCCGGCGCGTTTCCTCGTCGATGAAGAAATACGGGCGTCCGCTCTCGTCGAAAAGACGCTTGGTTGACAGGGCTTTAATATAGCCGTCGTAGTGCTTCAAGACTTTGTTGATTGCGTCAACATCGCCACTTGCCGCCGCTTCGATAACGCGAAACGGGAGCAAGCCGCTACGGTTGTATGTTTTGTGTCCGCTCATGCTTCATTCCTCGCTCTCCATTAGTTTTTTCAGCAGTCGTAATGAGTTTGTCCTTTGGTATTCTATGGTGCTTCGCGCCATGTTCAGCCGATTTGCGATTTCCTTGTCGGTCATATCGAAAAAGTACGACATGAGGACGATTTCGCGCCTGTCGGCGGGCAGGGCGTTCAGCGCTTCGGCAAGGTCAGCGTCCATGACGCCCACGCTCTCACCGATTACGCTGAAAATGTATTCGTCCTTGAAATACTCGTCTGAAACGGCTAAACCCGCTTTTTCCCGCGCCGACAGGTCTGAAAACGGAATCTCGCGCTCGCTTCTCCGCTTCGTTTCGCGGTGCAGGTCAAGGGCTTTGTGTTTCAACACTTTTTTGCAAAAGCTGTCAAAGCTGTGCCGCGTGTGTTCTTCATGGTTGCGGGGGTTCATGCTTTTACCTCCTTTCCAGACGGAAAGGAAGCGGAGCTATCCCCTCGATAACTGCGGGATTTACGGCGTGGTATCGGTCTTGCCCGACAAACGCGCAAAGCCGGGTGTCATATAGCCTCGCGTACCTCTCCGGCTTTTTGTCTAACCGATAAAGGTCGGCGGGCTCCTCACCCGGCAATAGGGATATTTTTTCCCTATACTATTACTACGTTTGAAAAACCGATTTTGCCAACTTTTCAGAAAAAAATTTGAAAAATATTTTTTGCGGGCGCGAAAAAGCCCGTCCGGACTGTGTTTTCCAAACGGGCGGGATATTGATATGGTTGTTAGTTCTCCTGTGCAGGTGCTATAGGTTTCACCTCGATACCCGCAAAAAGCCAAAAACAGGGGATAGCTTTTTTTAAGCGTTTATTTGCCCAAGCTGTGAAGCCCCCGGCTATTTACCCTCCGTTACAAGGCGAAATGTGAATGTCATTGTTCTTCCCCCTTTTTTGCCCTCCTGTGTTGCTTACATTCTTGTGATATGCAACTTATCGCATATCGTAGTGAGATATATGCTCAATTATATTTTCCCTGCCTGTGGTTTATGCTCTAAGCAGGGGTGAAGTACATTGCATGACGACACGATAAAGATAGGCGGGATTATCCGCGCCGCCCGTGAAGCAAAGGGCATGACGCAAAAGAAGCTGTCAGAGGCGGTCGGTATCGCAATCCGCACTGTCATTGATATTGAAAAAGACAAACATTTGCCGAAAACCGAAAACCTTTACAGCATTATCCGAATACTCGACATACCCGCTGACTATATTTTCAGACCGGGGAAATCCGCGTATACGCCGGAACAGGAGCAGCTAATGAGCGCGCTTGGCGGTTTAAGCGACACGGAGCAGTCTGTATTCATGGAAACCGCTTGGACGTATATCCGCGCTTTGCGGAACAGCAAGCAGGGCGCGTAATCCGGCGATTCGGTCTGTGTAAACAAAATATGCGAAAAAAAGCGCAGAGCCGGTAACGGTGATTTGCTCACTGTCTACCGGCTCTGCGTATTAGTTGTCTGTTTTTTGCGCTACTGGGATAGGCACGTTACCGAGGTTTCCTGTTCATTCCTCTATTGCCGTAAGCCATTTATACAGCATGGAAGCGACTTCCGCTCTGTTTGCGGGGGCTTTCGGGTTCAGGTTGTCGCCGGGTATGTCGCTGAATATGCCTTGCGCGTTAATATCGTTTACAACGCCTACCGCCCATTCGCTTATACTGTCAGCGTCGGGAATGGCTACGCTACCCACATTCGGCGGTATTATGCCGTCTGAAATCTGTGTCCTGTGAATGAGTGCCGCAAGCTGTTCTTTCGTCACCGGGTCATTCGGACCGAACTTCCCATTGCCATAACCCATTACTATGCCGTTCGCCGCCGCCCACTTGATAGCGTCGGTGTACCAGACGCCTTCAGCTACATCGTCAAACGGGTTTTCAAGTCCCGCAACGCTCGGTTCTCCTGCGTGGCGGTGGAGGATGGTAACAATCATGCCCCTTGTCAATGTGGCATTGGGGCTGAATACATCATCTGCCGTGCCTACCATCAAGCCTCTTTCAAAGACGTACATCACAGCGTCAAAATACCATGCGCTTTCCGCAACGTCGGTAAATGGGTTTTCGTCGAGTCCGACGACGTACAGCGATAGGTGATTTGTGGTGAATGTGACTGTCTTTGTCGCTGCGTCATATGCGCTGTCGAGCTTTTCAAGCTCTCCGGCTGCGTTCAGATACCACACCGCAACGGGGAGTTCACCGGTATAAGGTACGGTCACGGTTATCGTGCCGTTGAAATTGGTTATGACCTGAGTTCCGGACGCTACAGAGATATTGAACACTAAATCGCCGGGCTTGACCGCCGCCCTCTGCGCCGCCGTCAGGGTGGATTGGTTGACGGCGTTCAGCGATACGGTCACGTTCGCTCCGTTTGCCTGTGTCGCTACAGAAGTCGCCGCAGCAGCGTTGAAAGTCACCGTACCCTGTGGGAGTTTGACTTCCACGGCAAGCCCCGCGCCCGAAATCTGGGTCAGAGCCGCTTTAGGCATTGTAGCGCCTGTCGCGTTCGTCACTTTGGAGAGGTCAAGCGTTGCTTTGCCGCCTGTCGCTTTGCCGATGATTTCCGTCACCTTGCTGTCGGGCAGGGTCAGCGTCGCCACGCCGCCCGTTATCGTATATGTCACGGCAACAGTTCCGTCCCCTGCGGGAACCGTCGTCGTCGGAGCAGAGCCAACACCGCCGCCGCCGCTTGGCGTGCCGCCGCCGCTTGCGCCGGTTGCCGGGAATACCGCCGTGACTACGCCGCTGTTCGCCGCGTTGGAAACAGTTGTCGCCCCTGCCACTGTGAAGAAGTCAGCCGCTACGCCTGTCAAAGTATATCCCGCTTTCGGGGTCAATGTAATCGTCGCCGTATAGACCGTGCTTGCCGCGAAAGAGGTTGCCGCGGGCGACCATGTTACCGTGCCTGTATATTGCGTTGCGTCTATCGTTGTAACGGGTGTCGCGTTCCTCACAGGAGCCGTAACGCCGGGGATTGCCGCGAGATTGATTGCTGTCGCTGCCGCCGTCGCGGGGAATGTCGCAGTAATTACACCGCTATTTGCCGCGTTGGAAACAGTTGTTGCACCCGTCACGGTGAAGCTGTTTGCCGCTACGCCCGCAAGGGTAAAGCCTGTTTTTGGCGTAAGGGTGATAGTCGCTGTATAGACTGTGCTGTTTCCGAATGGAGCGCCAACAGGCGACCATGTTACCACGCCTGTATATTGCGCCGTTTCGGTTATCGCTGTTACAGGCGTTGCTCCCGCTACAGGGGCGGTCACGCCGCCTATTGCCAATATGTCTATCGCGGTATCGCTTGCCGAACCTGTCGCCGGAAATACCGCCGTTATCGTGCCGCTATTAGCCGTGTTAGTCGCTGACGCTCCCGCTACGGTGAAGAAGTTAGCTGTTACGCCTGTTAATGTAAACCCTGTTTTCGGCACAAGGGTAATTGTCGCCGTGTATGCGGTGCTGAAATCAAACGGATTATCTGCGGGCAACCATGTTACCGTTCCTGTATACTGTGCCGTTTCGGTAACCGTCGTTACAGGCGTCGCTCCGGCTACCGGTGGTGCTACGCCGAGGATTGCCGCGATATTGATAGTCGCGTCTGCCGTTGCCGGGAATACCGCTGTAATCGTGCCGCTATTTGCTGTGTTGGTAGCTGACGCTCCCGCAACGGTGAAGTAATTAGCTCCTACGCCTGTTAATGTAAATCCTGTTTTCGGCGTAAGAGTTATTGTAGCCGTGTATGCCGTGGCGTACCCGAATGTCGCGGGGCTTCCGCTCCATGTGACCGTGCCCGTATACTGCGCTGTTTCGGTTATTGTTGTCACAGGTATCGCTCCCGCCACAGGCGCTGTCACGCCCGCGATTGCCGCTATGTTGATTATTGTGTCCGGAGCCGCGCCTGTCGCCGGGAATACCGCCGTAATCGTGCCGCTATTTGCGCTGTTGCTTACAGTTGTCGCGCCTGACACGGTGAAGAAGTTAGCCGTTACGCCTGTCAATGTAAACCCTGTTTTCGGTGTCAGCGTTATCGTCGCCGTGTATGCCGTGGCGTATCCGAATGTAACGGGGCTTCCGCTCCATGTTACCGTGCCTGTATACTGCGCCGTTTCGGTTATCGCTGTCACGGGCGCTGCACCCGCCACCGGCGCTGTCAAGCCGCCGATTGCCGCTATGTTAATTGGCGTATCGGGCGCGGCTGTCACCGTGAAGCTGACAGTGAAAGTATAATCCGTAGCGAGGTTCGTGTCACTGATTGTCACCGTCGCTGTGTATGGACCACCTTCTGAAAGCCCGGTGTTGGGGTTAATAGTAAACACCGTTGTGCCGCCGGAAGCGAGCGTACTGTCCAATGAGGATTTTACAAGTGTGAAGTTTGTCGTGCTTGAAATCGCAACATCCAAATCGGTCATCGCACCGGTGCCGGTGTTCCTGATGGTGAAACTCGTAGGAGCGATCGCGGCGTATCCAGCCGCCACGCTTGCAAACGTATGCACGCCGCCGTCCGCTGTGGCGGGGCTTGTTACTTCTACCGTGTAGGTCGCAGCCGCGCTTACTGTGAAACTGACTGTGAAGGTATAATTGCTTATATTCGTGTCAGAAAGCGTCACCGTCGCAGTATATGTTCCCGCCGTAAGCCCGTCGTTGGGTCTAATGGTAATAGGATCAACATAGCCGCCTCCGGGCAGCCCCGGTCTAAGCGAGGTGGCATTCAGCGTGAAGTCAGAGGCGTTCGTGCCGGAAAGCGCAGCGCTGAGATTAGTCATATCGCCTGTGCCGGTGTTTGTTATGTAAAAGTTCTGTGCAGTAATCGAAGCATACCCGGTAATAGCCGACGTAAACGTATATGTTCCGCCGCTCGAAATCGGCGTATGCGGCGGAGCTCCGGCGTCTGCTTCTACGCCAATCGTATAAGAGTGGGCTGTTGCCGGAAATACCGCCGTTACCGTGTCGCTGTTCGCAGTGTTGGTTACAGTCGTCGCGCCCGTCACGGTGAAGAAGTTTGCGGCGATTCCGGTCAGTGTATATCCCACTTTCGGCGTCAGCGTTATGTACGCCGTGTATGTCGTGCCGTACCCGAATGACGCGTGGCTTGGGATCCAAGACACCGTTCCCGTATATTGCGTTGTTTCGCTTATTGTTGTTACGGGCGTCGCTCCCGCTACTGGAACGGTAACGCCACCGATTGCTGCTATGTTAATGACGGTATCGGGCGCGGCTGTGACCGTGAAGCTGACGATGAAGCTCTGTGATGTGACGTTCGTTCCGCTCACCGTGACTGTGGCTGTGTAGACCCCTACCGCAAGCCCCGTATTCGGTGTCACGGTGAAGCTATCGCTCCCGCTTACCGCTATGTTGGTTATCGAGGTTTTGGAAAGGGTGAAGCTACTTGCGTTTGTGCCTGACAGGTCGATCGAGAGAGCACCCGTCGCCTGATTGCCTGTGTTGCCTATGGTTACGCTGTGCGGAGTCTGCGCCGCATATCCCACTATCGCGGAATCAAAAATATTATTCCCCGATGGAGTCAGAGAGATACCGTAGGTCGGTGCGGCTCCTGTTGCCGGAAATACCGCTGTTATCACTCCGCTATTTGCCGCATTGGTAGCTGATGCTCCCGCTACGGTGAAATAGTTAGCGGTGACACCTGTTAAGGTATATCCTGTTTTTGGCGTAAGTGTTATAGTCGCCGTATATATCGTTGCATACCCGAACGGCGTGGTGCTTGGGCTCCATGCGACTGTTCCTGTATACTGCGCCGTTTCGGTTATTGCTGTTACAGGTTCTGCTCCCGCCACAGGCGCTGTAACACCGGTTATGGCGGCGATGTTTATAGCCGTAGGTGCGGCGCGTTCCACTGTGGCGGTGCCGCCCGCTGTTATGCTTATTTCTACGGTCGAGGCTGCCGCGCCGCCGTTTATTACGGTTGCGTCCACACCTGTCACTTTCCAATGGCTTGTGCTGGCTGAGTTTAATCTCTCGAATGTGTGGGTTTCTGCGCTTGAACTGTTATTAGTCATCGTCAATTTGGCGCTGTCGTCCATCATAATATTTATTACGCCATTGACATTGATTGCCGCATATCCGGCTGCCCCTTGGGCTGTGGTAGCTCCAGAGCCGCTGAGGGTAAGCGTGGTTCCTGATTGAATATATATACCTGATGTACCACCGGAAACGGCTGCTACGGAAGCGCTTCCCGCTATTTCAAGGCTCCCTGCTTCAATCCGGATTGCCTGCTGTAATGAACCCGCCGCCGCCGCTGTTGCCGTTAGGCTGCCGCTGCCGTTGATGGTACAGCCCGCACGGATATTAACAGCACAATTCCGTGTAGTTGTTATACTATTTGTCCCAGACAGCGTCACAGAGCAATCGGCACCAATTTGAAAGGCGTGAGCAGAAGTTGTTGTGTTGCTTGTCATCGTTACGCCGTTTAAGGTTATCTCCACGTCTTTCGCGGTGGTATCGACTACTACCCTGAGGTCTGCGTTTGTTCCCGTGAGCGTGTAATCACCGCCCGGTGCGGTAAGGGTCAGCACTTTTTCCGTGTCGTCATACTCCCATTGGGATTGCGTCGGCGTGGCGCTGTTGTCATTGGTTGCGGTCAAATCGCCCGTCGTCGGGTTTATATTAATCGTCGCCGGTCCGTTCGCCGCAAGTTCTACGGTTCCGTTGGAGTTCGAGGCTACGCTGACTCCGACGGTCGTTCCGCTCCCGCCGCCGTTTATTACGGTTGCGTCCACACCTGTCACTTTCCAATGACGGGTACCGCTCGTGTTTGTCCTCTCGAACGTGTGTGTTTCGGCACTTGAACTGTAATTGGTCATCGTCAGCTTGGCGTTGTCGCCCATCTTTATGTTTGATTCGGTATAAATCGCCGCGTACCCGGATGCCCCTGTAGCTGTGACTGTGCCGGAACCGCTTAGCGTAAGCGTACCCGATACCCTTATCCCGTACATACCGTTAGATACGGCGGTTACAGTACCGCTCCCTGCTATGTCAAAGCTTGCCCCGGAATAGATCATGAACCCAGAATAGTTATCACCCGACGTTGCGTTCGCTGTTGCCGTAAGGCTGCCGCTGCCGTTGATCATGCACCCTGTTGCAGTAGCCGCAAGGCGAAAAGCGTCACCGGAGCCGGTTACACTGTTCGTCTGATCCAGCGTCAGCGTACAGTTGGCGGGATTGATTAAAAAGGCAGGGTTTTCATTTTGACAGGTTATTGTCAGGTTTTGTAATTCTATGGTTGCGCCCGTTGCGGAAGCCGCGACTACTACGCGGATGTCTGAGTTTGTTCCGTAAAGTTGGTAGTTGCCGTCCGGCGTTGTCAGCGTCAGGATGTCGCCGTCAAATGCCCACTGCGATGTTGACGGGTCGTAGCTGTTGTCTTGTGCGGACGTCAATGTGTTGACGGCGATGTACGCTGTACTCGCCGCGCTCGCCGTGAGCGGCATGACGGTGACAAGGCTGAACACCATCGCGAGGGTGAGCAATACTGATAAGAGCTTTCTTGGTTTACTGTGCATTTTTATATCCTCCCTTATTATGCGTTATCCTAATATGGTTTAATGTTCTATATCGGCTGAAATCCACGGATGTAACCGTTTGCGTCTTTCCTTACTTTCAACTCTCCGATATGGTCACGCAGAGAGCGTATTTGCCACGTTTTTGGCTATGAGAACTCTTATTGGAAATAATTAGTGGAATTATTTGTAGAAAAAACAAAAAAGTGTTGATACAGCTTGTGAGAAGTGGTATTATTATTTAGTTAAAATAAACCGTTGACGCAAAGCGTTACATCTTCTTTTTTCGTGGTGTGCAATACTGTTCATACCACGAAGAAAAGGAGATTTTTTTATTATGACGACGGAACCGATAAGGAACAAAAAACAGGTGCGGGAGCTTGCGGGGTACTGGCTGAAACGGGGTAGTTTCCGCAACTACGCGCTTATAGTGTTAGGCGTATGTACCGCTTTGAGGATAGGGGAGGCTTACGTCAAGCAAAAACTAAAAAATAGTGAAATATTTTTTTCTTACTTAGATTACAAAACCGCACCCACGAAAAGCGAGGTGCGGTTTTGCTGTTAGGCTGCTGAGAATCCGGCAACCTTCCATTCTATTTCTACATGGTCATCGGGGAACACTCGGACTTTTTCAATCAGGGCATCCACAATCTCCTGTGGTGTGATGGCTTCGTTCATAACGGCTCTGGCTTGGTCGGCGGTATTCTTTTTGGCGGCGTTGTCTATTTCCGATTGCTTTATTACAGCAATCGTGCTTTTGAGCCTGTCAAGCTGTGCCGTGAGGTCTGCTTTGGTGCTTCGGTAGGCTTTACGGTCAATCTCGCCTGTAACGAATTGCTCATAGACCGATTGCCTCTGCTCACCAAGCACTTTTATTTGCTTCTCGTATTCGGCAAGCTGGTTGCTGCCCTTGCTGGCTTTACGCAAGTCGGTCATATCTTCTGATTCAAGTATTACCCCTGCTTGAATCTTGATGACGGTCATTACCGCATCTTCAATTTCGATGGTAGGATACTTCATTTTGTGGCATTCTGCCGTTGGGTCTGCGTGGGTGTTCAAACAGCGATACAACGGTTGTAGTGTTGTGTTGCTGAAAATCATAGCACGACCGCAGCTTCCGCAAACGATTTTGCCCCTAAGAAGGTAGTTATGCGGTTGCATCTTCCTCTTGCCCTGTGAAGTAAGCACCTGTACTTGCTCGAAAACCTCTTTAGACACGATTGCGGGGTACATATCGGGAATGACAATCCACTCGCTCTTTGGCGTGTGATATTTGCGCCCGGTTTCATCCTGAAAAGTCCGCCCGGCGATATATGCCCCTGTGTATTGCTCGTTTTTCAGGATTTCCCTGATGCGCAGATTCGGCCAATGATAAGTTGGTTGAAAATCCACGCCTCTGGCAAGTTTGAAGTATTCGCCCGGTGGGATAAACCTTGCCTCTTGGAGATTCTCTGCAATGTCACGAGAAGTGTAGCCTTGCAAGGCGAAGTCAAATATCGTCCTGACCACTTCAGCGGCGGTTTCGTCAACGTCCAATGTGCCATTATTATTGCGGTATCCAAACAAGACTGCTGCGGGTTTTCTTTCGCCGCTTTCGATTCTGTCATAGAGTTTCTTGCTGTGGCTGCTCCGTTCCCTGCCATTTGCGAGGGCTTCTTTAGGAGAAATGAGTATTTCCTGTACCTTATCAAATTCCTCTCTGCTCACGATGGGCGGGTGGCTGTTGGGAATGATTGTCCACTCAGACCTATCCTTATAAATCATAGCCGTTGAACCTACACGGGATGATTCTTGCTTTCCGGCTATGTATGTTCCGGTATACTGCTCATTGGTCAGCATACGCCATATCTGCTTAGTAGCCCACATGAATTTGGGGGTGATGTCCTTACCCTTTTTCAGATACTCGTACTCCCTCGGAGCAGGCTGGCGGTCGGCAAACAGCTTGTCACGGATTTGAGCCGTTGTCATGCCAGCAAGCGCCATATCGTAAATACTGCGTACAACCTCGGCGGCTATCGGGTCATGTTCCCATTTACCACCATCGTTTTTGCGATAGCCGTAAATTGCCCCAGCGACAATGTGTTCACCGTTTCTCATAGTGATATGCTTTGCGCTCTTTATCTTTTTAGACAAGTCTTTGCTGTAATGCTCGTGCATGATGAATTTGAACGCCACGTCCAAGCCGCCTGTACCACCGTCATAATCTGCGGAATCGTAGTGGTCGGACATGGATATGAAGCGGACACCGTAGAGCGGAAATACTTGCTCGATATAGTAGCCACTTTCCATTGAATCCCTTGAAAACCTCGAAAAGTCTTTGACGATGATGCAGTTCACTTTTCCGCAACGCACCAAATCAAGCATTTCCTGTACACCGGGGCGGTTTAGGTTCGTGCCAGTGTAGCCGTTATCTTCAAATTCAATGGTTGTGGCGTTCGGGATGGCGAGTTCATCAATAAACTCGTCAAGCATAAGCCGCTGATGGGGTATGCTCATGCTCTCAGAAATGGCATCGTCTTGGGACAGACGTAGATACTTTGCAATCACAAAATCATTCATGGTCTATGCTCCCTCCCTTAATGCCGTATCAGCTTCAAAGCACCTCATATCAACTTCAATCCGTGTTTTCTCGTAGACGGTGATTTTGTCAATCGTTTGAGAGATAACGTCAATAGTCAGGTCAGCAACGGTTTTCACCGACAACGTGCTGCTCATCGCTTGTTCCAAAGCCTTTTCCCTGCGGATGCTCGTTTGAATCTTCTCTCGCAAGGTAAGTTCCTGTTCCGCAAGGGAAGCCACCCTCAATTCGTAGGTGCTTTTCAGTTCCCTGTACTCGGTTTCGGAAATGTCACCAAGTTTAAGGCTCTCATAAAGCCCTTTGAGGAATCTGCCATTTTTTTCGGCATCGGCTTTCACCTTTACCAATTCAGCTTTGTAAACATCGCTGTCGGACGTAGCGTTAGCTGTGGTCAACGGCGTTTTCGGCAATTCAGTCAAGCCGCTCCCAAGTATCTGTTCAATCACAGCGGATTTCAGCAACTTATCTGTGGTACGCATACCGCCGCAAGCCCTCGTGGTATACTGCACACCTTTGGTGCAATGATAACTGTAAGTTTTGTTCCCTGTCCGCTTCCTGAACATCTGCGAACCGCAGTCACCGCAATAAATCTTTGCCCGAAAAATGTCCTCGGTGTTCTCGCCTTTGTAGTAAGGTTCTTTCTCCTCTTTGGGTTTCTCCCAAAACTTTTGCACCTCGGCGAACACTTCACGGCTCACAATGGCTTCATGGGTGTTCTCCGTAATCGTCCATTCGGATTGCGGCAATGTAATCTGAACGCCGCCTTCCATACGTTTCTTGCCCTGAACCATGTCACCGCAGTACATCCTGTTGCGGAGGGTGTCGCGCACCGCCCGTAAACTCCACCATTGCGTATTCGCTCCAACAGCGTTAGCGGTGGCAAGCCCTATGGAGTGCAGATAACGCATGGGCGGTACAATGTCGCTGTCATTGAGCCATTTGAGTATCGCACCGTGGCTCTGACCGCTTGCCGCCATTTCAAATATCGTCCGAACAATCCCAGCAGCATATGGGTCTACTACAAGTTTATGGCAGTCGTTTTCGTGCTTGAAATATCCGTATGGAGCAAGACCGCCGACAAAGCAGCCGTTACGGATGTTCATGCGTATGGTGGCTTTGACCTTGCGGGATGCTTCCAAGGCGTAGGCTTCATTTATCATGTTCTTCAAGCTAATCATCACGCCGCCGCTCCTTGGGTCGGCTGAATCGTAGTTGTCGGTTACGGCGATGTAGCGTATGCCTTTGGTTGGGAAGAATTTTTCGATGTAAAACCCTGTG
>Ga0099364_10011491_pt1 | contig 12100 bp, 6 predicted proteins | sample TergutTh196P3_FD_73070 | JGI IMG/M metagenome (GOLD analysis project Ga0099364, IMG submission 73070) | Microcerotermes parvus P3 segment gut microbial communities from Pointe-Noire, Republic of the Congo - Th196 P3 | ecosystem: Host-associated > Arthropoda: Insects > Digestive system > Gut ...
TTTTCTCTCTTCATGATTCCATTTGTTTGTATGCTTAAGAGTATTTATTAATTGATTTGATAAGCAAGATATTTTATTTTCTTCAGTTATATCAAAATAGTTCCCGATTTTTAACCAAACATCATTATTCGGAATGTCAGGTTGATAAATAGTAAATACTTGCTCTCCAACAGACAATTCAAAATTTTTTAACATTCTTTTTATTTTTGAAGAGACAATAACTTTACCGCAAACTATCTCATCGAATTGTCTCTTTATAGATTTTTTACTATTCATTCTTTTGTAAAAAATCCAATACTTGATTTCTATTGATAAAGATTTAATAAAATAAAACAAAAATAGAGGAACATAGAAAGTTAGAAATAAGACAAAATATAGTAGTATAATACAAAAAAATGGGAGTAACACAATAAGACCTATAAAAATTGTAAGTTTATTCTTGTCAGTTTTATCTATAATTTGATCTCCTATTTTTAAAATCATACCTAAAAATGTAAACAAATAAGAGTTATTATTCTTATGAAAAAAGCCTAAAGTCTTATCGTGTGCTGATGAAAACACATAAGTTAAATCTGTTATCCATCTTGATTTTGAGATATTGTTAAGGAATTTCGAAATATTCATTATTTATTCTCCTATGAAAAATTAAAATCTCTTTTATTTAAATGGAATAAACAGATTTCTTTGGGATATTCACCTTTATGATATCGGATGCCTTTTTTGATGTTTTCAATATTCCATTTTGCAACTAAATAAAATCCTAATTTAATAGTTTTGTTATCTTCACATTGAGATAATAATCTAGTAAAATTTGTTGCATTACTTAAATCACTTATAAGAGGTAACCTTTGTATATGATAAGATAATGAATCAGTATTTATCAGAGAAATTTTTAATTTATCTTTAAAAAAACTTTGATAAGCTTTGTGTCTATGTACGAATTTTGCTTTTCCTTTGCATTTGTCACATATTTCATCACAAATTGCTTCCATAGAGTCAGGGTCATTATGTATATATTTACATTTATTTCCTTTGAGAAAAACCATTCTTTCTTCCATAATATAAAGATTATCTAAATAATCATAATGATTCCAAATGCTATCCCAAAAGGTTGTAACCCTAATTTTTGAATTTAGGTAATTTGACCCATAACTTTCAAAAACTCTTTTCATAAGATAGACTCTACCGTTTTTTATTTGTAAGTCATCATTTGAAAATATACGATGGTCAATAATGCTATATTCAGTGATGTCTGTCATATGATACGGTAAATCCATTGTTACATCATATCCCTCATCATTATAATAATAAAGCGGATTCATTACATGAATATACTCCTCTCTCATAATTGGCATCACATAACCAATAAAAAAGTCAGAGTTTATAGGATAACTCCCACCACCCTCAAAAAGCCCTTCATTTAAACAAACAAAACAATCTATCTTTATATTTCGTTCTTTCAGATAGTCAACTGCCTCAAGGCAGTCCATATTTAAACAAGTTATCTTCTTGTCAATAACCTTAACTTTCGAAAACCTAAATGCATAATCAACTAAATAAATTTTGTCATAAGGTAGATTTTTGTATGCTTCTTTGATTTCTGTACCTGAAGCGAAGTATACTAATGTTTTTTCCATATTTTAACCTCTACAATTTTAGTATTTAATTTTAATTATTTTCTTCATTCCCCAATCCTTTTTAGGACATATCCATACTTCTGATTGACCTTTTTGAGCGACTCTTTAGTATCCTCTTCTTGATTAGTCTCGGTTTTAGGTGTTAAAATCAGATTTTTTTTCTTAACCTGAATCTCAAATAAAGTTTCATTTGATATTCCCATTTCTTCTATGATAGGCTTATCAATAATAATAGCATAGTCATCACCATGTTGAATTAATCTTTTTACCATTTTTTACCTCAAAAATATTCATTAATATTTAAATCACTGGAATTGAAGACGGAAAGTAAAATAACGACCAGGTTTTAGAGGAACTTTCTTAGTCTTCAATTCCACATTGCAAAGGCGAAGAGTAGAACCTGTTTAGGGTAGGGATGTTTGAGGAACTCTTTTAGCCTTTATATTCAAAGAACGGAAAGTAATGATAGCAAGACTTAATTCAATGCCCCATGGGCTAAAAGAAAAGTCTTGCAGCGTATGCTTTTCATAGGAACTTTCTTAGTTCTCTTAATTATCAGTATAAACATTTTATCACTGTGTCCTTACTTAAAATACATTCTTTTGACTTTAATACTTTAAAACCAGCATCCAATAGTATTTGTTCTAGTGTCAAAAAACAACAATGAACTTTCTTTAAGTAAGTCAACTGCAGATCAGTAATGCTTTGTTTTGAAACCTGTCTGCTTATCAGCCTCAGATTACAGAAAATGAATTTATTTTCTGCAAACAATCCGAGAATTTTTTCCTCTGAAATCGTGTCTTGATACTGGTATACAATGCTGGTTGGGTTCACCATATAGTTGCTATGTAATTTTCTAATTTCTTCATTTGCAAAAAAGACTTTAAATTTTGATTTTTCATCGCCACAATAAAGATTGACTTTAACAATACCTTCCATATCGCTCTCATTTTTACGATATAGGATTTCTGTAGATTCTGGGTTTGCTGATGTTAAATCTCCAGAATAAACAAAAGACTGCTCCTTATCATAATAATCACGGTTCCAGCCAATCTTGTAACCTCCGAGCATATTCATAGATAAATCTAAGTCATTTGCACCATCCTCACCACGCCAATTGATACCTATGATAGCGTCGCTTTTAAGATCAATATATGAATAGATAGGAATTTCACCCATAAAACTCTTTTCTGATGTAGGTGCCATGACAATTAATTTCTCAGGGAGGACTATTTCACATTTGTTTTTTGAAATTGATTCAATTAGTGCATTATATAGAATTTCATAAACTACTTTTAAATAAATGAGATCTCTTTGTACGATATTCTTTTTTATTATCTTGGATGGAATAGGCTTATTTGCACTGTTTCTTTTCAAAAAACGCCAAAATCTATTTTTTACAACAATAAGCGGTTCTTCATTTGATATATGTTTTACCCACAATTTCCCGTTTCGAATAATGTAGGTTGAGATAGCTGTATCATTGTATAGATATTTATTTATGGTGTTTAAAAGGCTGATTTTTTTGAAATTGTTGAGATCATTGACCCTCTTTTCAATCTCTGAAAAATCCTTTTTTTCTATCAAAACTTTAGACCAAAAGCTCGGAATAAATGGTTTATGATTTTTCTTTGCAAGTTTTCTGATGCGATTCACTGTATTCTTATTTATTGGATTGGATTTAAAAGAGATAAAAATGTCTTTATAGCGATAAAATACTTCAGACAACTTACCAATCAACTCAATCGGAATTTTCGTATTTTTGACATCTGCATAGGATAATTGAGTTATTGTTTCTCTGTTTTTGATGAGTAGAGTTTTGCCTATAGCCTTATAAATCAAAACTCTAAGAATGTCTTCTGGATTATCTGGAAATTTCTGATTTTTAGAGCAAATTATACAAAGAGCCTCTTTATTTTTGATTTTATTAATCTCAAAATCATTTTCGATAATGATTAAAATATTTTCTATTGTTTCCTGAGACAATGCTAAGCCACTATAAATCATTTTTTGACATCTTTCTATAATACTTGAAATGGAAATGGTCTCAATATAATGAGTCTGGGAAATATCAAACGGTGTTCCGTTGATTATAAAGGGTTGTGCTGTAAAATCAGTACCATAAGTAGTGTAATAATGCACTATTTGGTCTATAAACAGCTTTAATCGAGTTTTACTAGTAACTTCATCAATCGATTTATAGAAAGTGGCATTGGGATTAAATCTTTTCTCTTTGATATATCTCAAAATTGGCTTTGCGTCTACATTTTGTTCACAAACAATTCCATATTTAAGTAGTTCTTTATAGCTTTTGTCTGAACATTTGATTTCTTCTTTCAATGCCATATTGAAAAGTTTCAAAATAGCATATTTTTGTGAGCTATTAATTTTAGTATTTTTCAAAAACATAAAGCATACCTCCAAATACACAGACAAGCTTTAAAAAGCTTACCCCAAACCGACCTTTCATCAGTCTTATAAAAAATTTGACACTACTCATAGTATCCTCCCGAGTTTTTTATCTTACCCCGTAGGGTTTAATTTCGCACAAAAAAAGTCAGCTCGTAAGCACTCGGGAAAGCATCTTGAGCTGACTCAAAACAGGAAACCGAACAAGGTAGCTGTTTTAATATCTCACATAAAACCAAAACACAACACAGAGGGAAAAATCGCTGTCTTGTCTTGATTTATGACCATAAATATAGCCTTTTTGCTTTCCCGAGCTTTTAGCCTACAGTGTCATAAAAAATAATTAGCTCTTTTTGTAAAGAAAAAAATTAAAATCAGTGATATTTTTTTTTTAATTGGCTTGTATCAAGGATTTGATGGGTGTGTTTTTTTTATTGCTGAGATTTGTTTTTTGATGACAATCTCTCAAGAAAATAAAAAAGTGGTAAAAATGGGTGTTTTTTATGAAAAGTGATTTATTATATAATCCATAGAGGTTTCTTAAAAATAATTTGACAAAAAAAGGTATTAAAAAAAAATGACACTGTCTAATAAATAAACCAATAAGAGACTGGCAATACTTAATGGAGGAGTATGAAAATAATAAACACCTTAAAAGGACTGATAATAGGCTTAATTTTTGGTTTTGCAAGTCCTGTTCCTGGCATAAGCTCAGGAACAATTGCCGTATTCATGAATGTCTACGAGACATTTTTAAACAATATAAACTCACAATCAATAAAGAAAAATTTATTTCCCATCATTACTTTCTTTTTATGTTGGGGTTTTGGTATCTTTATATTTAGCAATCTTTTGACCTATCTGATAGATAATCATCCTCAAGCCTTAGCTTTTGCCTTTATAGGCTTAATCATGGGTTGTATACCGAGGATTTTTAAAAAGGCAAAAGCAGAAAAAGTAGGGATTAGACATATTGGTATTTTTTTAATTGTATTTGCTATAATGATTTACCTCGTTATAAATTACGATTTAAGCATGCAAAAACCAGCAGATTTACTTGATGACATAGAGCAGCCTTTTTCACCACTTTATATATTTGTAGCAAGTATCTTTACTTCAGCCGCTATGCTTATTCCAGGTGTAGGTGGCTCACTCATGATGCTTGTCTTTGGTCTTTATGTTTATTATATGAAAGCAGTAGCTGTCCTTGATTTCAAGACAATATCTATGTTTATTCCTGGTGTCATAGTTGGTATACCTACTGGATATTTCTATATCAAAAAATTACTCAATAAATACCCACAGGAGTTTTATTGTGCTATCCTTGCCTTTATATTAGGCTCTCTTTTTATCATTTATGAGGGTTTTTCAGATGGATGGGAAGGGATAGTGTCCATTTTACTTGCTTTCTTGTGTGCTTTTTTTACTTATTCTCTATCGAAAAAGGATATGAACTAGTTTTTCTAAATGGAGACTTTATGCATTTCAATACAGCAGGTCCTGTAAATCAACCAGATGCCTACGAAATAGACCCTTTGACTCGCTAGAATACAGAGGAAATACTCGGACTGATTGATGAGAGGAAATATTTCATTTTACATGCTCCGAAACAAACAGGTAAGACTAGTTGTTTCCTTGCCCTTAGAGACTACTTAAATAAAGAAGGTAAATATTTTGCTTTTTATGTAAACTTTGAAATAGCTCAAGCAGCAGAGTAGTTTCTCCACCTTGCCCCCCACTGCGCAAGCTTCATGGGGGGTAATAATGACTTTTCAAAGTGGGGTCATAAATCAGTTCCTTACATATCAGGTTATAGAAGAGGGTGCATAATATTTCTGCATTCTTATATCTTATTTCAGCAAAACCATCCTTCTTACTTGAGAAAAACCCTCAATATCCATTCGATAAAAATACAATCCACTTGCTACTCTTATATTATTTGTATCATTACCATTCCATATTACCTCATGCTCACCTGCATCAAGAAATTCATTTACCAGCACTCTCACAATCTGCCCTCTGATATTAAAAATTGTCAGTCTGATATTATCGTCTCTACTCATAGAAAACTTTATAGTAGTCTCAGGATTAAAAGGATTGGGGTAGTTTTGAGAAAGGCTGTTAATGATGAGAGGAGCTATGATTTCTGTTTCAGGTGTCCTTGGGTCAGAGAAGCTTGCAGTTTTTCCAAGATTTCCTCTGAAAGTATTCCAGGCTGGGATATTAACCTTTCTTTTTGTATCGATGTATTCTATACCATTTGATACTACTAAAAGCACATCGCCTCTTCCCTCGTCAAAGCTGCCGACCCAAGGCGACTGTCTAATACTTGTATTACTTATTTTCAAAGGATAGCCAGGGACATATTGACCATTTGGTCTTAAGATATGTATTCGACCCTCATCGTCTCCAAAGATAATCTCTCTATTTCCATCGCCATCAAAGTCTGCAAAGACTGGTGATGACTCTATCCTTGCTCCTACATTTAAAGGAAAACCATGGACATCTTCTAGTAAGGCATTTTTTACCCATATATTACCTGGTGCATCACCAAAAATAATGTAAGGGATACCGTCATTAAACAAGTCTATCACTGCCAGCTCTGTCCTGATTGCTGAGGGGACGGTTGTTTGTCTTATTACAGTTCCGTCACTTCCTAGAATAGTTATCGGACAGTTTGATGTTTGCATACCAGCAAAGACAATATCGAGTCCATTGCCACCACTAAAATTTACAAGAGTAGCACCTTGTAGGCTTGAGCCAATCTCTGTTAATGGGTAACCTGCAATATTTTGAGCAGTAACTGGATTTATGACATGTATCCCTTGATTTTGACCAGCTCCATAGTTTATGACGATATTTAGAGTGCCATCCCCATTTATATCTCCGACTGCCATATTTACAAGGATATTATTCCCTATCTGGAGAGGGTAGTTTTCCCAAAGCGATAAATCATTTCCATTGAAAACAAATAGAGAGCCATTTTGAGTTCCGACTATGATTTCATAAAAACCATCATTATTTAAATCAGCTATGATAGGATTAATCCTGACATTATTTCCGACATGATACTCATAAAGTATTTCCGCAGTATGACTGACCACCAGCACTCTACCATTGTTTGTAACAAGCACAATTTGTTGATTTCCATTTCTTGCGACATCACCGATAGCAAAATCACTCATTATATTTTCACCAATATTTAGAGGAAATCCAGGATTGTAGTTCTTTTGAACATCGACTACATGGATATTATTGCTGGCAAAGGTTATCAATCTATTTCCAGAACCATCAAGATTTGCCACCATAGGAGAAGAAGGTGAAGTGCCTCCTAATAAGAGAGGCCAATTCACCTTTGACATAGAAACATATATAATGAAAGTGAAAGTCTTTGAAAATGGATAAATATCTTGTGTAGTTTGGTTGCTTGAAATAGTAACAGAAATGGGTATTTCTCTTGTATTAATTGATTCATCTATACGGACAATAGCTCTATTTAAAGAGCTTGCTATCGTGCCTGAGGGGATTGTAGGACTAAACTCAAGAACACCTTGTAAAACCTCAACTCCTACAATTTCGCAAGAGATTTCTGCAGTAGTTCCTATAGCATCTCCCCAACCTGCTCTGACAAGTAACTCAAGACCAATGCTTACAGATTCACCAAAATTGATAATACCATCACCATCGCCGTCATGCTCTATAACATCGGGTTCGCTGTTTAAAACAATACTTGTAAATTTTTCTCTGACTACTGCTTTGTAGGCATTTATTCTACCTCCACCTAAAAGACCTTCGTAAGAGCCGCCTGCTTCGTTTTCAATCATTGGTTCACCTGATTCTCTGAGAATTTCTTTTATTTCATCTACTGTGAGATTGGGGTATCTCGAAAGCATCATAGCTACTACACCTGAAATCAAAGGTGATGCCATCGATGTCCCTGACAACGCTAAATAATCATCATAAGCATCTTCGAGAGAACCCCAAAAGAAAGTAGAGTAAATAACACTTCCGGGTGCTGTGATGACTATATGATTACCATAATTTGAAAATGATGATTTCATGTCAGCTGAGTCAGAAGATGCTACAGCGATAGTATTTCTCGAATTAGCAGGGATAAATAGATTACTACCAGAGTCTGAGTTTCCAGCAGCAGCTACTACTATTGAGCCTTGTGCAGTAGCATAGTCAATCACAGTATTTGAAAAATCAAGTCCTTCTTGTCCATTTGCGAGCCCACCCCAGGAGCAGTTTATGATATGAGCACCAGTATCAGCTGCATAGAGTATGCCAGACCAGGGGTCTGTCATCAGAGCAGTTTCATAATGACTCGGACCATGTTTTGAGACAAGCATTTTGACATTCATAGCGACACCAGAAATACCTTTGCCATTGTCTCCAACTGCACCAGCTATCCCACCGACATGAGTGCCGTGTATCATCCATTCATAAGATTGATAAGTCTGGTTGTGAGTATAGTAAAAGTCCCAGCCGAGTATGTCATCAATCTTTCCATTACCATCATTGTCTATGCCATCACCACCAGAAATGACACCAGTAGTCCAGTTTATACTCATACCAGGGGCTTCTGCATGGTTTATAAAGACATTTGCTCTGAGGTCTTCATGATTCCATTTCATACCGTCATCTACTATGGCAATCACTATAGTTGTGTCACCTCTTGTGTAATTCCACATTTCTTCTGCTCGTATCTTGGGTATATGCCATTGTAGGTGTAAATCTGGGTCGTTTGGTATGTATTGCTTTGTCATTATCGACTCAAAAGTAGAGTAGATTACACTATTTTCTCTTGAAAGAGCATAAAAAGCATCATCAATCATTGCATTGTTTTCAAGCCAGATCTTAAAGATGTTCATGGGATATACTCCATTTTCATCTTGCCATTCTTGATCTTTGACCCAAAACATCCGCTCTATACTTGTAAAGCCAAAACGCTCTGCTATAGCATCAAAGCTCTCGATACCAATCTGAGCGATACCTCTCGAATTTGTCATGATATTGATATCACCTGTCCGACTATTGATAACATTTGCATCAAAAGCTACTAAAATCACATTGGAATTGTGAATATCATTCGAGAAAGTAATCTGAAAATTTGCATAAATACTGCAAAAAAGAAAAATACATAGACTTAATAAAAGTATTCTTTTCATTTAAAAACTCCTAAATAACAGATTTCAAACTATTTTTTTTAATTAATCTTTTTTGTCAATAGAAATATCACCAAGTAAAACTTAAACAAAAGAGATAAGATTTGCGAGCCCTATCTACAAAGTTGATTAAAAGAAATTTGTCCTCCACTCTGCATGCCACATAGGAAAGGCATTATATTGAATGCAACTCTCAAAAGAAATGTATATTTAGTATCATAATTCCACACCATCAATCAAGCTCCTTAAATCCTCTCCACCTTTAAACCTCAGCACATTCACCATAAACATATTTAGTTTGTTCACGATATTAGGTGGTAAAAGGTTTCCGTCTACTTCTACAGAGAGGATGGGGAAGTTTCTTTCTCTTGCCCATGGAGTATAGATGCTTTCGATGACTCTTCCTATCAAGCAGGCAAAAGGAGCTATGTTTACCACGCCAGAATAACCTTCATTCATCACAGCTGCAGCAGAGCCTGAGGAGACTGCAACTTCGGAGTTTAATTCAAGATTTAAAAAATGGTCTTGTGTGTATTGCATGATGACTCGCATATCATGAGGAGTTTCAGGAACGAGACAAGTCGGATTAAGGACAGAAATGACTTTTTTTTCTACTAACTTTTTCCACCACATTTCAAGGTGAAGCTTTTTTAGGTCTCGCCATGATTTTGATAAAAATGGTCTTTTATACAGTCGCATTACCTTTAAAAGAGCATATTCTCGGACATAGTCAAGATAATGTATCCACTCGGAGATACCAGCTACTTTTACTACTATTCCTCTTTCACTCATGAGATTTACAAGCTCACTGACTGCATAATCGTCTCTACGGACATAAATTTCCCCTACTATAAGCACTTTTGGGCAGTCTGTGATTTTTTTTGAAAGCGGTATCTTTTTTACATCATTAGCAAGGTTTTTTAGCTCTTTCCAGATATGTTTTGGTTTATGCTCTACAGTGTTCATCAGTTTAGACCACGATTTTTGAAAATCAATCATGGCTTGTTTGGGGTCTACTGCTGTAGTCAAAAGACTATTTTGGATGTCTTTTAGGTAATCGCAGATGACAAGTCCTTTCCACATTTCTTTGGCAAAATTGTCATCAAGCTCAGTGTAGGAGTTTTCGGCTGAAAGTATAAAAACAACCACATTATCAAATCTCAAATCTTTAAAAAGGTTTTCATAAAAGACATAGTATTGTCCAGTTCTGCAAGGTCCGACGGTGATAGGAACAAAAAGTAGATAAAGCTCATCTTTACTATATTTTTCACTCTTAAAAAACTCTAATGCACTTCCCAAAACGAGGTGGCTTGGAACGCATTCTTTGCCAGAGGAGTAAGAACGAGCTATTTGAATAGTCTTATTTGTAGCAATGGGCAGAGCAATAGCGTTTATTCCTTGACTTTTCAGAGTTGCTACCATGTATTCTGTGGAAATGTTTCCCATGTTTGAAAGTAGGACTTTTACTCTTTTGTTGTGCCTTATGTTGATTTTTTCTTTTGTCAGAGAGTTTTCTACTCTGAGTTGGTCTTGTTTTATAGCTTTGTGGTCATAGACAAATTTCCAGCTGTTTTCGTTCTGTCCCCCCCGTGTAGCCTTTAGTTGCGAGGTCTCTTTCTTGAATTCCTCCCGAAGCAATCTCGCAGCAGGGGTAATTATTTCTGCATTCTGCATTCTTATTTCTGCATTATTCTGTGATGTGATTATATCCAAAAAAGCCTCTACCCTTGTATCTATGCCAGCGTCAGCAGAATGGTTATCAAGCTCAAGTATCAAAAAAGGTTTTGTCCCCATAATCCACTTGATATAATGCAAAATAAAGGAGTCTGGAGCACACGAAAAATTTGTAATGTAGGTAACAAAGACATTCTTTTCATTTTTGAGTAGTTCTGCAGTTTTGACTACTTGCTGTCCATAATACCAATACATATTGGGGAAAATTTCTTCATTTTCAAAGGGTAAAATGTCAAAAGGTATGACAGAATAACCTCTGGTAGTAAACTTTTTGGGTATGCCCATATTGGCATCAGCGGTAAAAGCATTATAGGGTCTGCCAAGTATGGCTATGACAGGTTTTTCTGATTTACGAGCTTCTGCCAGAGCTTCTTCACCCATTTTTTGTATAGCAGTGAAATACTCATTTTGCTTTTCAAGTGCTTTATAAAAAGCTTTTCTGGACTCTTCTTCATTGACTCCGAGCTTTTCATTCATTGTTTGAAATAACTCTAAAGCTTTTTCATTTCCAAATTTAAAACTCACTACTACAGGTAGCCATTTATTTTTGTCAACCTCTGGAAAGGCTTTTTCGATGTAATATGGTAAGGCTTGAGTGATAGGGCAAAAATTGGCATGGACATCATACTCATAGCTCGGCATATCTCGAAAATGAGGTAGAAAGACAAAGTCAGCCCTTTTATCAAGACAATCTTGAACCATGCCATGTGCTATCTCTGCTGGAAAACAGTATTCTGTCTCTGTTCTAGCAAGACCTGCTTTAACTATGTTTTCAGAGAGAAATGTCTGAAAACCAAGTTCATGGAAATAATGGTAGTAAAATGGGTAAAGAGAGTGAACAGAAAGAGCTTTGGGGATGCCGATAATATTTCCCTTTTTCTCCCCCCCCCCCCCCCCCCCCCCCCCCCCCCCCCCCCCCTGTCGAAACGCGCTGTTCACGGCTGGAGGTCTTAATCTACCGCCTTTACATTTCAGTACCTTCCTTTTCTTCTGATAGCAGAACGTTAATAGGATTGGACGGTGCAGGTCTGTGGTGGTGGATAATTAACTTAATTGGTTTATGTTGGGCACAGTGGCACCGGGCGGGTTTATGTTGGGCACAGTGGCACCGGCGCGGGTTTATTTTGGGCACACTGGCACCGGGCGGGTTTA